>Ga0315902_10013425_pt1 | contig 10591 bp, 7 predicted proteins | sample LakEriMetagenome_9_FD_203523 | JGI IMG/M metagenome (GOLD analysis project Ga0315902, IMG submission 203523) | Freshwater fungal communities from buoy surface, Lake Erie, Ohio, United States - Buoy 12 MA117 | ecosystem: Environmental > Aquatic > Freshwater > Lake > Lake biofilm | place: USA...
ATATTTATAAAGCAACCAACGCAGGAACGGCTGAAGAACTTCTGGAGTCAGGAAGCTATGACCTCGTTGTTTGTGATTATTTTCTGGGAAACCAAAACGGCATGGATATTTTTCAGCGCCATCGGAAAAAAAAGCGTTTTCGCTTTTTTGTTCTTATCAGTATTTTACAAAACGCGACGGTTATTGAAAAGGCATTAAGCCAAGGTATAAATGGATTTTTTTCAAAAGAATGCGATACAAATGAACTGATTAATGGTATTAAGGAGGTTTTAACGGGGAATAATTTTGTATGTGCTTATACAAGTAAATTAATGCAAGAAAACCAAAAGAAGGCAAATCCTTTTTTTATCACCAAGCGCGAAATGGAAATCATTCGCTTGTTGGTCTTGGATTATAAAAACCAAGAAATTGCTGAATTGTTGCACGTGGCTGTTTCTACGGTGGAGTCACATAAAAAAAACCTTGTAAAGAAGTTCAATGTTGGCGGATCGTCTGGACTTGTGCGCTTTGTTCTTGAAAACAACATTCTTGAACAAGAAAAGGGCCGTTAAATGCGGTTAAAACCCTTTGGTGATTAGTTTTTTTTCTTCACGGTTAATAGTTTTATGCTATGTTCGGGCTTTTTTCACTTGAATGGCTAAGTAATAGCCGTATAAGGGTATAACAGTTTCCACACCGGAAACAATGGGTTGGCTCGGGTCTTCAAATCCATAAAGGGCCATGCCAACTATACGAAAAATACCTGCAGCGATGAAGGCAAAGAAAAAGCACATTAAACCTATGTAAAAGCGTTCCTTTTGAAGAGGTGACCATAGAAAGAAAATACCTAAGCCCATTTCCAATCCGCCGTAAAATGCAGTAATCTCAAGGTGTTCGGACTATGGTGTTTAAAGCCAATGATATCAGTAAGTAACATTGGATTGTATATGAAGGAAACGGCATACACGATGAGTCCGAAACCGACTTTTTTTAAAAGAACAGGGCTGTTTTCATGGTTTTTTTGTGGAGAAATAATGGTTTGTTAGAGTTAGTCAACGTTTTGGGAATAAAATGAAAATTCTTTGCTGTCGTATGTTTCAGAAAATAAGTGAGGATAATGGGCTTTCATCTCCCGTGTCATCAGTTCCATTGGAACATCCTCAAAACTTCCGTATTCGTGTATGTATTCCATGAATTGTTGCTCACCTGCATTGGCTTGAAACAACGAGTCGGTAGTTCCGTCCCACTCCAAGGGTTGAACTCCGGCTAAGCGGCAGATTCGCTTGTCGAAGGCTGGGGTACATTTGACCCATTTCCCTTCGAGAAAAAACGACACGTATCCGTGAAAAACAATTCGGTTGGTACGCAGGTATCGGACTAACTTATCTGCTCCCAAATGATTGGTGACAATCGCATAACCCAATTGCGTTGGAAGGCCTGCTTTTCTGCCTAGTGCTGCGAGAACAATCGCTTTTTCAACACACCAAGCCCTTCTTTTTTGAACAATGACTGAAGCCCGAAGCGCATTCGGACGTAAATCGAGGTGGTACGGATCATACAAAAAAGCATCTCTCACATGGTAATACAAGGCGATGGCTTTTTCTTTTTCATCTAAATGGCTAACTTCGGGCATGAAGGAAGCCAATTGTTGGTCTTCATAATCCAAAAAATACGTGGCACTTTTGCTATCTGTCAAACCCATAGAATAAACGAATTCTTCCATTTGATGCAAAAATCGGAAAAATCAAGTGATCCCAACCGAGAATATTTATTTCTTGGCGATACGCCTGTTTGGAAATGGTTGGTGAAAACCGTGTTGGGTGAAAAAACACCACCTGACACCACACGAAAAGCATCTTTCGTTCAATGGGGCATTGCTTTATTCTTAATGAGTTGGCACGCCTTGCGTTTATTTGCCTTGACCAATCGTGGATTAATTGAAGAAAAAAAAGGCGTACGGGTGGATTTACTCGTACGGATGAAGGCATTTTCATTGGGGTATGAAACAGAAGCATTTTTGACGGCACTAGAAAGGTTACATACCGCGGGGGCTGTTTCCTGGGGAATTTTGTTGTTTGGTATTGCGTTAATGTACCGACAGTCAAACGCTTATCCCTTGGTTGTTGGCTTTGGTTTGATAGGCTACTTTTTTATGCATGTCGTGTTGTTCTCTTGGGCTTATTTTTTCCAAGAAGTAGGCACGGTTGAACAGTTACTGGTTCTCGTCAGTTTCCTCCTGTTTTTGTTGCACTTCTTGTGGCTACATGGCAAGGAAGAGGGGATCCATACCCATTGAAAGCTCGGTTAGATGTGAAAAGCTAGGATTTCGTTCGATTTTCCCTCAGGATGTTGGTTAATAAAGCCAAAAGTTCCTTGGGCGATTTCCCATCCGTTTTCAGCACATGGTGGCATTGGTAATAAACAGCTTCGCGTGTCTTTACCAACGAGTTTATGGTCCCTTTCAATTCATGCAAACAACTGGAATCCAACAAAGGTCTATTACTTGAGTCAATGGTCAATCGACGGTGTAATTCGTCCACACTTGTTTCTAAATAAACAGTGTCACCCAGTTGATTTAGCGTGTCCATATTCGTTCCAAAACACGGAAGTCCACCTCCTGTGGCCAATACGAATTGCTGCTCTTTTTTGATTTCCGTTAATAGGTCTGTTTCAATGTGCCTGAAATATTCTTCGCCAAACTCATCGAACAGCTCTTGTATTGTTTTGTTGGTTTTGTCCTCAACAAGTGCATCGGTATCAAAAAATGGAACGTTTAATTCGTTAGAGAGCAATTTTCCAAACGTTGTTTTTCCGCAACCCATGAATCCAATCAAGATGATTTTTGGCATGGCCGAAAATTACAAAGAAATGAGCGATCCTGGTATTATTCAATCGATTCGTTGTAGGTGTATCCAACACCTTTGATGGTACGGATGCATTCAAAACCGAGTTTTTCCCTTAATTTACGAATATGCACATCGATGGTGCGTTCGCCAACGATGGTTTCATTCCCCCAAACAAAGTTGAGAATTTGATCGCGTGTATATACTTTTCCCGGTCTGCCGGCTAAGAGTTCAAGCAATTCAAATTCTTTTTTTGGTAGTGTAAGTTCCCTGTTTTCAATGGTAACCAAGAACTTTTCGCGGTTTATCTGTAGTTTTTTGGCGACCTGATTTTCCTCACCAGCAATTGGTCGTTCTAAACGACGGAGTAATGATTCAATTTTACTGATGAGCAACCGCGGACGAATGGGTTTCGTAATGTAGTCATCCGCACCGGCTTCAAATCCGGCTATTTGAGAATAATCCTCCGCACGGGAGGTTAGAAAGGCAATCAGAGGTTGGTTGATGTTAAGGTCTTTACGTATAATCTGGCACGTTTCGATACCATCCATTTTAGGCATCATGATATCAAGTAAAATCAGCGAAGGGTGCAGTGTCTGAACGAGTTTGATACCTTCCTCTCCTGAATTGGCAGTAAATACTTTAAATCCTTCCTTTTTTAAATTATAGGAAAGGAATTCCAATATTTCTGCCTCATCATCAATGAGTAAAATGGTATGTCCCTTAACGTTTGTTGTCATGTAATTAACAAAAAGAAACCGGAGAGGTCATTAACCTCTCCGGTTTGTATAATTATTTTACCACTTGTAAGCGGATCGTCTTAGACCCCTTATTGGTATTTAATCGTACCATATAAAGTCCGTTGCTTAATCCCTGAACAGGTAATTCGATGATTGAAGTACCAAACAAAGTGAGTTCTGAGTGAAACACCGATTGGCCTAAAGAATTAATGAGTTCTACTGCTCCTGTGCCATCAAGGGTTGATTCAACAACCAAAGAGGCAGACTGATCAGCAGGATTGGGATACACGTTCATTGAAACGTTATTCGTAAGTTCATCCAAAGACACATTGATTAGAATTTCAAGCGTTACTTCGTCGGAACAGTTTCCATTCAGTGCGGTCAAAACCACCGTGTATGTGTCGTTTGCTGCATATGCATGCGTCGGAGCAGAAGCACTTGAGTTGGTGAAATCACCAAAGTCCCATGAGTAACCTGTTGCATTGCTGGAAGTGTTGGAAAAAGTAACAACGTTTCCTGACACACTATAGGTAGCAGAAGCAGTAGGGGTTTGGTTGAATGTTACCGTGATTTGATTCGAGGTTCCAACACCATTACATGCATTCGCATTGGTGGTTGTTACACTAACCGTTTCGGTCGCATAAATGGTGATTGATTGGGTTGTTGCATTATTGCTCCATAAATAGCTGTCCGCAGCGGATGAGGTAATGGTAACCGAATCTCCTGAACACGATTGGGTTGAAGACGCATTAATCGTTGGGGTAGGCGCGTTACTCACGTTCACGGTTACTTCAGAGGAAGTTGCCGAACACCCATTGGCATCGGTAACCGTAACGTTGTAATTACCGGATGTTGAAACCGCAATGGAAGCCGATGTTTGGGTGTTGGACCAAACATTTCCAACTGCGGAGCTAGATGTCAATAGGACAGATCCACCTGTACAGAATGAAGTTGGACCTCCAGCTGAAATCGTCGGTGTTGCAGGCAATGCATTTACTGTAACAACAAGAAGTGCGCGCATGCTTTCATCACCACTGCTGTTCACTTGGCTTACATAGTAATTGGTAGTGCCTGCTGATGCTGTGGAAGGTACAGGAGCTGTGGTTGTGTAGGTTCCTCCTGTTGCTTGGGTATACCAACGAAGCGAATTTCCTGAAGATGCAGTAGCTGTAAGGGCAGATGCAGTTGCATTCTGACAGTAAGTTAAATTCGCTATACCAGTGGGCATTGCTACGTTGTAAAATTTAGGATTCGTAAAGGATGCACCGGTTGCAGCAACGCTATTAGCCGCTAAACGTGCATCAGGAGTTGTTCCAAGTGCTGTGAAAAGGTTTACCCAGTTCACTTGCGCCAAGGTTGCGGTTGAGTCGTTTCCATCTGGACCCCAGAAGGATGCGTAGAAAGCAGGTGTAACACCAGTGGATAAAATGGTGTTCGTTCCGTTAGCAAGGTTGGTTAGAACGTTGTTCGAAAACACCAAAGAGTCACCATTGACATTGTTAACAACAGGTGTTCCTTCAATTGAAAGTCCTTTTTCCCATCCCGTAATCAATGAATTGAATACAGAAGTAGAAGTGTTCCTACGAAGACGGAATGCTTTTTCAAACTTTTCTCCTACAGGTAGGGTGATGCTGCCATTCCCTTTTGGTCCTACGATGGTAACATTGGAGAAAATAGGCATTGTTTTAGGCTGAGCTGTTGTACCATTTGCGTCGTTGTCCGATTCAAAGCAATTGGAATCACCTGGGGCATCCGATAAGTCTTTATCTCTAATGGCCAATGCGAATTGAACCTTTCCCCTATAACCAAAGTCTGTATCAAAGTCATCATCCAGTCCGCGGTATGCTATAAGGTGTTTGCAATTCACTGTTCCGCCAAACCATTCAAAAGAATCGTCTCCGGAAAAAGAAACTTGTACATAATCAACCGTGGTTCCCGATCCAACTGAACCAAAGGTAATGCCGTTGACTTCTTTGTTCGGTTCGAGCGGAATTCCAGCGAATTCAATGCGAACATACGTGATTGTTCCCGAGTTGTCAGTATCGAAATTTCCACCAAATTGAGTATCTGTTGTAGGGGCAATTCCTTCAATGTTAGCTACTCCTGCAGGTTGATTGTTTTTAGCAAGGCCTAATACAATTAAGCCCCCCCAATCACCCTCGTTGCGGTTTCCAACGGTCTCGTTGGAGGTAAACACAATGGGCTGGGTTGACGTACCAAGGGCATTTAATTTTGCTCCGCGAGTTACAATCAACGTTCCTTGAGTTAACTTATCACCTCGGATAATCGTTCCAGGTTGAATGGTTAATGTCGCATTGTTTTTCACATACACCTTGTTTTGAAGCAAAATCACACCTGACCAAGTAGTATTGGTCGTGATGTCTGCTGAAACGGTTGTAGTCGTTGCCGGATATACCGTATTTTCCGGGTCAAAATTGGACCAGCCACTTGTCCAATCAGTTGCCGGTGTGTTGTCTGTTACAGGAAAAGCTCCTTTATAATTGACAACAGACCAGAAGGCATTCTGAGAAAAAGAAGTCGCTGCTATAAGCAAAGCCCCAACCCCTAATGTAAATTTTTTCATAATTGTCGTTTTTTTTTTGTCAAGGCAAAGAAACGACCAAGGCGTTCGTGGCGAGTTATAGTAATCTTATCCTTTATTTAAATAAATATTAACCAAAGTAACCTTAGTGTTAAGGAAATGAGTAAAAACAGAAAAAGGGCTTAAGCCCTTTTCACAAATAAAACACATTCCTCTATTTTCGTTCAATTCCAAAGTTGTATTTTAGGGATAAGCTGATGCTCTGACCAAAATTTATTTCCTGCCATACATTATCTGGTCCTTGTTCATATTGATCGTTTCCGGAAGGGTTGTTTGGATCAAACTTTTCGACATTGGTGGAAAGCTTGTTGTCAAATTTTCGATTGCCATTTAAGTCCTGAAAAAAGATCAAATCTTGTGCTAATAAATCCTTCACATTCAATTTTAATTCCCAACGTTCATTGAATGTTTTTGCAACTTGTAAATCGATGACATGTCTTCCGTTTTCCCACACACTAGGTTCCTGGACATTCCCAACAATGTAAATGCGCTGTCCAACAATGTTATAAGAGGCTGTTACCGACCAGTCCTTCGTTGGGTGCGTATAATTGATACTGGCATTAACAATGAATGGTGACTGTCCCTGTAATGGACGATCGCTACCAGATCCTATGGTTTGGGAAAGATCAACACGTGATTTTATTAACGCAAGGTTCGCGCCCACGTTCAGTCCGCTCCATAAGTTAATGTCCGTGCTGTCCTTTTTCGATAGAAAACCAAAATTCAACTTGTATTCCATTTCACCACCGAAGTTCGACACTTTTGGAACGTTGGTATAATACAACTCAGGCGCACCTGATGTACCTGTGCGATTGATGAGTTCAATCGGATTGAGAAACGATTTGTAGAAACCTGACACACTAACTACTTGCCCTTTTCCGGGGAAAAACTCAAATCGAAGGTCGAAATTATCAATTGTGGCTCGGTCCAATGTTGGATTACCGGAAAGGATGTTGTCTTGCAAGAAATTATAGAAGGCAAATGGAGCCAATTCCCTGAATTCAGGTCTTGAAACAGTCTTAAAATAGGCAAGGCGAACATTTATTTTTTCGGTTGGTGAAATAATAAGGTTCACAGATGGTAGTATGTCGACATAAGTGGTATCTAAATTCTTTTGAAGGTTGCTGCCCGCCTCAATGTAATTGAATTGCTGGTTATAAGCTTCAAATCGTGCTCCATAGACAAGCCTCAAAAGTTTGTGTAACTCTGAGTTGACCATTAAAAAACCTGCGTTTAAGAAAGATTGGGCTTGATAACTATCGTCTACTGCAGAAGCTTCTTCCAATTTAAATCCTCCCAAACCATTGTTCATCATGCCCAAATTCGCTTGTGAAAAAATAGAATCAGCAGGTTGCAGTAACACTTGGCTGTTGAAGCTGCTATTGGTTGGTTTGTATTGTGAAAATCCAAAGTTCCTCGATACAAAATCCCTTGTTCGCCATTGATGAAAGCCACCAATTTTGATTTCATGGTTTGTTTTCCCTAAAGCGATTTTTTTGGAGAGGTCGTACCTTCCGTTTACAATATGCTCATTGGTATTTGACCAAAACATATTGCCCGCAGCGGTTGGAATGGTACCATTGTTTTGAACGACTGCTACGTAAAACTGGGTTGTATCTTCCTCAACGGTAGCATATTTTCGATACACAACCCTGCGTAGGTTTGGAATGTCTCTCTGGATATTACTATATCCCCCGTACCAATTTATTTTGGCGAATTTCATGTCGTGACTACCGGTCAATTGCGAAGTATACATATTGTTTTGGGTATACCAGATGTTGTTGGAACGCTCAAATTGCTTCGGATCATTATCCAATTCCCTAACGCCATGCCTTACATTATACCTGTCGTCTGCATTAATAGAGTAAAGTTGCTTAAACTGAATGCGGTTTTTCTTGTTAAAATTGTATGCTAAGTTGAGCATGGCACTGTTCAGAATGTTCTGGGTGTAAGCAGAGTCCTCCAATTCCATTTTCAATATTACACCTGTTGCTTGTTCCTCGAATTCCCTGCGCGTAATCTTTGAGAAACTGAAATTGTTTTGATATACGTAAGCAAACGATAATCCCAATCCCCTTCCTTTTTCTGTTTTCGATGGGAAATAATGCCCCAAAGCATATTGAAGCGACATGGATGGCAAGGCAGTGCGATTTTCACCAGACCAACTGAAGGCCATTTCTTTGGCTAATTCTCCTTTCTCATCTTTCGTTAATCCGGCAAATACATCTGTAGCGGGAAGTGAGGTGGGCAATGCACGACTGGCGGAACCAAATCCGAAATTGTCGGCAAAAGGACTGTCGTAGGTTTGGAAATTTTTAAATGTTGTGATTACATTATAACTGCCTCCGATTTGTATGGATTGAAAGTTTTTCTCTTTCGGTTCAGACGTATTTATATCGATAACACCACCCGAAAATTCTCCGGGCATGTCTGGTGTGGCCGTCTTATAAATAACAAGGTTGTCTAACATGATGGAAGGGAAAATGTCGAACGAAAATGCCTTGCGGTCGCTCTCAGAACTTGGAAGGGCCAACCCATTAATCAAGGCAAAATTATACCTGTCGCTTAAGCCACGGATGACCACGAATTTATTGTCTTGAATGCTTGCACCTGTAACTCGTTTGAGTACATCACTTACCGTTTTGTCTGGTGTTTTTTTTATGGCCTCTGAAGAAACACCATCCATGGACGTTACTGCATTTTTTTTCATTTGAATCAAACTTGATTCACTTTCTCTATTCATTTTAACCCGGATAACGACTTCACCGATTTCCACAACCACCTTTTCAAGGCTCACATTCAATTCATTGACTTGATTGTCTTTCACATTTGCATCTGTAATGATTTTGGTATTGTAACCAGTGTAGGAGACAAGTAATGAATATTCCCCATTTGGAACATTAGAAAGTAAATAGTTTCCTTCGGGGTCAGAAAGGCACTTAAAATCTGTTCCTTCAACAACAAGTTTGACTCCCGGAATGCTTTCTCCCGTTGTGAAATCGATGATTTTACCTTTGAATCCTCCTGTTTGCGCGAATGAAAAAACGGTAGTTGCAAGTAAAAATATTATCGTAGTAATTCTCATGTCCCCTGTTTGCCCACAAAGGAACTCCTACGTGTTTATCCAACGATTACACCAATGTTAACTCTGCGTTAAATACGGGTAACCTTAGAGTAAAATACGAACGGTTTAAAGGCTGTTTTTTTCTTGTGGTATGAATTTGTAACCAATTCCCTTAACGGTCTTGATATAGCTTTCGCCAATTTTCTCACGTAGTTTGCGTACATGTACGTCAATCGTACGGTCTCCTACAACGATGTCCGCACCCCAAACCTTCTCGAGAATGGTTTCGCGCTCAAATACATGATCAGGTCTAGACGCAAGCAAAGCGAGTAATTCAAATTCCTTTCGAGGCAAGTGAATTGTTTGCCCTTCCTTTTCTACCACATAGCGCTCGCGGTTAATGATCAATTCGGATTCCATCGTTGCTTCATGTTGAAGCATTCCTTTTCTTCGAAGAAGAGCCTTAATTCTACTTATAAGTACTTTTGGACGAATGGGTTTGGTGACATAATCATCAGCGCCTGCATCCAAGCCAGCAATTTGAGAATAATCCTCGCCGCGGGCAGTCAAGAAACAAATCAAGATTTTTTCAAATCCTTTTTTATTTCGGATGGTTTCACAAACTTCCATGCCGTCCATGCCGGGCATCATGACATCGAGCAAAATCAAATCCGGATGCGCAGATTCGGCAATTTCAACTCCCTGATGGCCATCAGAGGCAGTAAGCACCTCATACCCTTCTTTTTCAAGGTTATAGCGAAGAATGGCGCGAATGTCTTCCTCGTCGTCGATGACCAATACTTTGATGATGTTGTTTCCCATGATGAATGCAGGCAAATTTAATCAAAATTGAGGTAAATGAACAGCATCCTATACCACAGATAAAAAGGAATGTGTATCAGATAATGGCATTCAGTTTAATGCAGGCCTTTTGATTATAAACTGAAGAAAATAAGTTTACTCCTGTCAGAAGCTATTCCTCCACTGCCGTCAATTCTTCAGGTTTCACTTGAATGCTTTCACCGTTTCGTTTCTTGCACATGTAATTTACATAGTAACTGTAACGATTGCCTCCAATGATGACATCTGTAACAACCACTTTACTGGAATCTGCTTTCATGACCGCAACATCTCCAGGTTTGATAGGAATTCCTTTGTAAACCCTGTCCCTCAAGTGTGCATTATAAATGATAGATTCAAATGGATCGTAAAAATTCACCTTCCGTTGTAACCTTCGGTTGGTTTTGGTCAATGTTTTATTTTGGTTTTTGAGGGTTTTCATCTCCTCTGTCAACTCCTCCATTTTTTTCGCCAACAACGACAATTGTTCCTCTTTTTTCGTTCGTGTCAAATTGATTAGAAA
>Ga0315902_10013427_pt1 | contig 10591 bp, 9 predicted proteins | sample LakEriMetagenome_9_FD_203523 | JGI IMG/M metagenome (GOLD analysis project Ga0315902, IMG submission 203523) | Freshwater fungal communities from buoy surface, Lake Erie, Ohio, United States - Buoy 12 MA117 | ecosystem: Environmental > Aquatic > Freshwater > Lake > Lake biofilm | place: USA...
GCTTCTCGATGTCTTCACCCGAGTTTCCGGGATAGGCGGTTCCAACATAGATGGTGGGCACTACAATTTCAGGAAAGCTTTCTTTCGGCACCGTGTTGTAGGTGTAAACGCCCCAGAAGAAGATGAGGAAGGTGAGCACCATCACAACCTTGCGGTTGTTGAGTGCCCAATTCGAAAGCCCGAATTGACGATAGGTGAATTCAGTGTGATTTTTATTTTGATCCATACCTCTTCAATTAGATGTTGGCAATGCGTATCTCCTGACCATCGACCAATTTGCGCGCGCCCTTGCTGATGATGCTTTCGCCACCATTCAGACCATTGATGATTTCTGTTTGTCCTTCGTAGCTCTTTCCGGTTGTTACAATCACCTTCTTCGCTTTCAGGTTATCGTTGATGAAAACGAATGAACGCTCTTCGGCATCTTTCATAATCAGTGAAGACGGCAATACCACTGTGCTATCGGCTGTGTAGTCTGCAAAGCGCACGCTACCCACGAGGTTTGGCTTCAGGTTCGAGTTGCCTGCCGGCAAGTCCATGCGCACTTCGAAGGTGCGGTTGGCGGTTTTAATGGTGTTGCCTATCAAAGAAATTTTGGTAGTAATTGTGTCGAGATTTGGAATGATGACTGTTGCTTGTTGACTTGGTTGAATAATGCCAATATAGCTTTCACTGATATCGGCAAGCATGTAGTTGTTGCCTGGATTGATGATCGTCATGACAGGCATCGGCGTGCCAAGAGCGGCGGCCTCTCCTTCCTTCGAATAGATCTTGTCGATAGTGCCGCTTATCGGGGCAGTAATAACAAATTGTGCAATCTGCTCGCGTAATTGCTTGAGCTGTTCTTCTACGTTTTCCTTGGCGCGGCGTGCCTGTATCATTTGCATTTCACTGCCAATTTTCTGATCCCATAGTTTCTTAATGCGGTTATAGTTTTCAGTTTCAACCGACAAGTTCACCTCTAACTGTCCGAGCATTTGACGAGTAACGGCATCATCGATTTGTGCTAGTTTTTGTCCCGCAGAAACTCGCTCGCCTTCTCGCACATAGATTTTGCGTATAATGCCTTGGCCCATCGGGTTTGGGTAGATTCTCGCTTGTGCGTCGGTGGTTACATAGCCCTGTACCTCGAAGTACGATTTAAAATCCTGACGCATCACGGGCATCACAGCAACGGCAGGTGCTTTGATGCCTGTGTCGAGTAAGGCAATTTGCTCTTCGATAACGGCCAGTTCTTTGGCCAAATCAGATTGTACATTTTTTAGCGAGTCGCGCTTGGCGATGAGTGAGTCGAGCTGTGCATTACCCGTTCCGTTAGAGCCACAAGCGGCTAGTATAACAGCAGCGGTAAGGGCAAGAATGAAATACTTCATATGGATTGATGTTGTGATGTTGATCGAATGGAATTATTTGTTGAGCACTTTGTTGAGCTTCGTTTGCGCGTTCATATAGGCAATGGCCGCATTCGTATATGTGCCTTGTGCGTTGATGACCTGCTGGTTACGTTGAGTTATATTGAAACTGGTTGACATGCCTTCGCGGTATTTAATTTCTTCCTTTTGTAAAATCGATTTAGCAAGTTCCAGATTGGACTTGGCTTGCGACATGCGTTTTTTGGAGAAACTCAGTTCTGTTGTTGCTGTATTGTATTCGAGCTGCACGGCCTCTCTGGTCATGGAAACCATGTCTGTCATGCGCTTCACTTCAACTTCTGTTTTTTTAATTGTTTTCGATTTGCTGCCACCGCTGAGAATCGGCACGTTCAGTTGAAGACCCCATAGTTGGATGGGAAACCAGGGAAGGCTGGTGTCGAGGTAGTTGAACTCATCGCGCAAGCCTTGTGTTTGCACGTTGTAAAACGCAGCGAAATTGGGCATTAGAGCGGCTTTCTTCGACTTTACATTGAGTTGCTGCATGAGCAATCCGTTCTCGGCGAGTTGTACATCAATAGTGGAGGATGGGTTAAAAGCAAGAATGTCGTCGCCACTCGTTTCTGTAAGTGACTCCCACGTATCGGTTAATTCGATTTCGGTGCTTAGCGGCAGGCCGATCGTAAACTTCAGTAGATCTTTCGTAATCTTCACATACTGTTCTGTATAGCCAATCTGAATCATGATTTCGTTGACCGAAAGCATCAGTTGATCCACATCTTGTTGCTCGCTGAATCCTTCGCGCTGCATTGCTTCCGTTTCGTTGAGCAGGCGTTGCATATTGGAAAGCAAGTCGCGCAGTATCGCAAGATTAGCTTGTGTAGTAAGCGCCGTGCTGTATGCTTCAGCTGTTTTCGCGCGGATATCGATTTCCGACTTCTGGATATTTTTCCGCTGCAATTCGGCATAGGCTTTTGAAGCTTGCAGGCCAACGAGCCAGGTTCCATCGAACAAGAGCTGCGATGCAGATAAACCCGCAGTCATTTGATGAGGCACACCGAATTGTACTTTCACATCTTGGCCTGGGGCTCCAAAGAAGTCGCCGGGCACAATCGATGTTGGTAGGTTGATGAAGTTTTGATATTGAACACTGCCATTCAGCTGTGGAAGCCCAATGCCCAGCAGTTCATCGGAAGTAAGGTCAGCTGAATTTTTATCGTGCAAAGCATTCTTTACCTGGAAAGCATTTTTGAGCGCATAGTCTTGCGCCTGAATCAAAGAGAGCTGCTGCGTTTGCGCCCTCATACCGAATGCGGATGATAGAAGGAGTAATGCGAATGCCGATTGCAAGAGTTGTTTCATATCGTAGTATTACTTGCGTTTTTGTTTCATGATGTGTTCTAATTGTTCAATTCCTTTCTCGCTTGCTATGCCGTGAATGTGGTACTGGAAAAGCTCTTTGTAGACATCTACCGGCTTGAATCGGTCGAACGGAAAAATGGCAGGATCGAGAAAGGCGTCGATACGAGCCAGATAAATACGCGTGATAATCTCTGCGTCGAGGTCTTTGCGGTAGGCGCCTTCCTTTTTACCTTTCTTGAGGTTGTTTAGAATACAGCTATGAACTACCAGTGCTCGCTCAAGGCGCATTGTATTCCCCAGCTCCGGATGATATTTCTCCAAATCGAATTTTACGGAAGGATGAATTTTGCTGAGTATGCTCAGCACCCAATGCATAATCTCGAACATCTCTTCGATGGCACTGAGTTTTTTGGAAACAATGGCAGAAATGCTTTCCTGCTCCATGGAACAGTGGCGTTGTACCACCTTGCTCAGCAAGTCTTCTTTATCCTTGAAATGGAGATAGAGCGTTTTTTTTGAAACGCCCATCTGGCGGGCTACATCGTCCATGTTTACGCTTTTGATACCATAGCGCATGAAGATGGACATAGCACTTTCTATCAGTTGTTTTTCTTTATCGGCAGACATTTCGGGGCGCGAAAATACGCCTCAAAAACACATAGGAAACAATTTTTGTTCAAAATCGTTTCCTTGTTTTCGTCAAAAGACCGGCTATGTCGTTCGCCGACCGCCGTTGGCCGCGCTGCAGGGCGTCCCTAGCGTATCCACTGATAATCGAGCGTTCGCTGGTTGAGATTGCCGCCCATTACTTTTATAGTCACCTTGTCGCCCATGTGCAGCTCTGTTCTGCTGCGCAAACCGCGTATGATGTATTTGTCAGCATCGAACTCGTAATGATCATCGGTGAGATTGCGCAATGAAACCATGCCTTCGCTTTTGGTTTCGCCCACTTCCACATAGAAGCCCCAGCTCGTTATACCGGAAACAATGCCTTCGAAGATTTTTCCTTCGTGATCGAGCATATACTCTACCTGTTTGTATTTGATGCTGGCTCGCTCTGCTTCAGCGGCACGCTTTTCCATGAGCGAACTGTGTTTGCACTTTACTTCATAGTCGTTGGGGTTCACACTGTTTCCGCCATCGAGGTAATGCTGCAGCAGCCGGTGCGCCATCACATCCGGATAGCGACGAATGGGTGAAGTGAAGTGCGTGTAATGTTCGAACGATAAGCCAAAGTGACCGATGTTGTTGGTTGAATATTCGGCCTTGGCCATGGTGCGAATGGCCATGTTTTTAATGATGTCTTCTTCCGCATGGCCCTGCACTTGGCCCATGAGTGTTTTGATGAGAACTGTTGGGCTCATGTTCGCCTGCCGTGGAACACTATGCCCCAGATGCTTCATGAAGGTTTTCAGTTGAAGGAGTTTACCATCATCGGGCGAGTCGTGAATGCGGTAAACGAATGTGCGTTCTTGTCCATTCGTTTTGTTTTTACCAATGAATTCGCCTACTTTCTTATTGGCCAACAGCATGAATTCTTCAATGAGCTGGTTCGAGTCTTTCATCACTTTAATGGTGACTCCAATAGGCTTGCCCATTTCATCCAATTTGAATTTGACCTCTTCAGTGTTGAAATCGATAGCACCGGCCTCGAAACGCTTTGCGCGCATTTTTTTGGCGAGCTTGTCGAGGTGTGTAATCTCATCGGCGAATTCTCCTTTACCCGTTTCGATAATCTCCTGGGCCTCTTCGTACGTGAATCTTCTATCCGAATATATCACGGTACGACCAAACCACGAAGATTTTAGATTGGCGTCGTCATCCAATTCAAACACCGCTGAGAAGCAGAGTTTTTCCTCTTTCGGGCGCAGAGAACACAACTCGTTGGAGAGTCGCTCGGGTAACATCGGAATCGTGCGGTCCACGAGATAAACCGATGTGGCCCGCACATAGGCTTCTTTTTCCAAAAGCATTTCCGGCTTCATATAGTGCGACACGTCGGCTATGTGCACCCCCACTTCGGTGAGGCCATTTTCTAGTTTGCGATACGAGAGTGCATCGTCAAAATCTTTCGCATCGAAAGGGTCGATGGTGAAGGTCGATATTTTTCTGAAATCGCGGCGCTTGGCAATTTCATCGGCTGTGATATCGGTTGCGATTTTCTCGGAATCAGCAATTACATCTTCCGGGAACTCATAAGGCAGACCGAATTCGGCGATGATGGCGTGCATCTCAACTTGATGTGAACCCGGTTTGCCGAGTACTTTCACGATGCGACCAAAGGGTTTGCGATCGGGTTTTGTCCACTCTGTAATTTCAGCAATCACCTTTTCACCATGCTTGGCACCGTTGTATAATTCTTTCGGAATGTAGAAGTCGACGTGGATACGCTGGTCGGAAGGAATGAAGAACGCGTGGTCTTTGGCAATCTCGATGATGCCAACATAGTTTTTTTTGCCGCGCTCGACAACTCGTGCTACCCGAGCCTCGGGTCTGCGAGCTTTCGCATTGAATTGTACCTCCACGGTGTCGCCCCAAAGCGCAAAGCCCGTGTTTCCCTTGGCAATTTCAATGTCGTCTTTCATTCCGGGTATACTCACAAAGCCACGACCGAACTTGGTGATTTGAATCACCCCTTCCAGACTGGTTTGTTCGGAGGCCAGCAACATGAATTTGCCGTGCTCAATTTCTTTGAGCTTTCCGTTGTCGGCTTCGGTGCGCAGAAGTTCATACACCAGGGTTCGCACACCCGAATCTTTAATTCCCATCTCTGCTGCCACTTGTTTGTGGTTGAGGGGTTTCTTTGGGTGGCGCTGGAATATTTCGAGAATCTCTCGTCGCAGGTCTTTTTTGAAATCACCTGCTTTGCGTTTTTGTTTTTTCAAGACTAGAATACGTTTTGTGCGAAGGTAGCGGGTTGCGCAGGGATTGGATGCTGAGGTAAGTTATGTTTTGAACAGCGGTGTTGAGGGCGGGGTATTGGGGACTGAGGACTGAGTGCTGGGGACTGAGTACCGAAAGGGATGGCTTTTGGTGAAGGTAACTCCGCTCGGTCTTCAGTCCCCAGTCCCCGGTCCCCTATGTGAAGTTAACCCCTGCGAGTTCTCTTGAAATCTGCGAAATCCCTTTACGGATTCGCTGCAATTGAGTGGGTGAAGGGTTCTTCTTGCCACGGATATATTGCGATAATAGCGCGGAGCTCATTCCGATGCGTTCAGCGAGAATGCGGGCATTGAGGATTTTATAATGAATAAAGAACGCTCGAAAGTCGATACGAAGCGAATGGCGAAATGGAAATTCTTCTTCATCCGAAACAGCGAAATAAAGACCGGCTGCCTCATTTAATTGGGGTATAAGCGATTCCAGATTGCGCGCTGTTGAGTAGATGGGATAGTTCACTGAATAGGCGGAAAAACCGGTTTTCGTTTCTTCCAGTTGCCAGGTGATACGGGAGGGTATGCTGTTTTTTTGACGTGTGCTTTTCATCGGTAATTAGTCGATTAGTCCTGCCTGCTTCATTATTTTCATGTGTAGGCCTTTTCCGATTTCATCGCTCCCATGATCGGGGAAGATGATGAAACCATCTCGCTCATGGTGCACCAACTTTACATGCGAACCGCGTCGCGATACTTCTATCCATCCGGCTCGTTTCAGCTTTCGAAGCAGTTCTGAGCATTTCATTCGAACTACGCGTTCAAAGGTAAATAATAATTAACCAAATGTGGAAATTTGATTTCCATTATTTGTTGGGCGAAGTTGTTTTTGAATGAAGAACGCGCGTTCCAAATGCATTGGAATATATTCCCCGCTGAATGAAATACCGAGGATGCACCGACCCAATTGAGCGACTATCGTTTGTTATTCGAAGGGAGGGTATTGGAATGTCATTCTTATAACCTCACTTAGTCTGGGGCACTGAGTACTGAATACTGGGTACTGAAGACCGAACGGAGGCACCTTCAAAGAGAGCGAATCCTTTCGGTCCCCAGTCCCCAGTCCCCACAAGGCGCAGTCGAGTTCACGGTCACCGAGCGAAGCCGAGGTGTATTTTTGCCCCATGGCTTCCAATCCGAATAAAGTGATGCTGGGCTTGCGCTTGCCCACCGACCCGCGTTGGGTCAACATCGTGGAGAAAGACATTGAAGAAATCCTCACGGATCATGCGTATTGCGAGCAGAAGGCCGCTAGTAACGCCATCAGCTGCATTGTGAAATATCCGGAGTACAGCGATGTGGTAGATGAGATGGTGCGCATCTGCAATGAAGAGATGACGCATTTCGGAATGGTACACGACGAGTTAAAGAAACGAGGACTTCAGTTGGGCCGAGAGCGAAAGGATCCGTATGTGCACGATTTGATGGAGTTCATTATGAAAGGCGGCAGCCGCGAGGCACAGTTTGTAGACCGGATGTTATTTGCTGCGATGATCGAAGCCCGCAGTTGCGAGCGCTTCCGATTACTCAGCGAAGAAATCAGCGATGTTGATCTGCGAGAGTTCTATCGCTCACTCATGGAAAGCGAAGCCGAGCATTATGCAACCTTCATTGGCTTTGCCCGCAAATACGCAGGCACTATGGATGTAGATATGCGCTGGAAAGAGTTTCTCGAATACGAAGCCACGCTCATGGGGAAGTATGGGAAAGGGCAGACGATGCACGGGTAGCAAGTACGAAGGACAATGTACTAAGCACCGTGATGTGATTTCTTTTACTCATGCGATGTGCGCGATTATTATTACCGTTATCATCGCACAACAAGAAAACAATGGATGGAATGTTGGTCCGATACTTCGTACTTCTTATTTAAAAGGGGTTTTCTAAAAATTCAAAGGTTCAACTTCATCACAAAGTCATCCATCACAAATCCCTCCCCGATATCCAACACCAATTCACGATCGATGGTAAAGCCTTGTTTGAGGTAGAATTGTTGGGCAATGTTCTTCTTGTTCACTTGCAGTTCGATCGTTTTTCCGCCGCAATCTTTCGTCTGTCTTTTCACTTCATCGAGCAGCGCTTTACCATTTCCTTTTCCGTGTGAGGTTGTCTACACATAGAGCTTGTGCAATTTGAAAAGGGTGTGTTCTATTTCAGAAAAGGAAGCAAATCCAAGAACGTATCCTTCTTTCTCATACACAATAAAAGTGCAGCCTTCTTCTTGCGTTTGTCTCAAGAGCGATTCGTCGGAATACATCAAGGATAGCATATAGCTAATCTGCTCCGGGGTAATCATCTCACGATATGCGATGGGCCATACCTCGTGCACCACCGCGCGTATCGCTGGGAAGTCGGCGGGGGTAGCCGGCCTAATGGATTTTACTTGTTCTTGTGTCATCTGTGTTTCTGCGGAGCGTCCCTACCTATCACCTATTCCCTGCTGCCTACCCCCTCAAATCAATTCGAAACGTTGTCCCTTTGCCCGCCTCGCTCCATTTCACATAAATGCGTCCTTCGTGATATTGCTTGATGATGCGCTTCACCAATGAAAGACCCAGACCCCAGCCGCGTTTCTTGGTGGTGAATCCGGGTTCGAACACCGTGCGCCATTGGTGCTTCGGTATGCCCTTGCCTGTATCGGTAATGTCGACACACACGCGGTTGTTTTCTTCGCAGATGTGGAGGTTCAATTTGCCCACGCCATCCATAGCGTCAATGGCATTCTTCACAATATTCTCAATTACCCAGCTGAACAAGGGCTTATTAATATGTGCTGTTATATCGGGGTTTTCGCAGGTAACACTTATCTCGACCTTCTTTGATACGCGACTATCGAGGTAGTCGACCATTTCGCGTATTGCACCGGTCAGATTCACTTCGTGCAACTCGGGTACGCTGCCTATTTTCGAAAAACGATCGGTGATGGTGTTGAGCCTGTCGATGTCTTTGTTCAATTCTTCAATCGACGATTTATCGACCCCTTGTGTTTCGAGCAATGCACTCCATGCCATGAGCGACGAAAGCGGTGTGCCCAATTGGTGTGCGGTTTCCTTTGCCATACCTACCCACACCTGATTTTGCTCGGCTTTGCGGAAGGTCGAGAAGATGAGGTATGAGCTCAGCAGGAACACCCCGATGAGAATGAGCTGCAGCACAGGAAACAATTGCAGTTGCTTCAACACCTCCGAATCTTCATAGAAAATGAATTGCCTACCTTGTCCCGGCAACACCAATTCGATGGGCGCGTTCACTGCTCGCATTTCATTGAGCTTAATGACCATACTTTCCTGCGTTGCAAATGCGAGCGTATCGATGTTTCCTTTTTTTAGAATGATGGTTTGCGTGCTGTCGGTAACCACTACGGGTACCGATGCCGAGTTTATCACCGTTTCCGAGATGAACGAATTGATGAGGTCACTCATCGTGCGCTGTAACTTGCGGAACGTGTGGCTGTCGTCGTAGTAGATTTTTTGGCCCACCTGAGAAAGTGATACCATGTTGTTTTTAGATCTTGCAGCGGAAACAAGAGAGTCTACATAAATCTTGTCGGTGGTTGGTTTTGTGAGATTTTTGTGAAGGGAGGTGGCTTGTTTGGCTACATCGTCGTATACCAACACGGGAATACTGATGTTCTTCTGAATGAGCTCAGAGATTAACGTGAGGTCTGTGTTCTCCGTAGACTCAACCAATGTGGAGTATGCTTTTCCGAGCAGGTCGACTCTGTTGCGCTCCTCCTCCTTTAATTCATCAAACAGTTTTTGAGTGAAAACAACCAGTTCCGCCCTTCGCTTGATGGCCTCGCTCCACAACTCAACCTTCTGACGTTCTTCGGCACGAATACGCTGGGCGATGTGGTTGCTGTACCATAGCGTGATGACCACGATAACCGATGCCAGCGCGAGTAGGAAAATTTTCCAGCGTTGTTTGTTGCTGTACAGGTTCATGTTGAGTGACGCTTGGCGAGTGGGGCGAAGGTATAGTATTTTGCGATGTAATTTTATTCGCTTGGCAGGGGCGGGCGTCGGCTCCGCTAGGTACACCTCTCACTTCGTGCTTACCTTTACTCTCTCTTATCATCCGGCATGCATACGCACACCATTCGCATCGCAACTGAAAAAGACTTCAACGCCATACGCGCGGTGGTGCATGAAGTATGGCCCATTGCCTATCGCGAAATGATAACGCCGGAGCAAATCAGCTACATGCTTGAGTGGATGTACAGCGACAACTCGTTGCATAAGCAAGTGGAAGAAGATGGATGTGTTTTTCTTGTGCTTGAAGAAGGCAACCGTGTTCAGGGATTCGCCTCGTTTTCCGAAATTAAAGACGGGCTTTTCAAATTACACAAACTATACGTGTATACCTCGCTGCAAGGCAAAGGCATCGGCAAGGCTTTACTCGATGAAGTAAAAAATCGCACAGCAGCACTTGGAGGAAATGCCATCGAATTACAGGTTAACAAAAAGAACGTGGCGCAACACTTTTATCTCAAACAAGGCTTCACCATCGACCGCGAACTGGTGTTGGATATCGGTAATGGGTTTGTGATGGATGACTATGTGATGAGGGCCCTAGTGGTTACTGAGGGCAGTGGACAGGGGGACTGAGGGGCTATGCATCGACTACCGCATGTGTCTAACTTTATCAGTTTATATTCAGTGAACGGACACGAAACGCGCATGGTGATTTTTTCAATGCGGCTTGCTCCTCTCTCCGGAGAGGGTTCGGGTGAGGGGCATAGCAAGAAAATTTATAGCTTGTCCTCTATTACCACGAAGCCCTCGGACATACGTACTTGTCCTTATGTGACTGAAATGCAGTTGTTTATCCGATGGGTGTTATTCGTGTTATGGAAAATCTTCATCTCTTTGTTGAAAAGTACTTGCGGATTCGAAAAAGAGCGCTATTTTCGCACCCCGATTTTCA
>Ga0315902_10013428_pt1 | contig 10591 bp, 5 predicted proteins | sample LakEriMetagenome_9_FD_203523 | JGI IMG/M metagenome (GOLD analysis project Ga0315902, IMG submission 203523) | Freshwater fungal communities from buoy surface, Lake Erie, Ohio, United States - Buoy 12 MA117 | ecosystem: Environmental > Aquatic > Freshwater > Lake > Lake biofilm | place: USA...
GTCGAGTTCGATGGGGTGTATTCGGGGATCGACCGCGAGGCGACGGGGGCTGTCCATCTCTCCGGGCGTAGGTTCACGGTCACCGTCCTCGAGGGTGTCTTCTCCAAAGCGGTCTATGTCGACGCCCCTCCGGCCGTCACGGCATCGGGCGACGCGCCGCCCATCCGGCAGCCTTCGGTATCGGGCGTCATCGTCTTCGATCCGCCGCCGTCGGGCATGGCGACTGACGCCGAGCATCCGGGCGGTCCGTTCCAGGTCACGCTCAAAGATTTCAGGCTGCACGATTGGCGACATGTCAGCGACGAGACATCGATCGGGCGCTCGGTCGGGACCCATGGCCGGTTGAAAGGCACGGGTTACGGCCGGCTCGACCTCGAGCTCGAGCAGCCGAAGCCCCGCAGGCGGCCGCGAGCCGCGGGGGTGACGGCCCCGACGGCGCAGCGCCTTCAGGCCCGGATGAACCAGGCCGCAGAGCGCGCCGCGTCGGGCGCACGGTCGGTGCTGCCTCCGGCGCTGCGCCCCGACCCGACAGCGGCGCAGGACTGCCCCGTCTGCAGCCGGGCATGGTTCCTCGTGATCGCGCTGCTCTTCTGGCTGATGTGCTCATGGCGCGCCGCTCTCGTCGCCGGACTTACGCTCTGGCTCGCCTGCGCCATCCACGAATGGCTGTGCCGACGCGGGATCGGTTTCCATGGAACGAGGCGGCCGTGGCGCACCATCATCACCGTGGTGCTCGGGCTGGCATTCATCTGGTTCGCGCTGCTCGCGGTGCAGAAGGCCATCGCCGCCGCACCGCTCGCGGCCTGCGGCAGCTGGTTCTTCCGCGGATACTGGGATTTCCTGCTGCTCTTGGTGTTGTGCGGTCTGCTGCCCGCGCGCTGGCCGCGTTGGGTCGTGACGGTGCTGTTACTCTGGGCCTTGCTCGTGTCCTGCTCGGCAGTCGGCCGGTCCTGCAGCGCGCCGACAGCGATGGCCTCGGGCGGCGCGACGGGCGCCGCCATCCCCGCGATGTCCTCGTCCGATGCGGCCACCGCGACCTCCGCGCCCGCGGCGGGTTCCGGCACCGCCCTCGATGGCATGCCGTCCGCGCCGTCCGTCACGCCCTCGGCTGCCACGCCGTCGGCCGGCATCCCGTCGGGCTCGTTGCCGCAGCAGCTCGCCCAATCTCTGTCATCGATCGTGGGTGGCCTGACGAGCGGCGTCACCGCTTTGGCGCGACCCGATGCGACCGCAGAGATGTTGCAGGGCTTGCCGGTCGGTGCCGGCGGCGGTCTCACGCTCGCGTCGGTGTCGCAGGCGAGACAGGATCCAGACCGATACCTGCAATGCTTCCCGGCGTCTTCGGGCCGCTCGGGGCCGATGCACAGCATCTATCTCGGCTATGACGCGTTCTTCGACCTCGACAGCGACCGCATCAAGCCGGCGGCGGCCGAGGCGAGCCTGCGTGAGCTGCTGGAGGTCTTCAACGCACGACCCGGTTCGCGCTTCGTGGTGACCGGCCATGCCGATGCGACCGGCACGGACGCCTACAACCTCGCGCTGAGCCGCCGCCGCGCGCAGGCCGTCGCCGAGTGGCTGTTGCAGCGCGGCGTCGCGCCGGCGCGGATCGAGGTGGTGGGTGCCGGCTCCTCGGTGCCGCTCATCCGTCCCGATGCCGCGCTCGACGAGGGCGGCTATCTGTCGACGGCGATCCAGGCGGCGTTGCCGCAGCAGTTCATCAACCGGATAAACCGGCGTGTCGAGGTCGCGGTCGACTGTCCGCCGCCTAGGAGGGCGACATGAGCCTGTTCGGACCCCCGGCGCTGCAGCGCGTGTGGAAGTCGAGCCCGGTGCTCGATGGAGGCCGCACGCGGCTGAGGATCGTCATCGCGGGTTGGGGGCGGCTCACGCTCTCGTACGCCCCGCCGGACGGCGAGGTGCTGCAGCGTAGGCTGTGGTTCTACGGCGGCGAGCGCGAGGTGCTCGTGGATGTCATGCCGCCGGGCGAGGTGGCCGTCGATGTCCGCAATCCGTTCGGCGGCGATGCGACGACGCTGACGGTGCAGGCCGATGTGGCCGGCATCGTCGAACTTCCGCCGCCGCAGGTCCGGCAGCTGCCCGAGGTGCCGGCAGCGGCGGGGCGTACGCGTGTGCGGCTTCCGGTCCCAACGGTGCGTCTCCCGCGCGCGCCGCGGCTCAACACGCCCCGGCTCCGGCTCGGGGCGATCTCGATCACGGCCATCAAGGAACAAGGTTCAGTGGAGGGTGAGACATGAACGAATCGACGATGAACGATGAAGGACGCGAGCGTTTCGGCGCGATAACCAGGCTCCTGATCTTCTGCGCGGGCGCCGACAAGCGTCTGCTGGCAGGATGCCCGAACTCCGACCTCGTGAAGATCCAGGGCATCGGCGGCGTGGTCGCGGCGACCGGCCTGCTCGCGTTCCTCTCGGGGGGGTACGCGTTCTACACGGTGTTCAGCCCCAAGGAATCGCTGATCGGCGGGGCGCAGATGGTGGGCGGCATGGACGGCGGGTTCGCCGCGGTCGGTGCGCTCGTCTTCGGTCTCATCTGGGCGCTCGTCATCTTCAACCTCGACCGCTTCATCGTCGCCGCGAGCGGGCCGGGCGACGGCAAGGACACGATCTCCGGCAGCGAGTTCAAGACCGCGTTGCCGCGCATCGTCATGGCGGTGCTCATCGGTCTCGTGCTCGCGGCACCGCTCGAGGTGCGCATCATGAAGACCGAGATCGAGGCGGCGCTGTCGATCGAGCAGTCGAAGACCCAGAAAGAGCTCAACGACATGACGGACGCCAAGCTCAAGGACGACCGTCAGCGTCTCGACGCCGAGCTCGCGCGGGTGCGCAGCGCCATCGCCGACCGCGAGAAGAAGGTCACCGAACTGCAGCAGCAGCTGGGCAAGTTCACCGAGGACCTGAACCGCGAACTGCAGGACGGCGGCGCGGGTCGCGGCAAGGGCGATGGTCCGGTCGCCGCCGCGTTGCGCACCAACATGCGCGATGTGGAGGGCCGACTCGCGCAGGAGCGCGCCGCCGTGCAGCCGCAGATCGAGGGTCTGCAGCGCGAGGCGGCGGATGTCCAGCGTCGCATCGATGACCTGCAGCGCAAGCGGGACGAGGAGTACGCGATCAACACCAAGAACGCGCAGCGCAACGACGGCCTGATGCGCCGCATCGCGCTCGCGCACGAGGTTTCGCCGATCGCGTCCTATCTGCTCAAGTTCCTGCTGATCGTCATCGAGGTGGCGCCCATCATCTTCAAGCTGATGCTCATCGCCGGGCCGTACGAGTACTTCACCGAGAACGAGAAACGGCTCGCCATCGCCCGCCGTGCGATCGATGTCGCGGGTGCGGTCAAGCCCGGTGGTGCAGGCAAGCAGGGCGAGCTCCTGGAGGTGAAGTCGGCGAGATACGCCGAGGCGGAGGCCGTCACGGCGCGGGAGGTGGGGAAATGGCGCGTCGAGGCCCACCTCACGGACGCAGCGCTCGCCGCGCACCAACGACGGTTGGAGGCCGACATCGACGCCCATCCGGAGCGCTTCGTGGACCAGCCTCCGCCTTCCACCAAGGCCTGACGACGCGTGGTGAAGATCCCGGGATCGCTCGTCGCCGCGGGTTTCGACGCCGCGGTGCTCGAGGAGTTGCCGCAGGATTCGCGTGCCCGCTTGGCGCGGGTCGCGATGCTGCGGCGGCTCGCGTTCCTGGTGATCGCGCTGGCTACGGGGGCCGCTGCATACACCTCCATGCACGGTGGATGGGCCGGCTGGACGGTCGGTGCCTTGTTCGCGCTCGGGACATGGCTGTTGTTCACCGGCCTGGGTCGTCTGCGGGTCAGCGCCGGTGGCCCCGGCGTGGCGCGTGGTGCAGAAGCCGCCAAAGATTGGCGGCCGGGCATCGTCTGGCCGGTCTTCATGCTGGCGTCAGCCCTGCTCGCGGCGCAGCCGCTCCTTCTGGGGCTGGGTTGGGGCGCCACCGGACCGAGGCTCGAGACCTACATCGGCAACCGCGTCGCGCTCAACCTCTCCCGGCAACGGGATCTCCTGCTGGCCGGGGACAACGGTCTGCGACTGCAGCGCGCGCAGCTCGCCGAGCGGCTCGCGACAGGCGGCGCGCCGTTGCCGACGGGATCGAACCGCCGCAAGGCGCTCGTGATCGGCGCCCAGGAGTATGCACGCGCCGGAGCGCTCAACAACCCGGCCAAGGACGCCCGCGAGCTCGCCGCCAAACTGAAAGCGATGGGGTTCGAGGTGTCGGTCTCGGTGGATGAGCCCGGTGATGCGCTGCAGCTGCGCATCGACCGTCATATCCAGTCCTTGAGACCCGGTGACATCAGCGTGCTGGCGTATTCGGGGCACGGTTTCCAGCGCGATGGGCACAACTACATCGTGCCCGTCGATTTCGACGGCCGACGGGTCGGCGGTCTGCGCGTGACCCGTATCCTCGAGGCCATCGACCGGCGCTCTCCGCAGCTGCAGGTCATCCTGCTCGATGCCTGCCGCAGCTTCGAGAGCGACGGTTTCGGCGCGTCGACCGGCGGGCTGGCGGAGCTCCAGGGCGGCACCAACAGCTTCATCGCGATGGCGGCGCAGCCCGGCAAGGAAGCGCTCGATGGCCCGAAGGGTTCGAACGGGCTGTTCACCGCTGCCATCCTCCGCCACATCGACCGTCCGGAGGACATCAATGTCCTGTTCCGCCGCATCAGCGCCGATGTGGCCGCCGCCGCGCGCGAGAAGGACTTCAAGCAGGAACCCGTCGTCACCTCGACCTTGCAGTCCGAGTATGTGCAACTCGTCGATCCGGCGATCGCTGCGCCGCAGTCGCTTCTCATCGGTGTCGCCGAAAGCGGAGAGGGTGGAGCGGCGGGGACGACCGCCGCGGCTACGGAGCCCGAGATCTGTCCGCCGGCCCCGGGCCTCGCCTCCGAGCAGCGACAGCAGTTGGTGCTCAGCTGTCTGCGCGCGCGCATCGATGCCATCGACCGGATGCTCGCCGATTGGCGTGCGGTCGGTCCGGCACGGCTGCAGCAGAACGCCGACACCTATCGCCGGTCGCTGCGCGGTTCCGGGCTGTTGAGCGAGCGGCTGAGCGACATGTGGTCGGTCGCGCCCGTGGCGCTGGCGCTGCTGTCGCTGCTCATCGCCGCCGCGCTGTTGGCCGGTGAGCTGTTCGAGCGCCTCTATCGGGGCGATGTCGCGGCATACTTCGGGCGTCGCAACCAGCGCGCCATACAGATGCTCGAGCGCAGCCATGCCCGATCGGAGGCCGCCGTCGAGCGGCATCTGGGGGCCGGCCGCCATGCGTCCTACCTCGAGCTCGATCGCTTCCGCACTCCGTCGGGCTGGAAGGGACCGACGGTCCCCGCGCCGCTCTGGGTCGGTGATGCGCCGACGCCGTCCCGACCGCAGCGCCAAGCCATCGACCAGTGGATCAAGGCGATGGGATCGGACGCGGGAGCGGCCCGATGAGCGCCGATGGGTACACGAGCGGCATGCGCGCCTGTTGGTGGGCCTGCGGCGTCGACGAGTCGATCATCCGCGATTCGGACTGCCCGACCTCGGAGCAGGTGAGGTTCGCCGCTCTGGGGCTGTTCATACTGCTCGCGAGCGGCGGCGCCCTGGTGGCGGGTCATATGATCGCCGCGCAAGTCCTGCTGCCCGGTGGGGGCGGCGGGCTGCGCGATGTGCTCCGGCATCTGTTGTCGTTCCCGTTCGCGGTGTTCTTCGCGCTGTTCGTCCTGAACCTGTTGCGGTTGTCGGTGGGGCTTGCGGGGCGGCGGTCGGATCGCATCGATCCGTTGTCGCTCGATGCGCTGCGCGCCGCGGCCATCCTGCTCATCACGGGGGTGCTCGCCATCGCCGTCGCCGCACCGTTGCAGGTGGCGGTGGTCGAGCGCGATGTCCAGGCGGAGATCCTGGCGCAACGGCAGATCGAGACCCTGGAGCGCGCGCGGGCGACGGACGCCGATCAGTTCGACAGCGATGCCCCCTTGTCCGCCGCGGAGCGTCTCGAGCGCCATGCCGTCTCGCCCTCGGCGAGCGGTCTCTTCGAGAAGGTGAGCTTCGCCTACTCGACCAACCGGTTGTTCTGCTGGTCGATCCTGGCTGCCGTCTGGTTGCTTTTCGCCATGCCTCCGGTGGTGCGGCTGCTCACCGACCGTGGTGCGTACGACTTCCTCGTCATCCACCGGAACCGCGTGCTGTTGGCCGCAGCGGGGATCGAGCCTGAAGCGTTCACCTTGCACTCGCCCGACGGAACGCCACGGTATGTCGATGCCTTCCACGCGGCGCGTGCCGCACATGACGCGCGTCTCGCCGAGGTCCTCGCCGACCGCCGCCGCGATTCCGCGGCGTTGAGCGGACGGTTGCGCAGAGCTGCCGCAGAAGGCGATGACGCATGAGCCAGGGGTTCTTCGGTAGAAGGCTCGAGATCGAGTCGTTGCTGACGACCTTCCGCGAGGCAGGCACCCGCCGCGCTGCCGACGGTTCCGACGGTCCGCGGATGACCTTCGTGCTGGCCGAGAGCGGGGTCGGCAAGAGCCGGTTGGTGCAGGAGCTCTACATCCGCCTCACCGAGGATCCGGCATGGGATCCGCCGGAGATCGATTACTGGCCGCCGGCTTTCGGTGACGGGGGCGTGAACCTCGCGGTCATCCCGTCGATGAAAGGCCATGTGCCGAAGGGGCCGCCGCGTTTCGCGTGGTTGGGCGCACGCTGGCAGTCGCCGCTCGAGCGCAACGCGCTCGAACGCCGTTCGGTGCTGCCCGACCTGCGCTCCTCGGTGACGGTGCACGCCGAGGTGCTGCGCTCGCACGGCAGCGCGTGGTCGGATGCCGTCGCGCGCGCGGTGGCGACCGCCAGACAAGAGGCCACCGGCGTCGTCATCGATGTCGTCGGGATCCCGTTCTTCGGTCTGCTGTCGTCGGTGGCGACCAACGTCAAGGATTTCGCGGCCGAGCGGCTGGCCGGCCCGAAGCGCTTCGAGGACCTGGAGGCCGACGACATCCAAGGCGAGGTCGACGAGGTGCTCGGGTGCTTGCGTTCGCTGCTGGATGGCAAGGGCGCCGTCCCGACGGTCCTCTGGCTCGACGACGCGCAGTGGATCGACGCGGAGAGTTTGGAGTTCGTCAGGCGCTTGTGGACGGAGGCCGAGCGGCGGCGTTGGCCGCTCTTCATCGTCGTGACCCATTGGGAACGGGAGTGGCGCGAGTTGAAGCTTGCGGCGCGCGACCGGCTCGTCGCCGGCGACCTCACCGACTTCGAAGGGCGTCCCGGGGTCGCGGTGATCGCGCTGTCGAACGCGGACGCGGGTCCGCTCGACGCCTACCTCGCGTCCCGGCTGCCCGGCCTCACGGCTCCGCAGCGCGCCATGCTGGTCGACAAGGCCGGCGGCAACTTCCTGACGATGGTCGAGAACGTGGGCGAGCTGCTGCGGCATCCGGCGAACTTCGTCGACCGCGATCCGGCTGCGGCGTTGTCGCGTGCCGGTGAGCTCAAGGTCGCCAGGTGGGAATCGATCCGCGAGAAGCGCGTGGAGCAGCGCTTCGGCGAGCTCGAGCCCGAGGTGCAGGACCTGCTGGGCTGGAGCAGCCAGCTCGGGTTGCGGTTCCTGCGCGAGGTCGTCGAGGAGTTCGCGCAGCAGTCGGCGGCGCTCGGCGAACCGGGCACGCTCATCGAGCGTTGCGTCGACCCTTATGTGATCCTGGGCAAGCCCGGCGAGCACACGCGCGAGTTCCGTGACAAGGCGTTCCACGCCGTGGCATCCCGCTATTTCGCGGACTACGGCGCGGAGCAACGCGAGGCGCTGTCCGCCGTCCTGCGACGCCACCTCGTCGAGTGGGTGAACAACAGTTTCGACGGCGAAGGCAGCGAGATCTGGCCTGGCAAGCGCGAGGGCATCGAGCCCCCCGAGCGCAGCGCGACCGCTCTCGAGCCCGACGAGCGGCGCGATCTGCTCGGGATGGCGATGCGTGAACTGCCTTTATCGACGGAGCCTGACTGGTCCGACCCGGAGCATATCGCCGCGTTCCGCGCGGTCTATCTCGCCGTCATCACCGAGTACCGGGACAGGTTGTGGCATCGGGTCGGTGGTCTCTGCAGGCTTCTCGACAGGCCGCCCTTCGGTGCCGTCCCGATCGGTGTGCTCTCGTCTGTCGATCAGGAGTGGCTTTCCGCGACCGCCCATGAGGCCGGCGCATTCAACGCGGCGGAGATCGTCGCAGGCTCGGTGCTGCTGGCGAGGCGTGAGGCCGCCGCGCAAGACGCGACCGCCGAGCATCTGGAGAAGCTCGCTGCGGTGCTCGTCCGGGCCGGGAACATCGCGGAGGCTCGGGGCGGCCTGGGTCGGGCCCTCGCGCTCTACGACGAGAGTCTTTCCATCACGCGTCGTCTTGTCGCCCAGCAGGAGACCAGCGCGCGGCTCGACGACCTCGTGACCTGCTTGAGCAACATCGGCGACATCCTGCAGGCGCGCGGCGACATGGACGGCGCGCTTCAACGGTACGAGGACAGCCTCGCGGTCATGCGCCGCCTGACATCTGAGGAGGAGACGCCGACGCGGATGCGGAACGTGAGTCTGCTGCAGTTGAGCATCGGCGGGATCCTGGAGGCCCGCGGCGATTGGGACGGTGCGCTGATCCGATATGAGGACAGCCTCGCCCTCGTGCGTCGTCTGATCGCGGAGGAGGACACTGCGCAGCGGCAGCGCGATCTCAGCGTGGTGCTGAACAATGTCGGAGATGTGCTGTCGGCGCGGGGCGATTGGGACGGTGCGTGGCGGATGCATGAGGAGGGTCTCGCGATCGCGCGCCGCCTCATGGCCGACGAGGAGACGCCGTTGCGGGTGCGCGACCTGTTCGTGAGCCTCAACAAGATGGGGATGCTCATGGAGATGCGCGACGATCTCGTGGGCGCGCTGGAACGCTATCAGGAGGGGCTCTCCATCGCCCGTCGGTCGCTGGCCGAGGAGGAGACGGCCGACCGGCTGCGCGACCTGGCCCTCAGCCTGCAGAACGTGGGTGACATCCTCCAGGCGCGTGCGGACTGGTCGGCCGCCCTGACGCATTACGAAGAGAGCCTCTCGATCAGCCGTCGATTGCTGGCCGAGGAGCGCACCTCGCACCACCTGCGCGATGTCTGCGTCACGGTCGATAGGGTAGGTGACATCTTCAAGGCCCGGAACGACTGGGACGGCGCGCTCGAGAGATACGAAGAAAGTCTGGGGATCGTGCGGCAGCTGCTCGCGCAGGAGGAGACGCCGCAGCGCCTCCGCGACCTCAGCGTCAGCGTCAACAACGTGGCCGAGATACTCAAGGCGAAGGGCGATCTGGAAGAGGCGCTGCAGCGGCATCAGGAGGGTCTGCGCATCCGGCGGGATCTGCTCGCTCGCGAGGAGACCCCGGAGCGCCTCCGCGATGTCGGCATCAGCCTCAACATGACCGGCAATGTGCTCGAGCTGCAGGGGAGGTTCGACGACGCGTCATCGCGCTATGGGGAGAGTCTGGCGATCGCGCGGCGGCTGCTTGCCGTCGAGGAGACTCCGCAGCGGCTGCGTGATCTCAGTTCATGCTTGGAGAACGCCGGAGACATCCATAAGGCCCGCCAGGAGTGGGATCGGGCGTTGGAGTGCCATCAGGAATGCCTGGCGATCCGACGCCGTCTGCTCGCGTACGAGGAGACGCCGACCCGGCTGCAAATCATCAGCTATGCGCTCATCCGGATCGGCAACATCTTCGAGTTCCAGGAGCGCTTCACCGATGCCCTGACGCATCATGAAGAGAGCCTGTCCATCGCGCGACGACTGCTCGAGGTTGAAGAGACGCCCGGGCGCTTGCGGGACCTCACGGTGAACCTCGACAACCTGGCTGATGTGTTGCTCGCCACCGGGGACCGCGACGGCGCGCTGCCCCGCTATGCGGAGAGCCTGGATGTTCGGTTGCGGCTCATCGCCCATGATCCGACGCCGGATCGGCTGCGCGAGACGGGTCTGAGCTTGATGAAGACCGGCAATCTCGAGCGTGCGCTCGGAAGGACGGAGGCAGCGCTCGGTCGCTATCGCGCCAACATCGACATCGCCGATCGGCTGTCGCACATGGTCGAGGCGGAGCCGGAGCGGTTCGTATCCGCGTTGAATGAGGGCGTCTGGTCGGTCCACCTGGCAGCCGGATGTCTCATGGACCTATCCCGTCCGGAGGAGACTTCGACGCTCCTCTCGAGTCATCTCCCGCATGTCACCCGTTTGGCGGATATCTGCGGGGAGCAGGAGATGTACCTCGACACCTGCGCCGCCTACTGGGAGTCGACAGCGAAGGCGGCCGAGGCGCTGGGCGATGCCGCGCGGGCGGCCGATGCCGCCGCCCGCGGCGCGGAGTTCCGGCGGCGGATCACGCCCGCCTCTTGAAACCCCCTCCGTCGCCCCCATCTCGGCCGGGTCCGTCCGTTGGAGACCCGTCATGACCGATACCGCCGCCGACACCCCCTCGGCCACCCCCCCGAACAGCGCAGAGAAGCACGGCTTCCAGGCCGAGGTGCGTGAGCTCTTGAAGCTCATGATCCACTCGCTCTACAGCCACCGCGAGATCTTCCTGCGCGAACTCA
>Ga0315902_10013429_pt1 | contig 10590 bp, 9 predicted proteins | sample LakEriMetagenome_9_FD_203523 | JGI IMG/M metagenome (GOLD analysis project Ga0315902, IMG submission 203523) | Freshwater fungal communities from buoy surface, Lake Erie, Ohio, United States - Buoy 12 MA117 | ecosystem: Environmental > Aquatic > Freshwater > Lake > Lake biofilm | place: USA...
AGAACGAGTGCAAAGGTGCTCATGAAGGGAGTGTAGGCCGCCTACTCAACGCCCGCAAGCTCGCCGAATCAGGCCGCCACACGCGGCCAAGTGCCCGGATTCGTCACGTTGGGCGGGATCGCGGGCCGTTCGCGCAGCCAGCGCGCAGCGAGTTCGCGATGTTTTTCGGCCTCGATGGCCAACGCGGCGTTTGAGCGGACTTGAGAGGCATTTTCAGCCCCGAGCACGATGACGGCGTCCTCACCCAAAAGCGCGCCGAAGGCCAAAGCGAGCGTTTGAGGCTCCACGGCGTGTTTTTGGCAAAAAGCCTCCAAAGCGGCCAGCGCGGCCGATGCGCCGGGAATGGCCTGCGCACGTGGATGGTCCGGTTTCAGGAAAAACAGGCCTTGAAGAAAAATAGAGCGCACAAACACGCGCGCGCCGGTTTCCGCGGCCTTCTTTAACACGCCCGCGTCGATGCTGGCGGTGTCAAAAAGGTTCAGCGGCACCTGCAAGCACTGCAAACCGGCCTCCAGGCCTCGCAGCGCGATCTGCGGCGCATAAATCGACACGCCCACGCTCTCCACGCGTCCATTTTGAGCGAGCGCCGCGAACTCGGCGAAGCATGGATGATCAATGTCAGTCTCCCGATGCAGCAACAGCGCCTCAATGCGATCCCGACGCAGTTTTTCGAGTGCTGCATCGAGTTGAGCGGCCGGTGCGAGCGCTTCATCGAGCACAAATTTCGTCGCGATCCGCGGCGCATCGCCCGACCAGGCTCGTGGCAGCGCGGAACCCAGCGTGGCCTCGCTCACGCCATAAGCAGCGGCGGTATCGATCCAGCGCATGCCGCATTCACAGGCCGCGCGCAGGATGTCCACCGCCGTCTGCTCATCCGGCATGCCCTGCGCATTCGCGATGCCATACGGCATGCCGAGTTGCACAGTGCCGAGCGCGAGCTGCATGAGCGGAAGAGCGGATTAATGACTGACCTCGACATTGGAGGAAAGCTCCTTCGGCGGCCAGAAAGCCACGGCGAGCAGCACCGCAGCCCCGAGCGCGAGGCCGGTGGGCCAGAGGAAGAGCTGCTTGTAGTCGATGGCTCCGTTGACGGTCAACTTGGCCTGAAGCGGAATGAAGAACCACTTCGCGGCGATATCGCCGACGCCGAGGATGAGGAAATTGAAGAGCCCCTGCGCGCTGGTGCGGATGTCCTTCGGAAACACGCCGTCGATGTAGATATAGACGGTGGCAAAGAAGAACGCGTAGCAGATGCCATGCAGCAACTGCACCGCGATGATCGTCCAAACCTGGTCCGGGCAGAAGGCGAACACGAGGAAGCGAGCCGCGTGGCCCAAGATGCCGAGGATCAGTGTGATTCTCCAACCCATTTTGGCCAGCACCATGCCAAGCACCGCCATGGTCAGAATCTCCGCCACCTGGCCGAGGCTCATCACCACCGTGGTCCATGCGGGATCAATGTTTCCCGCGACGAGCACCTTGCCAATGAAACCGCCCGCCATGACGAAGTAGCCATTGTGAATCGTGGCGTCGATGAACGTCGCGATGAACAAAACCAGCACGGACGGGATGGCGAGCAGCTTGGCGGCCTTCAGCCACGCCAGATTGTCCGAACCGGCGGACTTTTTCGCCGGCGTGTGCGGCAGCGAGAGGCTGAAGACGGCCAGCAGCACGCTGGCGACGCCGGAGATGATGAAGATCGAGCTCGTGGCCTTGATGATCTCATCCGCTGCCTTGCCATGCAGGATGTAAGCGATGGGCCATGCGGCCAGAATCCAGCCGATGGTGCCGCCCATGCGCACCAGACCGAATTCCTTCTGCGAATCCTTCATGTGTGCGAAGGCGATCGAGTTCGCGATGGAAATGGTGGGCACGTAAAGCAGGCAGTGCACGGCCATCAGCGTGAAGAAGATCCAAAACGGGGCATCGTAAAGGGAGGGAACTTCCTGCCCGGCAGGAATGACTGGCCGGTCAAACTTCACAAAAGCCAGCGCCGCCATCGCTAGGCCGCCGACGAGGTGGCTGAAGGCCATGAACTTCTCCGCCGCGAAATTGCGATCTGCGAACTGGTTGCTGAAAAACATGCCGATGATCGCGGCGACCGGGAAAGTGGTCAGGATGAGCTTTTGCTCCATCTCCGAGAGCATCATCGCAGGCAGATAGCCGAAGATCAGCGGCAGCCAAGCCCCCCAGATGAAGAATTCCAGGATCATCATGACGAAGAGCTTTTTGGCGGCGGGTGATTTCATAAGAGCGGCCGCGAGGCTAGGGAGCAGCCCGTTTTTTGGCAACACAAAAGGTGCACGTGGACCACGGCACTTGTTTTCCCCACGGCAGCGGCTACAAGCGCGACGTGACCGCTGCTGACACTCCGCTTTCCTTTCGCGCCCGCGCTCTGTGGGCGGTGGGGCTCTTGCTGGGCGTGTCGCTCGGGCTTTATGCGCTCTTTATGGCGGTGGATTACCGCTGGAACTGGTCCGGCGTGTGGAATTACCGTGCGGAGTTCGTGCGCGGATGGTTCACGACGCTCGGTGTCTCGCTGGCGGCCATGCTGGTGAGCGTGGTGGCAGGTTTTGCCTTGATGGCAGGCCGCCGTGCGGCGTTTGAGCCGGTGCGCATGCTTTGCGGCGGCGTGGTGGAAATCATCCGCGGCTCGCCGCTGCTCGTGCAGCTTTTGCTCGGCTACTACATCGTCGCGGAGGCGCTGTGGATCGGCTCGCCGCTCGTAGTCGGCACGCTGCTGCTGGGTGTGTTTCACGCGGCGTATCTGGCAGAGATTTTTCGCGGCGCGGTCGAGAGCATCGGTGCTTCGCAACGCGAGGCGGCGAGCGCGGTAGGTTTTGACCGGAACCAGATGTATCGCTTTGTCATTATCCCGCAGGCGCTGCGCCGCGCACTGCCGGGAACGACGGGCCAGCTCGTGTCGCTGCTCAAAGACTCCTCGCTGCTCTCCGTCATCGGCATCGAGGAGGTCGTGAAAAAGGTGCAGATCATGAATGCGGCCACCTACTCGGCGCTGGAGGGCTACATCCCGCTCGCGCTGGCTTATTTGATTGTCACACTCCCGCTCGCGCACCTCGCGCGACGGCTGGAAGGGAGGTTCGCGTATGAAACTTGAGGCGCATTCGCTGACGAAACGCTACGGCGCTCACACCGCGCTGGATGCCGCCACGTTCACCACCGGCGAAGACGCACACGTCATCGCGCTGCTCGGTCCCAGCGGCGGTGGCAAGTCCACGCTGCTGCGTGTGCTCGGCGCACTGCTCGTGCCGGAGGAAGGCCGCGTTTTGATCGACGGCAAAGAGCTCCCACATGATGAAGCGCAGGCACTGGCCGCCCGGCGGCAGCACGGCTTCGTCTTCCAAGGCTACAATCTCTTTCCGCACCTCACCGCGCTGGAAAACATCGCCCTGCCGCTGCGCGAGGTGCATGGCATGAACGCAGCCGAGGCCGAGGCGCGTGCCATCGAGCTGCTGCATCGCCTCGGGCTCGCTGGACATGAGCGAAAGCGCCCCTCGCAGCTCTCCGGCGGCCAGCAGCAGCGTGCCGCCATCGCCCGAGCGCTCGCGCCGAAACCAAAACTGCTCCTGCTTGATGAACCGACCTCCGCGCTCGATCCCGTCATGACTGGCGAAGTGCTCGACGTCATCCGCGAACTCGCCGAGGCCGGACAGCGCATCATCCTCGCCACGCACGAGATCAGCTTCGCTCGCAAAGTCGCCGACTGGGTCGTCTTCCTCGCTGCTGGCAAAGCGCAGGAGTGCTCCAGCGCCGCGAGCTTCTTCGAGAAACCGCAAACGCCGCTCGCGCAGCAGTATTTGGTCGGTTTGTCGCGGTATCGGTGAGTTGTCGTTCCCGGTTCTCGGTTCGCAGTTCCCGGTTGTTAAGCTTTTAGGACGAATGCTGCTTTTGTCGGAGCGCGAGTATGGCGAAGCCTACTCGCCACAGTTCGCCGACAGGGTAAAAGTGGCGAGTGGTCTTCGACACACTCGCGCTCCGTGAAATCGGATGCTCGTCACCGCGGCACCGGCGCATTGTCCATGTTCGCAACGATGGTCGGATAGTCTGCCAGACGGGCCAGATGAATGCCGTAGCGTGCCGCAATCGCATCCGCCTCGGACTCGGGATAGTCATCGCGGTAATAAACCTCCTTCACGCCGTAGGCGCAGAGCATCTGCATGCAGCTGGTGCAGGGCTTCGTGGTGCAAGCCACGAGTTTGACGTTTCCTCGGGTGAAAAGGCTGCACAGGTTCACCTCGGCATGCAGCATGTATTTCCGCCGCGCATCGCGATCCACCCAGAAGGAGTCATCCGCATCGTAACCGGGCGCGAGGCCGTTGTAAGCGGTGCCGATCACGCGGTTCGAGAAATCAAACGCCACCGCACCGACTTTGCGGAACGGGTCCTCCGAGCGCAGGCTCGCCACATGCGCGAGGGCCATGGCGTATTCGGGAATCGAGAGACGTTGGGGCTGGATGGGAGCTTCCATGATGAAAACGAGACTGCACGCATAGCATGCCGCCCCGCATGCGCAAAAGCTCACTTCAGCGCCGCGTCGATCACTTTGCGCAGGTCGCCGTTCCAATCGGCGGAACCGACGCCGCGTCGGTTGCAGATGACGGCGTAGCTCAGGCCGTCAGCGCGCTGGGCGCAGATCGCGGTGACGCCGGGGTGGCTGCCGCTGAACGTGTAGCGAAAGCCGCCCTTCGTGCGCGGTTTGCCGCTGATCCAGTAGGTCTCCAAAAAGCGGCAGTAATCCGCCGCGGTGCAGGCCAGCACGCCCGCGCCATCGCGTGCCTCGGTGCGAAAGCCGAGCGGCACCGTTTTCTTCGTGTATTCGGGATGGTAGGCATACCAGATCTCTCCCGCCTGCCGATCCCGCGCATCGGAGGTGCTGAGGCTGAAGGACGGCGCTTTCGCTTCCTTGCACACCGTCGCATGCAGGTAGTCGATGAACTTCTGCCCGCTGAGCTTCTCGATCACGCGCACGAGCAGGATGTAGCCGTAATTGCAGTAGGCGTAGTGCTCGCCCGGCTGCCAGTCAAAGTTCCGCGTCAGGCCGTAGCGCATCACGTGCTCGGGTTGCAGCTCATCGAGCTTCACTTTGTAGAGATCGCACATCTCCGTGGCGTTGTTCGTGAAGTCGCCGGACTTGTCGCGATCCCAGCCGCCTTTGTGATCGAGCAAATGCTGGATCGTGATCTTCTGCCAGCGCTCGTCACAGCCCTTTGCTTCCTTGTATTGGCCGAGTTCGAGCACCTGGAAGACCGGATCCTCCGCCTTGAGCTTTCCCGCCGCGAAAAGCGTCTCCACCGCCGCTTTGACCACCGGCTTCGTCATCGACGCGAGGCGCATTTTCACGCCCACAGCCAGTGGCGTCTTCAAATCGGCATCCGCCCATCCAAACGCCCGGTCATGCAAAATTCGGCCCTCTTTGCTGATCGCCAAAGTGACGGCTCCGACGCCTTTTTCGGCCATGAAGGCCTTCACCGCCTCATCCACCGCTGCGTAGCTCGCATTCGCCTCGCCGCTCACCGGGATCTTGGCCACATCCACCTTAAATTCCTCGAACGAGTCCTCAATTTTCGCCGTGGCGGCCGTTTCGGCCTTCGCAGTCGGTTTCAGCCGCTCCTGCACAAACGCACGATCCTCTACCGAAAGCCGCGCCAACTCGATTTGAAACGTCCCGCCGCCCTTCACCGCGATGGTGACCTTCTGCCCATCCGTCGAGACAAACTCCGCCTCGATCTTCCTCCCACTCGCTGCTTCCGTCCACGTGCGCGCAAAAACCGACGAGACGATGAAGCAGGCGCAAAGCAGAAGAATAGACCGTTTCATGCGCGGGAGTGTAGGGACTCGGTTTTGAAACGGCAAGAGTTGGTTACTTGTCATGCCGAGTCTGCTGGCGCAAAAAATGTTGGTCTGGAAGCATTCCGCCGGGTAAAACGCCGCATGAGTTCAAAACCTAGGCGGCCTCTCAACCTACCCAGCGAGATTCGATCCATTAAAGACAGGCAAGAGGTTTGCCGAGTTTGGATCGTGGATGGGAGAATTTCTTTGTCATTAGCTCTCTCGCTACCAGAACACTCGAAGAAATCTTCCGTAGTATGGGCAATGTTGCTCTCAGATGTTTTTCATCACGTGGCTGAAGCGATTGCAGATCAGACAGCTCGATCCAAAGCAGAAGTCTCTGCCGTGTTGGAAAACTGCTTTCGTGAAGTCATTGATTCAGACAGAGGAATCAGAACTGGCGTTGTCCGACCGTTCTGGGAGCGGTCTCCAGCTTTAGATGCTCCCGAAGTCGATGCAGAATCTGACAGTGTCGAAATAGTGCGTATCTTATTCCTTCCGGACTCCATCCGGGTTTTGGTGCGTGTAGGAATGTGGTTGCCGAATGACGAAGAAGCGGTCTGGGGCAACATTCTCTACGATCTAGCCTCGCTGATTGCAGAGCAGATATCCACCGGCGATGACGCTTCACGTTTGCGGACTGGTTTGTTTAACGACACGCTTGGTTACGTTCACAAGCCGAGCACAACCTACACTGGGACATATTACTGACCACTTATGAACCCGCCAACGCCGCCAGATTTCCTCTAAGAGATACGTTCATAGTTCCCAAATGCGCCTCCTGCCCGTCCTCCTTCTCACGTCTCACCTTTCACTCGCCCACGCCGTCGATTTTTCGCACGAGATCGTGCCGATCCTGCGGGAGCATTGCTCTGAATGCCATGCGGGGGACAAGAAGAAAGGCGGGTTCAGCTTCAATGACCGGAAAGCGCTTCTCGAAGGCAGTGAGAATGGCGAGGTGATCAAAAGCGGGCGTTTCATCGAGGTGATGCTTTCCACGGACAGCGATGAGCAGATGCCGCCGAAGGGGAAACGGGTGCCGCCGGAGAAGATCGCGCTGCTGAAGCAGTGGATCGCGGAAGGGACGAAGTGGGAAGAGGGTTTTGCGTTCAAGAAACCGGCGTATGAGCCGCCGTTTTTGCCGCGGAAGGTCGTGCTTCCGAACTCGGAGGCTGCGCATCCGATTGATCGTTTGTTGAACAAGGACCTGCCCAAGGCCTCCGATGCGGCGTTCCTGCGCCGGGCGCATCTCGATCTGATCGGCCTGCTGCCGACGGCGGAAGAGATGGCGGCGTTTGAGAAGAACCCGGACCGCACGAAGCTCGTCGAGTCGCTGCTCAAGCGTGACATGGACTACACGGAGCACTGGCTCACGTTTTGGAACGACCTGCTGCGCAATGACTACGGCGGCACGGGCTTCATCACCGGCGGGCGCAAGCAGATCAGCAACTGGCTTTACCGCGCATTGATCGAGAACAAGCCCTTCGACCAGTTCGTGCGGGAGCTGATCGCGCCGCCGAATGATGAGAGCCGCGGCTTCATAGATGGCATCAAGTGGCGTGGCGATGTGAGCGCGGGGCAGACGGTGGAGATTCAGTTCGCGCAGAGCGTTTCGCAGTCGTTCCTGGGCATCAACATGAAGTGCGCGTCCTGCCACGACAGCTTCATCGACCGCTGGAAGCTCGGCGAGGCCTACGGACTGGCCGCGATCTATGCGCAGAAGCCGCTGGAAATTCATCGCTGTGACAAACCCATCGGCCAGACCGCCACGGCGGCGTGGTTGTTCCCCGAGATCGGTCAAATCGACGCGAAGGCACCGCCCGCCGAGCGCCTGAAGCAACTCGCGGCGCTGATGACGCACGAAAAGAACGGCCGCGTGCCGCGCACCATCGTGAACCGCCTGTGGGCACGCCTCATGGGCCGCGGCATCGTGCATCCGGTGGATGCGATGGGCACGGAACCGTGGAATGCGGACCTGCTCGACTACCTCGCCGTGTATCTCGTGGAAAGCGGCTGGGATTTGAAGAAGACCCTCGCGCACATCGCCACGTCGCAGGCTTACTCATCGCAGGCGCAGGTCGTGCAGAAAGGCGCGGACGATCACGGCTACGTCTATGCCGGACCGCGTGCCAAACGGCTCACGGCGGAGCAGTTCGTTGACGCCGTGTGGCAACTCACCGGTGCCGCGCCGACGAAGATGGACGCCAATGTGCTGCGCGGGAAAGTCGATCCCGCTTTGGCGAAGAAGATCGCCGTCAAAGGCCAATGGATCTGGAGCGACAACCTCAAACCCGCCGCCGGCGAGACGATCACGCTGCGCAAAACCATCCAGCTCGACTCCGATCCCGCCAGCTCCAGCGCGGTGATGACCTGCGACAACGAGTACATCCTCTACGTCAACAACCGCAAGATCAGCGAGAGCACCGACTGGACGAAATTCGCCGCCGTGCCGCTGCAAACCGCGATCAAGAAAGGCCAGAACGTCATCCTCGCCGTCGCCAAGAATGCCGGCAAAGGCCCGAACCTCGCCGCTTTCTTCTTCGATGCCCGCGTGCGTGATGACAAAGGCCAGGAAACCATCATCGCCAGCGATGACACCTGGGAATGGACCTCCGCCGTCCCCGGCGGCAAGGAAGGCCGCCTCGGCCAGTTCCAGCCGAAGGACTGGAAAAAAGCCCGCATCGTCCAGCCCATCGCCGCGTGGACGACTGCGCTCAATCAACAAGCCCCGATGCTTCTCGCCCAAGGCGCCACGGCAAACGGCATGATGGTCCGCGCCTCACTGATGAAGTCCGATTTCCTCATGCGCACGCTCGGCCGGCCGAATCGCGATCAAATCGTCACCGAGCGGCCGAATGAGCTCTCCACGCTCGAAGCGATTGATTTGGCGAATGGCAGCCTGTTGGCCGAAAAGATCGCCGCAGGTGCCAAACGGCTGCTGGAGGCCCCCAAGGCGGAATTGGTCGCGGAACTGTATCGGCATGCGTTGACCCGAAATCCGAGCGAATCCGAGCAAACTCTCGCGAAGGAGATTTTGGGCGAAAAACCGACGCAACAGAGCTTGGAAGACCTGATTTGGAGCCTCTGCATGCTGCCGGAGTTTCAGGTGGTGAGGTGATCCGATGCGCACTCGCACCCAAGAAAATAGAAGGCTGGGCGTGAGGTAGATGTCATGTCGAAGACCTCAATACCTACGAAATTGGTTCTTGTGCTGCTACTTTTGGCCGGAGGAGGTGGCTACAAATGGTGGCTGGCGGAGATGTCGGAACCGGCGAGTTCAGGTCAGGCAGCAGTTCCTCGCCCGAAATGGATTCATCCAGCAGTCATTGAGACAATGAACCGCCGCATGCAGGGCTATCATCATCGAGTGAAGACTCGAGTTCCCTTCAAAAGAAAGCTGTGCAGCTACGGATCAGGAGATTGCTGCGGTCCTGATCTGTCGGGTATTTCGCCGTTGCCAGAACCGTTTGGCAGCTCAGAAACGAAGCCCTTGAAACTTCTGCCGGAGTTTCAGGTGGTCAGGCGATGGTGAAACTGAAAACTGAAAATGGGTCAAAATGGGGGAATGGCAGCAGCGCTCGTCCATTTGCCCTTTTCAGTTCCTCCATTTTCAGTTCCTCCATCCCTACTCGCCGAAGCGACGTCCGTGCCCCGTTTGAAACTTGAAACTTGGAACCTGAAACTCTACTGCTTGGCCGCCATGCCGACTTACGTTTACGAAACCATCCCCCAGACTGAAGGCGAGACGCCGAAGCGCTTTGAAGTGCGCCAGAGCATGAAGGACGCGCCTTTCACGCATCATCCAGACAATGGCACTCCGGTGCGACGCGTGCCGATCGGCGGCACGGGCCTCATGGGAGGCAGCGGCTCCCCTGCCCCGCAAGGTGGTGGCGGATGCGGCAGCGGTTGCGGGTGTCATTGAGGCAGCCGAGGGCTGTCGTGGCACGGCTGCGCCTCAAGAGCGCAGCGCGGCCATCAGTGCGTCGAGTTCCTCGCGCACATCGCTCGAATCACTCACCGTTTGCGCGATTTCGGCCTTAACCGCTTCGCGAAAACGCTTTCGCAGGCGATGCACGGCCACTTTGACGGCTTCCACGCTCAAACCGAGTTTTTCAGCCGCGACGGTTTGTGGCGTCGAATCGGCCTCGGCGGTCAACCAGGGCTTCAAGGCGTCAAAATGAGCCATTTTGCCTTCCGAGGCCATCGCAGCCTCCAATCGGCTCAAACTCCTCGCGAGCACGGTGAGCGCCCATTGCCGGTCGAACTCCGCATCCGGCTTTTCCGCGGCGAAGTCGGTCATTTCGTCATCGAGCTCCGCTGGTTGCAGGCCGCTGCCGCGTTTCGCCGCACTGGCTTTGTCACGCTGATCGGCCGCGAAGTGCTTCAAAGCGCCGAGGAGGTAGCTGCGAAATTTGCCGCGCTCAGGTCTCGCGCCCTCAATGGCGCCACCGGCGAGCAGTTTGGCAAAAAAGTCATGCGCGAGCTCCCGAGCGGTATCCTCCTCACGTCCCTCACGCCGCAAAAAGGCCACCACCGGCGCATAGTAGGCCTCACACAGCTCACTGAGCGCCGCGGAGGCCTGCGTGTCGCTCCCACGCGAGCGGGAAACGAGCGTCCAGCGCGTGTCGTGGAAGGAGGAGGTCATTCGGGGAGCAGGATTTGATCGTCGGGCTTGGTTTCCGTCGTTTCAGCCAATTGGAAGCTGTAGTTCGTCGTCTGCCCATCGCGAATGAGACGAAA
>Ga0315902_10013431_pt1 | contig 10590 bp, 12 predicted proteins | sample LakEriMetagenome_9_FD_203523 | JGI IMG/M metagenome (GOLD analysis project Ga0315902, IMG submission 203523) | Freshwater fungal communities from buoy surface, Lake Erie, Ohio, United States - Buoy 12 MA117 | ecosystem: Environmental > Aquatic > Freshwater > Lake > Lake biofilm | place: USA...
GTCCGGCGAACCCCTTCGCCGCAGGAGCACCCGGCGTCACCGACGGACCTGGTCCGAACCCACTACTGCAGAACCACATCCTCGTGATGTTCCATCCACCGATGCTGTACCTCGGCTACGTCGGGTTCACCGTGCCGTTCGCATTCGCGATCGCCGCGTTGATCACCGGTCGTGTGGGTGAAGGGTGGCTGCTCGCTACACGTCGCTGGACACTCGTGTCGTGGGGCTTCCTCACATTCGGCATCGTGCTCGGAGGTTGGTGGAGCTACGAGGTGCTCGGCTGGAGCGGCGTGTGGGCGTGGGATCCGGTGGAAAACGCCTCGCTCTTGCCATGGCTCACCGGCACTGCCTACATCCACTCGGTGCTCGTGCAAGAGCGTCGCGGCATGTTGCGTGTCTGGAACCTCTCGCTCCTCGTAGCCACGTTCAGCTTGACGATTCTTGGCACGTTCCTCACCCGGTCTGGTGTGTTGAACAGCGTGCACGCCTTCAGCGAGAGCGATATCGGTCCGTGGTTGCTCACGTTCTTTGCCGTGATCGTGGTGGTGTCGATCGGCCTCATCGGTTGGCGTGGTGATCGCCTGCACGCGCCGGGCAGTATCGACTCACCGATCTCTCGCGAAGGTGCGTTCCTCGCCAACAACGTGTTGCTCAGCGTGTTCGCCTTCGTCGTGTTGCTTGGCACGGTCTTCCCGCTGGTGGTCGAAGCGTTGCAGTCGCGCACCATCGTGGTGGGCGAGCCGTTCTTCGATCGGATGAGTATTCCCATCGGCATCGCGATCCTCACCATCATGGCGATTGCGCCGGTGTTGCCGTGGCGCAAAGCATCGGGAGAGCTGTTGTCGCAGCGCTTGTTGTGGCCGGCAATCTTCGGCATGGTGGCGCTGCTCGTCAGCGTGCTCGTGGGTGCCACGGGTCTTGCACCGCTACTCACGTTTGCCCTCGGCGGTTTCGCTGCAGGTTCGGCACTGCGCCAGATTGCTCTCGCGTCGCGTCGACAGGGTTGGCGTGGGTTCGTCGGCCGCGCCAATGGCGGGATGATCGTGCACCTCGGCGTCATTCTCATGTCAGTCGCGCTCGCTGCATCCAACAGCTACACGCACAGCCAAGAGTTGGATCTCGTGCAGGGCAGGCCCGCCTCGTTCTCGGGGCACACCTTCGAGTTGGTCGACGTGGTGGAGGAGACCACCGATCGCAGCGTGAGCGTGAAGGCGCTGGTGTCGATCGATGGTGGCCAGGCGTATGCGCCGGCGATCACGCGATTCACCAAGATCGGCATGAACGTCGGCACGCCTTCGGTGCGCACTGGTCTCGCGAAAGACATCTATCTCACTCTCGAGCCTCCGGTACGTCAGGATTCCGGTGAAGCGCGCATCAAGGTCTTCATCAAGCCGATGATCCTGTGGTTATGGGTGGGCGGTTTCATGATGGCGTTCGGCACACTGCTTGCGCTGTTCCCGGGTCGTCGCCGTCGTCGCGCCACCGATCCAGTGTCGGCCGACGTACCACTTGATTCGAATCTCGAAGAAACAGCGGGTCGATGAGGCGTCGCGTTGCCCCGATCGTCGCCTCCTTCGTTGGCGTGGTGATGGTGGCGTTCCTATGGGTGCTCGTCAGTGCCGAACCGAACGCACCTGATGACGCGTTCTCGCCGCTCGTCGGGCAACCAGCGCCAGCGGTGGTGACTACGACGCTGGATGATGCTCCGTTTGATCTCGCGCGCCGCAAAGGCTCGTGGGTGGTGCTGAACTTCTTCAACTCCACGTGTGTTCCCTGCATCAACGAGCACGATGAACTTTTGGCTTTCGCAGCTGCACAACAAGACGAAGAGAACCCGGCCGAGATGTACACCGTGGTCAATGACGACTCCGATGAGGCGGTAACTGAGTTCTTCGCAGCCAATGGTGGCGAGTGGCCGAAGTTGCGCGACCCTGACGGCGCGGTCGCCGTTGCCTTCGGCGTGGCACGTGTTCCCGAGACGTGGCTGATCGATCCCAATGGTGTGGTGCGTCTGCGCATTGCGGGGGAGCTCACGCCATCGCTGCTCGATGAACAGTTGGCATCGCTGCGAACGGCGTTCGGCATATGAGTGCGCGCGTGCGAGCGAGTTTGTGGGTGCTGTTGGCCGCCGCGTTCGCCGGTCTGCTCGCCTTCGGCACGTTGCGTGAGAGTGGGCCGTTGAGTCAACAGGATCGCATCGATTCGATCTCACGACGACTCGCGTGCCCCACGTGCTCGGGCGAAAGCATCTATGTGTCTCGCGCCGCCGCAGCCGAGTCGATTTATGCCGAAATCGCGCGCCAGGTTTCCGATGGTCAGCGCAATGACGACGAGATCATCGCCTACATCGAGTCGCGCTTCGGCGGTCAGGTGCTACTGGTGCCGCGAGCTACGGGTATCGACGCGGTGGTGTGGGCGCTTCCCGTAGCCGTATTCGTGGCGTCGCTCGCCGTGCTCGGCATGGCATTTGCGCGCTGGCGTCGTCGCGAACAATCGGGCCCGTCGAATGCCGATCGCCAGCTGGTCAACGATGCATTAACCAATGAGGCGGGAAAAGAGTCGTGACCGATCGCGATCGACTCTCCGAAGAACGCGACTTCCTGCTCGAATCCCTGCGCGACATTGAGCGTGAGCGTCAGGTGGGCGACATCGATGACGACGACTACGTCACCCTGCGCGACGACTACACCGTGCGCGCGGCGCGCATCATTCGTGAATTGGATGAGGGCGAGGAGCAGGTGGTTCGCCGCACCAGCACGTGGCGCAAGGCGGTGGCCTGGTCGATCGTCGTTGCCTTGATCGCCGGTGCATCGGGATGGTTGGTGGCTGCGCAATCGGGTCAGCGACTTCCGGGGCAGACAATCACGGGTGGCATTGAAGACAGCACCGCATCGGTGCTTTCCCAAGCTCGCGCGCTGAACTTCGAGGATCCCGCACTTGCCATCGAGTTGTACGGCCGCGTGCTGGAACTCGATCCCGACAACGTCGAGGCGCTCACGTATCGCGCGTGGCTCGTCTCGTTGATTGCTCGCGATACCGCCGACGATGTTCGTGCGATGGCGTTCACCGCGGCAACGGATGGTCTGGAGCGTGCAATCGAAATCGATCCCGAGTACGCAGATGCGCATTGCTTTCTCGGCATCGTGCGCTTCCGTCTTGGCAACGATGCTCCAGGTGCAAAGAGTGCACTGGATGTTTGCGAGGCGAAGAATCCCCCCGCAGTGGTGAAGAGCTTCGTCGATGCGATAGTCGCCGAAGTAGAGGCAGCGCTCGCCGGTTAGCGAACGGTGGGCGGGGCCCACGCCCGGCCACTGGTGAATCCGCGGCCATCACGTTCGATCACCCACACCGAGGCTTTGCGCCAATCGGGATCGCCGAGGATCACGAGGCCTCGTCGCTCCAATCCCATCACCACATCGGGGATCACATCGCCATGGCTGCACAACACGGCACCGTCATCGAGCGTTTCCATCCATTCGATGCACGTACGGTGATCTGCGCCTTCGGTGAGTCGCTCATCGCGGCTGATGTCGAGTCCGAGTTTCTCCGCAAGTGGCTCCAGCGTTTGTACGCAACGTAGATACAGGCTCGAGTGCAATGAGGTGGGAGTACGTCCGATCAGTCGCAGAGCCAGCGCCTCAGCTTGCAACCAGCCGAGCTTGTCGAGGGGACGCTTCTCGTCTTCCCCCGTCCAGTCCTTGCGCTTTCCTGCCTTGGCATGACGGACGAGATAGAGCGACATCGACAGCGAATCTACTGTCGGGATCGGCAAGACTGATTTGGCACTGCCGAAAAAGAAAGCGGGATCAGCGATGGGATTTTTCGATCGCAACAGGGAAAAAGTTGCCGAGTCCGGATACGAACCGTCTCGCTTGCCGCCCGGTCAGTATCTCACCGAGCGCTTTCCGATCCTGCACGTGGGTGAAGTGCCCACCTATGCGCCGGGCGAGTGGAGCCTTCGTGTGTTCGGCCTCGTGGAGAAGGAGTTAACACTCGATCTCGAGCAGCTTCGTGCATTGCCGTCGGTCACTCTCACCACCGATATTCATTGCGTTACCAAGTGGTCGAAGTTCGACACCGTGTGGAAGGGCGTTCGCGTGCGCGACTTGCTCGCCACGGCCGGCCTCAAGCCCGAGGCGCAGTTCTTCATGGGTCATGCCGAGTACGGCTACACCGCAAACTTGCCGATGGTTGATGTGATGCGCGACGACGCGCTCGTCGTCTACGAATACGACGGCGCGGAGATCGATCCCATCCACGGCGGTCCCGTGCGACTACTCATTCCGCACCTGTATTTCTGGAAGTCACCGAAGTGGTTGCGCGGAATCGAGGCTCGTGCCACCGATGCGCCGGGTTTCTGGGAACAGAACGGCTATCACATGTACGGCGATCCATTTCAAGAGCAGCGCTTCTGGGGCGACTGAACGCGCCACCAACTAACTGATCAAACGGTGGTGGCGCAGAAGGTGTCGCCCTGAGGAAGCGACGCCGAAATCTCCGGTGATGTCTCGCCGTAGATCGCCTTCAACATTCCTTTCACCATTCCGCGATCGACCGCACAGATCACGGGGTGTTCGATCGCTACATCACCGAACGGACAGTGATTGTTGATGATCCGCAATTCGTTGTTGCGCTGATCGGCATGTGCGGCGAAACCGTGCGCGGTGAGTGCATCAGCCACGGCCTGTAGCGCCGAGCGCAACGAGCGATGACCTGCGGTGAGGTCTTCTCCGCGCAGCCCGGCTGCCATTGCCTGTCCGTACTGCTGTCCCACCTCTTCGGCGACTTCCTCGGCCTTGTCGTGGGGGAGCATCGCAAGCGTGCGGCCGAGCAACGTGAGCACGAGGTCGTCGCTGCGCACGGGAAACTGCAATTCAACTTCGCCCGACGCGCGGTACGTCTTGGACGGACGTCCGGCTCCACCGTGGTGACGATCGACGCCCACTTCGAGGTAGCCCCCGGCAGCGAGCTTGTCGAGGTGGTGTCGAGCCACGTTGGGGTGCACGTCGAACTTCTTGGCCACCTGTGCCGCAGTCACGCCATCTTCGTGTTCACGGGCAAACAGGTACACGGCCCTGCGAGTGGGGTCGCCGAATGCGGAAGTGATTGCCGAAACCGCGCTGGTGAAGGACGAGTTGGCGGACTTCGTAGCCACGTCGGTATTCTACCTATGGCCATAGTGCAAATTATTGGAGCCCCCCATGACCATCACTGCTGAACGAGTACTCGACCTCCTGCGACCCGTGGAGGATCCCGAGCTGCATCGTTCCATCGTCGATCTCGGCATGGTGCGTGACGTGGTGGTGTCCGGCGACGGGCGAGTTTCGCTCACGGTCGTGCTCACCATTGCGGGTTGTCCATTGCGCAATGAGATTCAGAATCGCGTGAACACCGCGCTCGCTCCCGAAGCGCGCGAAGTGGCGTTGAACTTCGGCGTGATGAACGACGAAGAGCGCGCGAAGGTGCGCCAGTTGCTCGGCAACAGCGGTGGGGCAGCACCAGGTCAGGTACATGGTCACGCGCAGGGCAAGGCCATTCCCTTCGCTCAACCGGGCTCGAAGACTCGACCCATCCTCGTGTCGTCGGGCAAGGGCGGTGTTGGCAAGAGCAGTGTCACCACCAACCTCGCGGTCGCACTTGCCGCGCAGGGCTACAAGGTGGGCGTCGTCGACGCCGACATCTACGGCTATTCGATCCCGCGCATGCTCGGTACCGATCGCGACCCCACGATGATCGACGACATGTTGCTGCCGCCCGAGAAGTGGGGCGTGCGCTGCATTTCGATCGGCTACTTCGTGCCGGAAGGTCAAGCTGTCGTGTGGCGCGGTCCAATGTTGCACAAGGCGCTCGAGCAGTTCCTTGCCGACGTGTATTGGGACGAGCCCGACTTCCTGCTGATCGACATGCCTCCCGGCACCGGTGATATTGCGTTGTCGCTCAGCCAGTACCTCCCGCGCGCCGAAGTGCTCGTGGTCACTACTCCTCAGGTTGCGGCACAAAAGGTTGCGCGTCTTTCTGCAGCCATGGCAGCAAAGGTCAATCTCCCCGTGCGCGGCATCATCGAGAACATGTCGTGGTTCACCGGTGATGACGGCAAGAAGTACGAATTGTTCGGTCGTGGCGGCGGCGAGTTGCTCTCTGCCGAACTCGGCGTGCCGCTTCTTGCTCAAATTCCGTTGATCACCGCATTGCGTGAAGGTGGCGACGACGGCCGACCGATCACTGCGGTCGCTCCGGACAGCGAAGTGGGACAGGTGTTCCACGAGCTCGCGCGCAAAGTGGCCACGGAGATGAAACCGAAGAAGGTCTTCTCAGCCGCGTTGAAGGTCAATTAGCCTCGGCGCACCCACACGGATTGGATCGATGATGGAAATTCGAATCGGCATCACTCAGGCACCGCGCGAAGTGGTGTTCGAACTCGAAGACGAGAAGGCGCGCACCGCGTTCAAGGCTGCGGTCGAGCAGGCCATCGCCGGCAAGGCAGAAACCGTCTCGGTCACCGATTCGAAGGGCCGCGAGATTCTCGTGGCTGCGGCAAAGATCGCCTACGTCGAGTTCGGCGCACCTGAGGGCACGCGCAAACTCGGCTTCGGCAGCTGACTACGCAGCAAGTACAAGACATGACCGCCCACCGCTTGTTGGAGCGGCGCCTCCTCTTCGTGACGGGCAAGGGCGGTGTCGGGAAGACTTCCGTGTCGGTTGCGCTTGCGCGTCAAGCAGTGCGCGCCGGCAAGCGCACATTGCTCGTCGAAATGGACGACAAGGGAGCACTCGCGAGGCTCTTTGGTTCGACGGAGCTCACCTTCGAAGCGCGCGAGGTGGAGCCCGGCCTGCACGCCATGCGCATGACGACGGAAGAGTCGTTGCGCGAATACATCCGCCTGTTCGTCTCCAACCCGCTCGTTTCCACGGTCGGTCCTCTTGCACGAATTCTCGACTTCGTGGCCAACGCAGCGCCGGGCGTGAAGGAGATTCTTGCCGTCGGCAAGTTGTGTTGGGAAGTACGTGAGGAGCATTACGACATCGTGATTGTTGACGCCGAGGCAACCGGTCACATCGTCGCCCAGATCGACGCACCGTCGATCCTCTCGGGCTTGGTGCAGGTTGGCGTGATTAGGGAACAGTCCAAGTGGATGCAAGAGATCCTTCGCGACGCTGCGCGCACGGGTGTGGTGGTGGTCTCGACACCGGAAGAAATGCCGGTGATCGAAACGCATCAGTTGATTAATGAAATCGAGGAGCGCACCCAGGTATCGATTGCTGCGGTGGTGGCCAACAGGTCGCCGCGGGTGGTGTTGCAGGAGCGCGATATCGAGAGTTTCAACACCTTGTTGGACAATGCTCCTGGTGCCGTGCTCGAAGCTCCGGCTCGCTTGGTCCAGTTGGCGCTGCAACGCCGGGCAACGGCCACCATGCATCTCACTTCTCTCGCCGCTCGCGCCAATCAGTCGGGTGTGCCATTCCTCAACTTGTCCGAGGTGGGCGGCGCAGATGATCGAGTGGTGGTGGACGCCCTCACCGAATCACTCGGAGCGGAGTTGTCGTGAGCACGCTCGATACCGCCTCGCTCATCGTCGTGTGTGGCAGCGGCGGCGTGGGCAAGACCACTATCTCAGCTGCGCTCGGCGTTCGCGCCGCCTTACGCGACGGCAAGAAGGTGCTTGTGCTCACCGTCGATCCCGCTCGCCGTCTTGCCGATGCGCTCGGTTTGGTGGAGATCGGCAACAAGGTGGTGCAGGTGAACCTCGGCGACTCGAAGGGCGAGTTGCACATCGGCATGATTGACACCAAGGCCAGTTGGGACGATCTGGTGGTGCGCGTCGCTCCCTCTCAAGACGTCGCGACGAAGGTGACGAGCAACAGCCTCTATCGCAACTTGACGGAGCGATTCGTGCACAGCCACGACTACATCGCCATGGAGCGCCTGTTCGAGGCGCACGAGCGCGGTGGTTACGACTTGGTGGTGGTGGACACCCCGCCGTCGCGCAACGCCATCGACGTATTGGACGCTCCGCAGCGAATGCTCGATTTCTTCGGCTCCAAGTTGCTCAAGTTCCTCACCGTGCCCACCCGTTCGTTCGTCTCGTCACTTGCCGCAAAGCCGTTCTTCCTCGTCGCCAACCGCATCCTCGGCGCGGGTTTCTTGGGTGAAATCACCGACTTCTTCACGCTTTTTCGCACGATGGAGAAGGGTTTCGTCGAGCGCAACAAGCGCGTGATGCAAGTGTTGCGTAGCGATGCCGCTTCATTCGTCGTAGTCACCACGCTCGAGAACGGCCCGTTGCACGAGGCACGGTTCCTGCTCGGTGCATTGCGCGAGCGCAATTTTTCGATCGGCGCAGTGGTGGCCAACCGAGCCATCGACCCGCAGGTTGCCGATGAAGTGGAGCGCGTGCTCGTTGCCAACGATCAACGCACGATGGAAGACGCGGCGGCCCAGTTACTTGGCAGCTCCACGGATCGTGCGTCGACGATCGTGGAAACGGTGCGCCGTCACGCCACGGAAATGGTGGGTAATGCGCGGGTTCAGCGCGAACGGCTGGTGTCGCTCGGAACCGCTGCCGGGGTGGAGCAGGTGTGGCTCTCGCCGTTGCGTGGTGAAGACATCACCGATCTGGAACAACTTCGTTCGATTGAGTTTCGCCCCGTTTGATCGGGCGAGTGCAGTAACTACTTAGGCGGTGATGCGAGCCGCGCGACGCTCGGCGGCGATGTCACGCCGAATCTGACGACGCTCGTCTTCGGAGGTACCACCCCAGATTCCGCAGTCTTGGTTCGTCTCCAGCGCGAACTCCAAGCAATCTTGCTTCACTGCGCACTCTTCGCATACGCGCTTGGCTTCGATGATCTGCTGGAGGGCCTGGCCGGTGTTGCCCACCGGGAAGAACAATTCGGGATCGGTGTCCTTGCACAGCGCATTCTTTCGCCAGGTGTAGTCCGCGTTGCCGAGTGCGATGTTGGTGGCGAAGAGTGACACGTGGTTACACCTTTTCCTCAGAGGGGTTGGTAAGACGCCGTCACGATAGACACGAGGTAGGTCATTTACAAGAGCACGCGCACGATTTTTTTCAACCTGTAACGATTCGTTGTTACCCTCTCTGAAACATGGCCGGCAACTCTCTTCCCGCGTGGCCCAAACACGGTGAGAGTTCGCGCCCGTTGGTGATGGCGCATCGTGGCGCATCGAAACAAGAGCCCGAAAACACAACCGTGGCATTTCGTCGTGCCGCAGAATTGCGTGCCGACGGGGTGGAGCTGGACGTGCGCTTGTGCGCATCCGGCGAATTGGTGGTGCACCACAATCCGACACTCGCTGATGGACGGGCGCTGCTCGAGCTGGCGAAGTCGCAATTGCCTGCGCACGTTCCCACCTTGGATGAATCACTCGATGCGTGTGCGGGAATGTGGGTGAACATCGAAATCAAGAACGATCTGGACGAACCCGACTTCGACAAAACCGATCGCGTGGCCCATCTGGTGGCCGAGGTTCTTGAGCGGCGCGGCGAATCCGAGCGGTGGCTGATCTCTTCGTTCCGCCGTGAAACGGTCGACATCATGCGTCGCCTTGCCCCCAACGTGGCAACGGCCTGGCTGACGGTCGATGTTGACGATGCCGCTGCATTGGCCGACTCGCTCGTGGCCTCGGGTCATGCGGCCCTGCATCCATGGGTGGGTTCGCTCACTCGCGAAACCGTGCGCACCATGCACGCGCGCGGCCTGGCCGTCAACGTGTGGACGTGTGATGATCCCGCGCGCATGCGCGAACTTGCCGAGTGGGGAATCGACGGCATTTGCACCAACGTGCCCGATGTGGCGCGCGAAGTGCTCGCGCTGAACTAGCTGTCTGAACGAGCTAGTCGACAAGCCGCGGGCGCACCAGCTTGAGCACCTCGGGGCAATGCGTGATCTCCAGCGATGTGGTGTCGCCCAGGTAGTCACCATCCAGTTGGTAGGGGAACGGCGCAGGGAACTCGATCGTCACGCGCTCCACGTCGGTGGCGATGTCGATTCCCGATGCAGCGGCAACGCCATCGGTGCGCAAAGCCCGGTACAGCGTGCGCAGCATCAACGGTGAGGTCATCTTGCGGAAGGTCACCACGACGAGCTTCTTTTCCAGCGCCGCAGCTGCAGAAAGATTGATCGGGTACTTACCCACGTAGGTGTACGGGTTCGTGTTCAGCACCACGGTGAAATAGCCGTTCGGAATCTTGCGGCCGTCCACGTTCAAGGTGAAGTGTGGGTACTTGCGGTCGTACAACATGAACCACTGGCGCAGTGCCGACCATGCGAACAATGGTTGACCGATGAAGCGCTTGAGCGACGGGCGTCGCTCCACTTGTTCCACCACGGCGGCGTCGTATCCGATGCCGGCGTGGAAGGTGAAGTAGCGACCGTTTGCCTGACCGAGGCTGACGCGCTCGACTTCGTCGCGTTCGATGCCGCCGAGCAGCTGCGTGAGCGCCACCATCGGATCGTTCGAGATGCCGAGTGAGCGCACGAACACGTTGGTCGAACCGCCAGGCAGCATCGCGAGTGCGGTGTCGCTGCCGGCGAGGCCGGTGGCCACCTCGTTCAGGGTGCCGTCGCCGC
>Ga0315902_10013432_pt1 | contig 10590 bp, 9 predicted proteins | sample LakEriMetagenome_9_FD_203523 | JGI IMG/M metagenome (GOLD analysis project Ga0315902, IMG submission 203523) | Freshwater fungal communities from buoy surface, Lake Erie, Ohio, United States - Buoy 12 MA117 | ecosystem: Environmental > Aquatic > Freshwater > Lake > Lake biofilm | place: USA...
GAGCCTGCGCTTCGTGAAGATCATCCGCCCGGGCGATTCGATCCCCAGTGAGATTCTGGACGGCACCAGCTCCTGGATGGTGGAGCCGCACCATCAGACCACCGCGATCTCCCGCCTGTCGTTCTATCTGGTCAATCGCGCCGAGGCCCATACCTTCGAGGCGAACGAATTCCAAATCCTCAGCAAGATGGCGAACGACGAGGAGACGAAGAACAAGGTCAGCGACACGCTCGTCGAGATCGCGCGCGGCGCGGGCAAGGGGCGCGAGACCAAGGAAGCCATCTTCGAACTGCTGGAGCAGGTCGCCCGCGAACTCGCCTATATCGAGGCGCTGCGCGAGCGCTACGGCAAGATCAAGATGATCGAGAAGAAGATCGCCGAGGCCGGCAAGCTCTATCGCCGCGAGCGCGCCGTCAGCGACGACGTCTCGCGCATCCAGGCGCTGATCAAGGGGCCGCTGTCGGAGTTCCCGTCGATCTTCAAGATGGTCTACACGCAGATGGCCGACGTGCGCATGGTCCTGCGCAGCGTGCCGGCGCAGGTGCAGTTCATCCGCACGATGCGCGACGAACTCAGCGTGCGGTTCATGAAGTGGGAAGAGATGATCCAGCTCTGGGAGATGATCCCGCCCGAGCGGGGCGAGATGATCGAGCGCGCGCTGCGGCTCACCTACCGCTTCATGGCCCGGCATTTCCCGCAGCGCAGCGAGTGGTCGCTGACCATCGCCAAGACCTGACCATCGCCAAGACCTGAGCGTCGCTGACCGGAATGCCGGCACGCGGCGCGGTCAACTCCGCACCGCGCCCCGCTCCACGGTCGCGAGATCGAACGCCGCCGCCATCAGGGCGCGGGTATAGGGCTCGCGCGGCGCCTCGAAGATCGCGGCGGACGGGCCACGTTCCACCACCCGCCCATCCTTCAGGACCAGCACCTCGTCGGCGAGGGCGCGCACCACCTTCAGGTCGTGGCTGATGAACATGTAGGCAAGGCCATGGCGCGTCTGCAGATCGCGCAGCAGATCGACGATCTGCGCCTGGACCGACATGTCGAGGGCCGAGGTGGGCTCGTCGAGCACGACGAATTTCGGCTTCAGGACGAGGGCGCGGGCGATCGCGATCCGCTGGCGCTGACCGCCGGAGAATTCGTGGGGATAGCGATGGCGCGTCTCGGGATCGAGCCGCACCTCGCGCAGCGCCTCGATCACCAGCCCGTCGCGCGCGGCGGCATCGGCCCCGATGCCATGGATGCGCAGCCCCTCGGCCACGATCTCGCCGACCGAGAGCCGCGGCGACAGGCTGCCGAAGGGATCCTGGAAGACGATCTGCATCTCGCGGCGCAGCGGCCGCAAGGCCTTGCCGCGCAGGTCTTGGATCTCGCGCCCGTCGAAGACGATGCGTCCGCGCGAGGATTCGAGGCGCAGCACGGCAAAACCGAGCGTCGTCTTGCCCGATCCCGATTCGCCGACCACGCCGAGCGTCTGGCCCGCGCGCAGGACGATGTCCACGCCGTCGACCGCCTTGATATGCGACACGGTGCGGCGCAGCACCCCGGCCTTGATCGGGAACCAGACGCGCATGTCCTGCGCCTCGAGCACGACGGGCGCATCGGCCGGGCGCGCGGGCGGGCGGCCCTTGGGCTCGGCCGCTAGAAGGTGGCGGGTGTAGTCGTGCGCCGGCCGCGCGAAGACCTCGCCGACCGGCCCCGTTTCGACGATCCGGCCCTGGTTCATCACCGCGACGCGGCCGGCGATCTTGCGCACGACGCCGAGGTCATGGGTGATGAACAGCATCGCCATCCCCAGCCGCGCCTGGAGGTCGCGCAGAAGTTCCAGCAGCTGCGCCTGGATGGTCACGTCGACCGCGGTGGTCGGCTCGTCGGCGATCAGCAGATCGGGTTCGTTGGCAAGCGCCATGGCGATCATGATGCGCTGGCGCTGGCCACCGGAGAGCTGGTGGGGAAAGGCGTCGAGGCGCTTCTCGGCCTGCGCACCCATGCCGACGAGGCGCAGCAAGTCGACGATCCGCGCCCGCGCATCGCCAGGCGACAGGTGCTTGTGGATGACCAGGGCCTCGCCGATCTGCCGCTCGATCGTGTGCAGCGGGTTGAGCGACGTCATCGGCTCCTGGAAGATCATGGCGATGCGGTTGCCGCGCACGGCACGTAGGCGCTGCTCGGGCGCGCCGAGCAGTTCCTCGCCCGCGAAACGGATCGAGCCGCCCGGCGCATGCGCGGCGACGGGATAGGGCAGCAATTGCAGGACCGACAGCGCCGTGACGGATTTCCCGGACCCGGACTCGCCGACCAGCGCAAGCGTCTCCCCACGATCGAGGCGGAAGGAGACGCGGTCGACCGCCGTCGATCGCCGTCCCCCGCCGAGGTCGAACGAGACCGAGAGATCGCTGACCTCGAGCAAGGCCTGGGTCATGGATGCGCCCTCTTCACCGGAAGGTCTTGCGTGGATCGAAGGCGTCGCGCACCGCCTCGCCGACGAAGACGAGCAGCGACAGCATCACCGCGATCGCCGCGAAGGCGGAGATGCCGAGCCAGGGCGCCTGCAGGTTGTTCTTGCCCTGGGTGATCATCTCGCCCAGCGACGGCGACCCGGGCGGCAGGCCGAAACCGAGGAAATCGAGCGAGGAGAGCTGCACCATCGACCCCGAGAGGATAAAGGGCATCATGCTGAGCGTCGCGACCATCGCATTGGGCAGCACGTGGCGAAACATGATCGCGATGTCGCCCGCGCCGAGGGCGCGCGCCGCGCGGACATAGTCGAAATTGCGCGCACGCAGGAATTCGGCGCGCACGACATCGACGAGCGCCATCCACGAGAAGAGCAGCAACAGCCCCAGCAGCCACCAGAAGCTCGGCTGGATGAAGGCCGACAGGATGATCAGCAGGTAGAGGACGGGCATGCCGCCCCAGATCTCGAGGAAGCGCTGCACCGACAGGTCGACCCAGCCGCCGAAATAGCCCTGCAACGCCCCCACGATCACGCCAACCACCGAGCTCACCAGCGTCAGCGTCAATCCGAACAGGACCGAGATGCGAAAGCCGTAGATCAGCCGCGCGACGACATCGCGGCCCTGGTCGTCGGTGCCGAGCAGATGCGTCGCCGAAGGCGGGGCGGGAAAGGGCACGCCGAGGTCCTTGTTGACGCTGGCATGGCCGAAGGGGATCGCCGGCCAGAGGAGCCAGCCCTTGGCCGCGATCGCCTCGCGCACGAACGGGTCGCGATAATCGGCCTCGGTCTCGAAATCACCGCCGAATGTCGTCTCGGGATAGGCGCGCAGCACCGGGACGTAGAAGCTGTTTTCGTAGCGCACGAGCAGCGGCCGATCGTTGGCGATGACCTCCGCGAAGAGCGACACGCCGAACAGCGCCAGGAAGATCCACAGCGACCACCAGCCACGCCGGTTGCGGCGGAAATTCTCCAGCCGCCGACGGTTGAGCGGCGTCAGGCGCGCGGCGAGGCTCATGCTCGCCCCGCGAAATCGATGCGCGGATCGACGAGCGTGTAGGTGAGATCGCCCACGATCTTCATCACCAGCCCCATCAGCGTGAAGACGTAGAGGGTCGCGAACATCACCGGATAGTCGCGGTTGATCGCCGCCTCCCAGCCGAGCTGGCCGAGCCCGTCGAGCGAGAAGATCACCTCGATCAGCAGCGACGAGGTGAAGAACACCCCGATGAAGGCGGCCGGGAACCCGGCGATCACGATCAGCATCGCGTTGCGGAACACATGGCCATAGAGGACGCGGCGCTGGGTCAGCCCCTTGGCCCGCGCGGTGACGACGTATTGCTTGCCGATCTCGTCGAGGAAGGAATTCTTGGTCAGGATGGTCAGCCCGGCGAAGCCGCCGATCACCATCGCGGTCACCGGCAGCACCATGTGCCAGAGATAGTCGAGCGCCTGCTGCAGCGGCGTCATCGCCGCGAACCCCTCCGAGACGAGGCCACGCAACGGGAAGAGCTTGAGGAACCCGCCCCCCGCGAAGAGCACGATCAGCATGACCCCGAAGAGGAAGCCAGGGATGGCGTTGCCGGCGATCACGAGGCCGGATGTCCAGACGTCGAAGGCGGATCCGTCCCGGATCGCCTTGCGTACGCCGAGCGGTATCGAGATGAGGTAGACGATCAGCGTCGTCCACAGCCCGAGCGAGATCGAGACCGGCAGCTTGTCGATCACGAGGTCGACGACATCGCGCCCCTTGAAGTAGGAGCGGCCGAAATCGAAGCTCGCATAGCGCGCCATCATCATCACGAAGCGCTCGCCGATCGGCCGGTCGAAGCCGAACTGCGCCTCGAGCTCCTTGATGATCGCCGGATCGATGCCACGACCGGCGCGGCTGCGCTCTTCGCCGCCCTGCGCGGGCGCGCCGCCCTGCCCCTGCATGTCGCCTGCGCCCGCACCTGTGAAGCGGGCGGTCGCATCGGTGTTGAGGCCACGGATCTGCGCCACCACGACGTCGATCGGCCCGCCCGGGGCGGCCTGCACGATCGCGAAGTTGATCACCATGATCGCGAGCAGGGTCGGGATCACGAGCAGCAGGCGACGGAGGATATAGGCCCCCATCGTTTCACCCCTCCCCGGCGCGTGACGACGGATGGATGCTCACCGCGTCTGCGTCCGCTTCTCGCGCAAGGCGCCGTCCTTCTGCGCGTCGACCCACCAGACGGAAGGCAGGTAGCCGACACGCGGCGTCACCGCCGGCCGACCGAAACGGTCCCAGTAGGCGACACGGTCGACGCGCGTATGCCAATGCGGCACGACCAGGAAGGACCATTGCAGGACGCGATCGAGGGCGCGGGTGCGCGTGACGAGCGCCTGGCGATCCGGTGCCGTGATCACGCCCTCGACCAGCCGGTCGATCGCCTCGCTGCGGATGCCCGCGAGATTGCCTCCGCCGACGACATCCGCCTTGGCGGCGCTCCAGTAGTTGCGCTGCTCGTTGCCCGGCGAATCCGACGCGCCGAAGACGGTGACCGTCATCTCGAAGTCGAACTCCTCGAGGCGACGCTGGTACTGCGCCGTGTCGGCGAGGCGCGTCTGCGCCTGGATGCCCAGGCGCTTCAGGTTCTCGATGTAGGGCAGTGCGATGCGCTCGAAGAGCCCGCCCTGGCTGAGCAGGATGTCGAAGCGGAAGGGCCGCCCGCGGCCATCGACCAGCACGCCGTCCTTCACCTGCCATCCCGCCTCGCGCAGCAGCCGCGTCGCGATGCGAAGATTCTCGCGCAGATTGCCGCTGCCGTCGCTGACCGGGGGCCGGTATTCCTCGGTGAAGACGCGCGGCGGCAGCTGCGCGCGCAGCGGCTCGAGCAACGCCAGCTCGCCCCCGTCGGGCAGGCCGCGCGCGGAGAGCTCCGAATTGTCGAAAAAGCTGCGCGTGCGCGTGTAGGCACCGAAGAACAGCTGCCGATTGGACCACTCGAAATCGAAGGCATAGGCAAGCGCCTCGCGCACCCGCGCGTCGCGGAACTGCTCGCGGCGCAGGTTCATGACGAAGCCCTGCATGCCATTTGTCCGTTCCTCGGCGATCTCCTCCTTGCGGTAGAGGCCGCGCTCCAGCCCGGGCCCGTCGTAGCGCGTCGCCCAGGCGAGCGCCTGGTTTTCCTGCCGGATGTCGTATTCGCCGGCCTTGAACGCCTCCAGCGCCACGGTCGGATCGCGGTACCAGTCGTAGCGCGCGACGTCGAAATTGTTGTGGCCGCGCCGCACCGGCAGATCGCGCCCCCAATACTCCGGCACGCGCCGCAGCGTGACGAAACGGCCAGCCTCGAAGCCGTCGATGCGCTGCGGGCCGGAGCCAAGCTGCGGCTCGAGCGAGGGCCGCGAGAAGTCGCGCGTCGCCCACCATGTCTTCGAGAAGACCGGCAGCTCGCCGACGATCAGCGGCAATTCGCGGTTGGTCGCGTCGGAGAAGGCGAACCTCACGCGGCGCGGATCGAGCGCCTCGGCGCTCTTCACCCCGCCGTAATAGGAGCGGAAGAAGGGATGGCCCTTGGTGCGGATCGTCTCGAAGGTCCAGACGACGTCCTCCGCCGTGATCGGCGAACCGTCGTGGAACCGCGCCTCGGGGCGCAGGTTGAACACGATCCAGGACCTGTCCTCCGGCAGTTCGACGCTCTCGCAGATCAGGCAGTATTTCGAGAAGGGCTCGTCGGCGGAACTCACCATCAGCGTGTCGATGGTCGCCGCCGCGACGCCGGCCGGGACGCCCCCGAGGATCCAGGAATTGAAGCTGTCGAAGGTTCCGACGGCGTGGAACCGCACCTCGCCGCCCTTCGGCGCCGCCGGATCGGCGTAGTCGAAATGCCGGAAATCGGGACCGTATTTGAGATCGCCATGCATGGCGATGCCGTGGGCGCGGCGCGTCTCCGCCGTCGCCGCGCCGGAGGCGAGCAACAGGCAGGTGGCCAGAAGTGCGAGAAGACGCATGAAGGCTCCGCGGGTCCGTGGAGCCTTCAAGTGTGGAGAGCCGGGCGCCCCTCGGCAAGGGGCGCAGGGCCGCGTGCGATCGGATCGCGGGCGGCCTGGCCGACGCCTCAGCCGTTGAGGATGTCGAGGGCCGCGCGGTGCATGCGCGCGTCGCCGGCGAGGACGACGCGACCGTCGTTGTGCAGCCCGAGCGGCGCCCCGGCCCAGTCGGTGATCACGCCACCCGCGCCACGGGCGACCGGGACCAGCGCCGCCCAGTCATAGACCTTGAGCTGCGCCTCCACGACCAGATCGGCCCAGCCGCTCGCGACCAGCCCGTAGCCGTGGCAGTCATTGCCGAAGATCGGGAACTTCACCGCACTGTGCAGCCGGTCGAAGCCGTCCCAGTCGCGCCCCACGAACATGTAGGGCGAGGTCGCGTAAAGCACCGCATCCGCAAGGGTCGCGCAGCTGCGCGTCCGGCAGGGCCGCCCGTTATGGGTCGTCGGCGCGCCCGCGACGCCGATCCAGCGATCGCCGGCGGCGGGACAGTCGATGACGCCGATCACCGGCTCGCCATCCCGGCACAGCGCGATCAGCGCGCCGAACAGCGGCCGGCCGGTGACGAAGGATTTCGTGCCGTCGATGGGATCGAGGACCCAGACATGGCTGGCGTCCGGCCGGTCGCTGCCCCATTCCTCGCCGATAATCCCGTGGTCCGGGCACTCCGCACGGATGATCTCGCGCATGACGCGCTCCGATTCGCGGTCGGCGATCGTCACCGGCGAGGCGTCGGATTTCGTCTCGGTTTCCGGATCGTTGCGGAAATAGCGAAGGGCGATCGGCCGCGCGGCATCGGCGAGGCGAATCGCGAGTTCGGCGTAGCGCCGGAGATCCTCGGTCATGCGCGCGGGACTATGGCCGCGGCGCGGGGCGCTTCACAAGCCCGACGCGCGGGGCGCGGCGCGTCAGCCCGGGCCGGCGCGCCGGCAGGAAATCGCGCCGAGGAGATGCGAGACCGCCATGTCGTCGTCGCTCACCGGCATCAAGAGGCAGCGATAGAGGATGTCCTCGTCAAGCACGCGGAACCGTCCGGCTTCCTCGATCGGCATCACGAGATCGACGGCGCTCTGCTGCAGGAAGACCGCGCGCTCGACCGCCTCGGCCGGCCAGGCATCGGCCAGCTCCCAGCCCCGCGGATCGAAGCCCAGCGTGTCGCAGAGTACGGGGCCGGCACCTTCGAACGTGTTGGCGCGCGCGCGCGGTGCGCAGCGCAGCACGAAGAAATGCGGCCATACCGAGGGCGCTTCCGCCGCGGCGAGTTGCGCGCGCGTCGGCGCGCGGCGACCGCTGGCGGCGGCGAGATCGCGCCACCAGGCAAGGGCCAGGGCACAGGCCCGGCGCTCGGCCCCCTCTCCCAGCGGATCGGCGGGCGGGGCGAAGATCGCAGATGTTGCGGCAACGGCGGTCTGTCTCATCTCGGCTCTCGCTGCGGAGCCCGCCCGGCGAATCGGGCGCGGCGCGGGGCGGATGATGGGCGCCGAGCGTTAAACGAACCTTGCCGCATTCAATAAAAATACGGGCGGTTTCCCGTGGAAACCGCCCGTGGCGAATTCAATCGATCCCGAACGACCCGGACGGGTCGCCCGATCAGGGCAGCGCCACCGGCGTGTCGGCCTGGCTGCGCAGATAGGCGATGAGATTGGCGCGATCCTGCGCCGAGCGCAGCCCGGCGAACGCCATCAGCGTGCCGTTCATGTAGGCCTTGGGATTGACGAGGAACGCGTTGACGTTCTCGTAGGTCCACTTGCCGTCGTCGCCGGCCTGCTTGGCGGAATTCTGCATCGCCTGGGAATAGCGGAACCCGTCCACACGGCCCTTGGACGAGGCGATCACGCCCCAGAGATTGGGACCGACCGCGTTGCGGCCGCCCTTGTCGAAGCTGTGGCAGGACGCGCACTGGCGCTGCGCCACGGTCTTGCCGCCATCGACCGAGGCCGACGCGAGCAGCGGGGCGATCGGGTCCGGCTTGGCGGCCGCCGGCGCGGCACCGCCCGCGGGAGCCGCAGCCACGGCCGAGACATCGACCGCGAACGCGTTTTTCTCGAGCTTCTTGGGCTGGACCAGCATGTTGCCGGCATAGCCGATCACGGTGGTCGTCAGCAGGGCGAGCAGGAATGCCCCGGCGATCTTGTTGAACTCGAAGGAATCCATAGGCAGCCTCGGGATTTTGCCCAGGGCGGATGGAGTCCTGGCCAGGGCGCTGAAAAGCGCGCGCACTATGCCGAAGCGCACGCGCCGCTTCAACCCAAACGGCAGTGGCGGCGATGGGCGACTTGCCTTGGCGACAGAACGGGTTAAGGTCCGCGCCGTCACGCCGCCCCCGGGTAGGCGCGACAATCCGCCGCACTCCCGCCATGCCGTCCTCTCCCGACGGCCACGGTCGCAAGATGACAAGCCGTCCGCGCAACCCCGTCGTCCTGATCCCTGCCCGCCTTGCTTCGGTGCGGCTTCCCGACAAGCCGCTCGCCGATATCCATGGCGTTCCGATGATCGTGCATGTCTGGCGCCGGGCCATGGAGGCCGATCTTGGCCCGGTCCTGGTCGCGGCGGCCGAGCCCGCGATCGTGGATGCCGTCGTCTCCGCCGGCGGACACGCCGTGCTCACCGATCCCGCCCACCCCTCGGGCTCCGACCGGATCCACGAGGCGCTGGAGCGCTTCGACCCCGGTCGCCGCCACGATGCCGTCGTCAATGTGCAGGGCGACCTGCCGACCATCGCGCCGGAGACCATCCGCGCGTCGCTGGAGCCGCTGGAGACCGCCGCCGTCGACATCGCCACGCTGGTGGCGGAGATCGTGCGCGACGCGGAACGCGACAACCCCAACGTCGTGAAGGCCATCCTGTCGATGCGCGATACCGCGCGCCGGATCGGCCGCGCGCTTTATTTCACGCGCGCCACCGCGCCCACCGGCGCCGGGCCGCTCTACCACCATATCGGGCTCTACGCGTATCGCCGCGACGCGCTGTCCCGCTTCGTCGGCCTGCCGCCTGCACCGCTGGAGCGGCGCGAACGCCTGGAGCAGTTGCGCGCCCTCGAGGCCGACATGCGCATCGACGCCATCGTGGTCGACGCCGTGCCGCTGGGCGTCGACACGCCCGAGGACCTCGCGCGCGCGCGCCAGATGCTGCACCCCCACACGCCGAGACCGGAGACACGCCCATGACCGCCAAGCCCCCCGCCCTGATCGCGTTCCAGGGCGAGGCCGGGGCCTATTCGGACCTCGCCTGCCGCAGCGCCTGCCCAGAGCTCGAGACGCTTCCCTGCGCCAGCTTCGACGAGGCCTTCGCCGCGGTGCAGAAGGGCCGCGCCCGGCTGGCCATGATCCCGATCGAGAACTCGACCGCCGGCCGCGTCGCCGACGCCCATCACCTCATGCCCGAGGCCGGCCTGCATATCGTCGGCGAGTGGTTCCAGCCGGTGCGTCATCAATTGCTCGCGGTCAAAGGCGCCACGCTGGAGACCATCCGCACGGTCCAGAGCCATGTCCAGGCGCTCGACCAGTGCCGTGGCGCCACGCGGCGCTTTGGCCTGCGCCGCGTCGTCGGCGCCGACACCGCGGGCTCCGCCGCCGAGATCGCGACGAGCGGCGACCGCACGCGCGCGGCAATCGCCTCGTCGCTGGCCAGCAAGATCTACGGGCTCAAGACGCTGGCCGCCAACATCGAGGACAATCCCGGCAACACCACGCGCATGCTGCTGCTCTCGCGCACGCCGTCCGTGCCGAAGCCGGGGCGCGGCCGGACGATCACCACCTTCGTCTTCCAGGTGCGCAACGTTCCCGCCGCGCTCTACAAGGCGCTCGGCGGATTCGCCACCAACGGCGTCAACATGACCAAGCTCGAGAGCTACATGGTCGGCGGGATTTTCACCGCGACCCAGTTCTACGTCGATGTCGAGGGTCATCCGGCGGACCGCAATCTCGAGCTCGCGCTCGAGGAGTTGCGTTTCTTCGCCAAGGAACTGCGGATCCTCGGCGTCTATCCCGCCCATCCCTTCCGCGCCCGCCAGCGCTGATCCGACCCGCGTTCAGAAAGGTCCAACCATGCAATCAGGCGGCAAATCCGTCGTCCATTTCGGCGGCACCTGGATGGACGGCAACACGCCGATCATG
>Ga0315902_10013433_pt1 | contig 10590 bp, 7 predicted proteins | sample LakEriMetagenome_9_FD_203523 | JGI IMG/M metagenome (GOLD analysis project Ga0315902, IMG submission 203523) | Freshwater fungal communities from buoy surface, Lake Erie, Ohio, United States - Buoy 12 MA117 | ecosystem: Environmental > Aquatic > Freshwater > Lake > Lake biofilm | place: USA...
ACAAGTATGCTCCGTTTTGGACCATTTCCGTCTTTCTTCGCTTGAATAAAGGCCTCTGCAATTTCCATTGCTGAAACCGTTCCTGAACCATCGTCATCTGCACCGTTGTTAATCTCGCCATTCACAATACCAATGTGATCATAGTGCGCTGATATAACTACAATTTCATTTTTCAATAAAGGATCACTTCCCTCAATAAAAGCCAATACGTTTTCACTAGAAACCATTTCGTCAGAAACATTCACATTCAACGAAGCTTCAACTTCTCTTTCACAAAGCCTTATCTTTTTACTTGAAAACAAGGGTTTTCTCTTCTTTTTTAATCCGTCTAAATTTTTTGCAAGATCTAAATTGAACCACTCGTTGGCAGATTTTTCATTGGTGAAAATCAACGGAATTCCTGTTGCAACAGCGACATCCACATCTTCAATCAATTCCATTTTTTCAGACTCTAACCAAAACTTAATACGTGGTAAAAACGTTGCATAATCTCTTCGAATAACAACGATAGCCTTTGCACCATTTTGTTGGGCTAGAGCAACCTTTAACCCTGGATCATATGACCAATCGCTTAACTGCTCCGCGTCTCCCGAAATCAAAGATTTTCCTTTTTTACTCTTAGGCTCACCATCCATCACCACCACCAAAGCATCTTTTACATCCAAATCTTCATAATCATTGTAACGTCCTTCCGTGATACCGTATCCAGCAAATACAATTCGTGTAAATGTTTTTGTTCCCTCTAACCCTTCGGCATCTAGAGAAAAAATATCTTTCGAACTTTCATAGTTCTTTCCATTTACCGTAAGAATGGTCGATGTTAGTTTACGTTTACGCAACGGAAAACTCTGTTGCTGAACACCGGTCATAGAACCTTTTTCCAATCCTAAAGACTCGTAATAATTTTCAAGATAGGCAGCTGCTTTTTTCTGGCCTGGTTTACTGGTTTCTCTTCCTTCAAACTCGTCAGCCGCTAGTATAAAAAGTTGTTCTTTAAGCTCCTTTACCGTAATAGTATTCATGTAAGTGTCGCGCTTATCGAATGCATCTAGAGATGCCTGTCCTAAAGCACTAAGGCTAAGAACACTGAATAATAATCCTATTAATTTTTTCATCTTACAAATCAATTTTTTCTACTCTTCTAGCGTGTCTTCCTCCTTCGAATGGAGTATCTAAAAATGCTTTAACCATTGCTTCTGCAACGTCTAAGGATACAAATCGAGCAGGTATAGAAAGAATATTAGCGTCGTTATGTTGTCTTGCTAATGTTGCAATTTCTTCTGTCCAGCACAAAGCTGCTCTCACTCCCGCATGCTTATTTGCAGCAATACTCACTCCATTCGCTGAACCACAAAGCAATATTCCACGTGAATCATTATTTACACTTTTAGCAACTGCATGGGCATAATCTGCATAGTCGCAACTCTCTTCTGAATCACATCCTTTATCTTCAACTTCAATTCCAGTGTAATTCTTTAATAACCATACTTTCAACGCTTCTTTCATTTCGAAACCAGCATGATCAGATCCTATGTAAAGCTTCATATTGTTTAGATTTGTACAAACTTATTTCATTTATTTCTGTTTTGAATAAGGCTGTGAATGGAATGATAAGACTTTTAACAACTCGCACTTTTTTATGTCACTAACTTGTGAATAACTGTTAAAAACAAAATTTTTACTTTCATTCTCTTTAAGCCCTTATACAGAAAGAATGATTGTCAAAATTTACTTCTCACTTTTTTGATTTTGTTATGAACGAAATCAATCAACAGAAAAAGAGTTGTTAGAAGATAAAGAATATGAACATGCCACAATTTTAACAACTTTGTTGAATTCTTCAAATACAATTCAAATTCAAAGAATTAAGTATACTAAAATTGTTAAGAACGTGTTACTTCAATGGTAATATCGAAAAATCCTAAGAACTTAGAAAGAACTTACTGACGTAATTAACAGCCCTATTACTATGACTATTTTCTTTTATAAAGAATATAATTAGATAATAGATGTTGGTGAAAACAAAGTTAACGTCAAATTAGTTTTGAATTGGAAATCATAACGACCTTTGAAAAATGAAATCAATCGGAATATTAATCACTCTTCTTCTCGCTAGCCAGCTTTCGTTGTTGGCACAGAAAGAGTTCAAGATATTCTACTACGCCAACGGTCAAAAGAGCAGCGAGGGTTATTTGGAACAGGGCAAGCCAAACGGTTATTGGAAGAATTATTACGACAATGGAATCCTGAAGTCAGAAGGAAATAGAAAAGATTTTCAGCTCGATTCCACGTGGAAGTTTTTTCGAGAGGATGGTACTTTACAGCAATCGATAGAGTATCTGGCAAACGTAAAATCCGGTGCTGAGTGTTATTACGATTCATTAGGTAGAAAAGAACGATTAATCACTTTCAAGAATGATATTAAAGATGGACCAGCAGCAGAGTATTTCGGATCCGGTAATTTAAGAACATCGTTCAGCTATGTCAATAATTTGATTGAAGGAAAATATTTCGAATACGCGGAAGACGGCAGAGTAATAACCAGGAGAACTTATAAGAATGGATTAATTTATTCAGAAGAGAAAATTAATCGATACAACAAGAGTGGTCAGCGTGTTGGATTGTGGGTGGATGTTAGAGAAAATGGCAGATTGAAGGAAGAAGGAAATTATTTGAATGGATTGAAAGAGGGAACGTTCAAGGTGTATAACAAGCAAGGAGAATTTTGGAAATATGAATTCTACGAATTAGGAATTTTAAAGGAGAATACAGAGGAAACAGAATTCGTTAAGATTGAAAAATTTTACGATTCAAAGGGAAGAATAATTGAGAGAGGTGGTACAAAAAATGGACAGAAACATGGAATATTTCAATCACTAGATTCCACGGGAAACATTATTTTCTCAAGGTTGTATTTGAATGATATCAAACAAGCCGAAGGGAAGTATGATTCATTGAATAGAGAGGTAGGAGAATGGAAATATTATTTTCCGAGTGGTGCGGTTCGTGCGGTTGGTGGTTTTTCGAATGGAAAAAAAATTGGAGAATGGAAGTATTATTTTGAAAACGGAAAGTTAGAGCAGACTGGCAAGTACGAGAATAACATAATTACAGGAAAGTGGTTATGGTATTATTCTAACGGAACTGTATTGAGGGAAGAATATTACAGAAAAGGAAAATTAGATGGGCATTATATTGAAAATGACAGTCTCGGAAATGTAGTATTAGAAGGAGATTTTACGGATGGATTGAAGCAAGGAAAGTGGTTTAGATTTATTAATGATCATAAGGAAGAAGGTGAGTATGTAGATGATGAGCGCAATGGAATTTGGTTGTTCACTCATTCCAATGGAAATAAAATGTTTGAAGGTGCTTTTGAATTAGGTGTCGCAGTTGGGAAGCATGAATACTTTTATTCAAATGGAAAACCAGAAATGCGTGGCACATACGCAGGTGGTGAATTGGATGGTGATTGGATGTATTTCGATGAAGATGGAAACTACATCAACACCGTCACCTATCAAGGCGGAAAACTATACAAAGTAGACGGTGTTAAACTGAAAGAAAAGAAGTAGTTTGTTTCACATGAAATTAGCGCCCAATGTGAATCAGAAGGATAGAAATATCTGAAGGGTTTACTCCGCTTATTCTGCTCGCCTGTCCAACAGTTGAAGGTCGAATCTTCGTTAATTTCTGTCGAGCTTCAATGCTCATCGAAGTCAGTTTCATATAATCGAATTCTGGTGAGAGTTGTATGTGATCGAGTCTTGTTAGTTTATCTGCCATATCCCTTTCTCGCTGCAAATAACCCGCATATTTTACGCTTATTTCCACCGCTGCGACAACTTCCACCTCATTCTCCCCAAGAGTTGAAATTTCGGCCTTTAAATCATTGTTAACCGAGATAATGTCATTCAAACTTATTTGCGGACGACTTAATAACGTAATCAGTTTCATTTTCTGATCAATTGGGGTGCTTCCTTTCTCCTCAAGAAGTGGATTCATTTCTTCGGGAGTCGTAGAAGTCTTTTCAATAGTCTTCATGACTGATTTAATATGTCCACGTTTCTTTTCTAGCAGTGACATGCGTTCGTCTGAAGCTAAACCAATGGCGTGTGATAAGGGCGTGAGTCTTTCGTCGGCATTGTCTTGTCTGAGTAATGTTCTGTACTCGGCACGACTGGTAAACATGCGGTAGGGCTCATCCGTACTTTTCGTAATCAGATCATCGATAAGCACACCGATGTATGCCTCATCTCTTCTAAGAATAAACGGATCTTTTTCTTGAACATATAATCCGGCGTTTATGCCTGCAATGATCCCTTGGCCAGCAGCTTCTTCGTACCCCGTGGTTCCGTTAATTTGACCTGCGAAGAAAAGACCAGAAACATCCTTGCTCTCTAGAGTTGGCTTCAGTTGATCTGGTGGAAAATAATCGTATTCAATGGCATATCCTGGACGAAACATCTTTGCATTTTCAAATCCTGGAATAAGATTTAACGCTTTTTGTTGCACCTCTTCAGGAAGGCTTGTAGAGAATCCGTTGAGATAAATTTCTACTGTCTTCCACCCTTCCGGTTCAACGAACAATTGATGGGAATCTTTGTCAGCGAAGCGTGTAATTTTATCTTCGATGGATGGGCAATATCTTGGACCTGTTCCTGTAATTCTTCCAGTGAACATAGGACTTTGTTCAAATCCAGTTGCCAAAACTTCATGCACAGCGCTGTTGGTAGTCGTTATCCAGCAGCATCGTTGCTTTGTGATTTTAGGTTGATGAATGTATGAGAACCGCTGTGGATTTTCATCACCTTCTTGTACTTCCATTTTAGAATAATCTAGCGATCGTCCGTCTATTCTTGGCGGTGTTCCAGTCTTCATTCTTCCTGCTCTGAACCCCAATGAAACCAACTGTTCTGTTATTCCGTGAGATGCTTTTTCTCCTATTCTTCCACCGCCAAATTGTTTCTCGCCAATGTGAATGACGCCGTTTAAGAAAGTACCGCTTGTAATAACAACAGAATCGCAGGAAAACGCCATTCCTAGAGCTGTTTTCACTCCTTTCACACGATTGTTTTCGATGATAACCTCATTTACAGAGTCTTGCCAAAAATCAACTCCTGGAGTTTGCTCAAGGGCGTTGCGCCATTCTTCTGCAAAGAGCATGCGATCGTTTTGAGTGCGCGGACTCCACATGGCTGGACCCTTACTTAAATTGAGCATACGGTATTGGATTGCAGATAGGTCTGAGACTATGCCACTATAACCACCGAGAGCATCTAACTCTCTCACTATTTGTCCTTTAGCTACACCGCCCATGGCTGGATTACAAGACATTTGTCCAATTTTATTCATATCCATGGTTATCAATAAAACGCTATTTTTTAAGTTTGCCGCCGCCGCCGCCGCCTCATTTCCCGCATGTCCAGCACCAACGACCACCACGTTGTAATGTTTATTCATAATTTTATATGTTTCACGTGAAACGTGTTTTTTTGTTCTTTCTAAGAGTTTGAATTTACTGCGAATTTAGTAAAAAAGAGTTGAATACACAAGTCTTCATTTAATGTCATTTCTTTTTTCTTTTTTGGACTTTTATCTTGAAAACCAATGAGATGAAGAACACCATGGGCAAGAACACGAAGGAGTTCTTGCTTATATTCTGTATTTTGAAGAATAGCGTTTTCCATGACACGTTCCACGCTGATGAAGATATCGCCAGACACTAAATTGTTTACACAATAATCAAAAGTGATAATATCGGTGTAATAGTCGTGCTGAAGGAAATTCTGGTTTACCTCCAATATTTTTTCATCAGAGCAGAAGATAAAAGCTAATTCACCGACTTTTTTGCCGTGATTTGAGACGAATTCTTTAATCCAGGCTTTTAAAAGACGTTTTGAAGGTGTTTTAATGCTAACACCTTCGCTATGGAAAGAAATGGTATTCATGGCCACGAAAATGACTAGGTTTTTCATTCACAAGACGGGTAAAGTGGAAACTTGACGAACAAGAAGCGGTTAACAATTCAAATTCTTTGGGCACGGTCCAAGTCGTTTGTGCTGCAATTTTGAAATACATTAAAAGAACTATGAGAAAGATTCAACTGATTTTATCGCTGGCACTAATGGTGGCGATTGGTTTTGTAGGTTGTGTACCACAACGAAAATTTGCTGAAATGAAAACAGCAAAGGAAACCTCTGATACAGAGAATAAGGAATTACAGAAGCAACTCGACAACGTAAGCGCAACAACGAAGGAGCAAGGTGCTACAATAGAAACGCTTAAAAAATCGATCAATAAATTAAATGAGGACACAACGCTCTACGGCAAGGAATACCGCAGACTGCGTGTAATGTACGATAAAGTTAATGAACTGAACAATGAACTTCTTTCGAAAAACGAGAAGCTGTATAACAACTCTTTAGAAGAAAATAAGAAATTATTGAGAGATTTAGAGCGCGCCAAAGAAGCGCTTCAGGTGAAAGAAGACTCGTTGTATAAACTGGAAAAATCGGTCAAAGAAAAACAAGCGGCGTTGGCAAAAGCACAGAAAGATTTATTTGAAAGAGAGGTAAAAATTAAAGAGCTTGATTCGTTACTTCAGGCACAACGAAGCGCAAGTGAATTGTTAAGAGCAAAGCTGGAAGCGGCATTGCTAAACTATAAGAACAAAGGAATTTCTGTTCGTGAAGAAAACGGAAAGGTATACGTAAGTATGGAAGCGCAATTGTTATTTCCTTCAGGTAAAACGGAGATCAACCCCGATGGAAAATCAGCAATTATTCAACTTGCAAAAATTATTCAAGACGAAAAGGATTTGAATATTATTGTTGAAGGGCATACAGACACGGATAAGATTAGTTCTGGCGGAGCCATTCCGAGAGACAACTGGGAGTTGAGTGTGTTAAGATCTACCGAAGTGATTAAACTTATCACAGCGAATAGCAAGATAGACCCCGCACAATTGGCGGCTTCCGGAAGAAGCGAGTATCACCCATTGGACCCCAATGACAAGGCAAGAAATAGAAGAATTGAAATTATTCTTGAGCCTAACTTGAAAGAGTTGTATAAGATTATAAAATAAGTTTGTGCTTAAATGAAACAAAGAAGAGGCTACGGCCTCTTTTTTTTGTGCGAAGAAAACGCCTTAAGTGGTTCGCTTAGTGATTGTAAGAACACTATGAACCGAGTGTTGTTGAAATGTTAAGTTCGAATGAGATGCATCAATTCAAGTTCCTCCTAAGTTTGACGAAATCAAACTTTTCAAACTATGAAAAAAATCTTTTTGTTTTGCGCTTCTGTAGCGCTTGTGGGCACAATGAATGCTCAGTTAACATCTAAGAAAGGTGAAAACTATTTACCTGAAGCGGGAGAGTATGCCATTGGAGCAGACGCTTCTTCAATGTTGACTTACTTCGGAAACATGTTGAACGGTGGTTCAAACACAGGTTTCGGAATGGGTTACACCAACGGAGCAACGGCTATCACTGGTAAGAAATTCATGACAGATAAAATGGCTTACCGCGGAATGGTACGTATCGGATTTGGTTCTGATAAAGTAACTACTCCTTCTGGAACAAACGAAGATGTTGTAACAAACAGCTACAACAACATTACTTTAGGTGGAGGTGTTGAGTACCGTCGTGGTAACACACGCCTTCAAGGTTATTATGGTGCTATGGCTATGGTTGGACTTGGTGGAAGCAAGACTTCTTACGAGTACGGTGCAGGTGCTGTAGACGGACAAATCACTGAAGAAAAAGCAGGATCTACTTTCGGGTTAGGTGTTCGCGCTTTCGTTGGTGCTGAGTACTTCGTTTTACCTAAGATTTCTATCGGTGGTGAATTCGGATGGGGATTAGGTTTCACTAGCACAGGTGCTTCTGAGACTACAATCCAAGGAGCTGAAGCTGTAACAGGTGGTAAGTCTTCTTCATTCGGTCTTGATACTGATAACAACGCGTTCGGAGTTGCTCCAGCGGCTGTATTGGTTCACTTCCACTTCTAATCGAAGTTATTGAATTATGAAAAGGGCCTCAAAAGAGGCCCTTTTTTGTTAAATGTTATTTTGAACTTTTACTCCACTGTCACACTCTTCGCCAAATTCCTCGGTTGATCTACATTACATCCGCGCATGATAGCAACGTGATAAGAGAATAACTGCAATGGAACGACAGAAACAATTGGAACAAGGCTGTCGTCGGTGCGAGGAATTTCAATTACGTGATCGGCCATTCCTTTCACCGTTTTATCTCCTTCTGTAACAATCGCAATAATTTGCCCTTTGCGCGCTTTCACCTCTTGAATATTACTTACAACCTTCTCGTAAGAGGCGCCTTCGGTTGCAATAACAATTACAGGCATGTTCTCGTCAATCAATGCAATAGGACCGTGCTTCATTTCAGCAGCTGGATATCCCTCAGCGTGAATGTAAGAAATCTCTTTTAGCTTTAAAGCGCCCTCTAAGGCCACTGGGAAGCTATAACCCCTTCCAAGGTATAAAGCGTTAGAACAATGCTGATAAAGGGCCGCTATGGCCTCTGTAATGGCATTTGTCTTTAACACTTGTTCTACCTTTAACGGTAGAGATCCTAATTCAGCCATTAAGCGAGTGGTTCTTTCATTTGAAATAACTCCGCGCTTTTGTGCAACTGCCAAGGCTATTTGATAAAGAACAACAACCTGAGCCGTGAAGGCTTTGGTAGAAGCCACGCCGATTTCAGGCCCTGCGTGTGTGTATGCTCCGCAATGTGTTGCGCGTGAAATAGAACTTCCCACAACATTGCACACTCCGAAAATTAATGCGCCACGCTCTTTCGCTAATTCAATGGCAGCTAGGGTATCTGCTGTTTCTCCAGATTGAGAAATAGCAATTACGATATCCGTTGGATAGATAATTGGATTTCTATATCTGAATTCGCTCGCATATTCAACCTCAACAGGAATACGCGCGAAGTCTTCGAATAAGTATTCAGCGACAAGCCCAGCGTGCCAAGAGGTACCGCAAGCAACGATAAGTATACGTTGTGCGTTTTTCCAACGCTCTTCATGCTCGTCTATTCCGCTCATTTTAATGAGTCCGGTCTTTAGATTTACACGTCCGCGTATAGAGTCTTCAATACTTCTTGGTTGTTCGTGAATTTCCTTCAACATGAACGAATCATAACCTCCTTTTTCAATCGCTTCCAGCTTCAACTCTAACGCTTGAATGTATGGCGCTTGACTTTGGTTGTCGATGTTAACGATTGTTAAACCGGTTTTACGATCTACTCGAGCAACTTCTTCGTCGTTCAAGTAAACCACATTCTTTGTGTACTCGATAATGGGTGTGGCATCGCTGGCGATATAAAAATCATCGTTGGCGCCAATTCCAATAACAAGCGGACTCGATTTTCTTGCAAGAATTAATTGGTCCGGATTTGATTTTTCCATTACAACAATCGCATACGCACCATGCACTTCAGAAAGAGCAAGTCGGACAGCTTCGAATAAACTAACTTTTTCCTCGTTGCGAATGTCTTCTATTAAGTGCACCAAAACTTCGGTATCTGTATCGCTTAAAAAGACATGTCCGCGATTCATTAATTCTTGCTTAATGGACGCATAGTTCTCAATAATTCCATTGTGAATAAGAGCGATTGAACCATCACCACTGCAATGCGGATGAGCGTTTACATCGTTGGGAACACCGTGAGTTGCCCAACGCGTATGACCAATACCAATTTGTGAAAGAGGCTTCGTTGGCCCCACAGCGTTTTCAAGGTCAACAACTTTTCCTTTACATTTTCTAACGACGATTTCCCCGTTTTCAATGTAAGCCATACCAGCACTATCGTATCCGCGATATTCTAAACGGCTAAGACCTTTAATTACTTTTTCGTAAACCGGTTCATTGCCCAAATAACCAACAATTCCGCACATAAGAAATTTTTTTAGTTTGAATATGTAATGATCAAGCGAGTGTTTTCGCTTGCTACGCTTGAATAATCAGGACCGTGTAGAACGGTTCTATTCACCGAAACACCTGCAGCGCCCGAGACAATGAAAAGCGGTGCGTTTTCTAATTCTCCGGAAACAACCTTTTGAACGTATTGTGTAATGTTCAAACGATATCTTTTGTTCGCCTCTTCAACCCCACCACCAATGTTTCCACTGAATTGATCAGGAAGCGCAACCAGGGTTCCTTCACTGTTTTGATAGAAGACAAAAATCTGAGAAGCCGGTGCGTACTTCGGATCCGGTTCATAAGGAACAACAAGCTCTGCTTTGTTGATGATTCTACCTTCACTCATTTGAAGATCCAATAGATTGGGCAGTTCCAATTTCACCTTAGTCCCAGCACCCGCTTGTAAGTACAGCTTGTTTTGATTCGCAAGCGTGTCTAGTGTGGCAAGGTTTTGCAATTCAGGTTGGGAAGCGTATTGATAAAAATGTTGAAGTTGAGAATATCTCCCACAATCCGATGTAACAGGGAACTCATAAAAGGTCGTGTCAGCAGCACCGCCATTGTCGTAGCGGTAGTAAACCGTAATTTTACTGTTGATGTTTGTAAGATCAAGTGCCACAACACCCAAAGGATAAGAACCA
>Ga0315902_10013439_pt1 | contig 10588 bp, 3 predicted proteins | sample LakEriMetagenome_9_FD_203523 | JGI IMG/M metagenome (GOLD analysis project Ga0315902, IMG submission 203523) | Freshwater fungal communities from buoy surface, Lake Erie, Ohio, United States - Buoy 12 MA117 | ecosystem: Environmental > Aquatic > Freshwater > Lake > Lake biofilm | place: USA...
GAACGATGCAACCGATGAATGACTGGAGAACGTTGCGAGAGTTTCTCCACTCAACGTTTGTGACATCGTCGATGGAAGCTCCTCTATCCCTGGTGTTCTTGGTGCTCGTCTATCTGATCAACCCTATATTGGGTTGGGTAACTTTAGGAGGCGCGTTAGCACAGGTCCTGATTGCGTGGATCACTGAGCGCAGCACACAGCAGCCACTGGTGGCTGCCAATCGCAGCGCAGTCGCTGCGCAGCAATACGCTGACAGTTCTTTGCGAAATGCCGAGGTGATTGAAGCAATGGGGATGCTGCGCGATATCCATAGGCGTTGGATGCAGCGTCAGCGTGAGTTCCTCGGGCTTCAAGCAGAGGCCAGCACGGCCGCAGGCGGTTTGCAAGCGGCTTCCAAAATGCTGCAGCAAGTACTGACGTCTGCGCTACTTGGCCTGGCTGCCTGGCTTTCTTTGAAGAACGAATTGCTTGGTGGTCCGGCCATGATGATCGTTGCATCCATCATTGGGGGCCGAGTTCTCGCGCCTCTGATCCAGATGGTGTCGCATTGGCGTCAGGTAGTCAATGCACGTGAAGCTTGGTCTCGTCTGAACCTCTTGCTTGCAGCAATGCCTCCGAGAGTTCCGGCAATGCCCTTACCCCCTCCACAAGGTTTGCTGACGGTGGAGCAACTGGTGGCAGGTGCACCGCCCGCACCTGGGCAGTCCGCGCAACCCATTCTTCGAGGTATCCAGTTTGAGCTCCGGCCAGGAGAGGTCTTGGCTGTGATTGGCCCATCCGCCTCTGGCAAGACCACCTTGGCTCGCTTATTGGTGGGTCTGTGGCCCGCCATCGGCGGTAAGGTAAGGTTGGATGGTGCTGATGTATACCCTTGGGATAAAGCTGAATTGGGGCCGCATGTTGGCTACCTGCCTCAAGGGGTAGAACTGTTCGAAGGCACGATAGCCGAAAACATCGCACGCTTCGGTGAGATCGATCAACTGAAGGTACGCGCGGCTGCAGAGGCGGTGGGTCTGTTGGCCTTGATTGAAGCCTTGCCCAAAGGTTTTGAGACGCCTGTTGGGCGAGACGGTGCAGTGCTGTCTGGTGGCCAGCGTCAACGAGTGGCGTTGGCCAGGGCCTTGTACGGCGATCCAGCGCTGCTGGTGCTGGACGAGCCCAACTCAAGCTTGGATGAGGCTGGAGACGCCGCCTTGCTCCGAACTCTGCAGGGCTTGAAGGCCCGAGGCGCTACCGTGGTGTTGATGACGCATCGCGCAAGCGTGTTGGCTGCAGCCGACAAGGTCCTGCTGCTGGTGGAGGGCGCGCAGCAAGCGTTTGGTTCGCGTGATGAGGTGCTTGCCAGTCTGAGCAAAGCCCGAGATGGAGTTTCTGGTGCCACCCAACCGGTGCCCTCTGCCCGTGCCGCAGCTCAAGCGCCTAGCCTCGGCCACAACCCGTTGGTCGGGCCCGGTACAGGTGGCTTCAAGCCCAAAGGAGGTCAGTCATGAGCAGCACCGTGACACTGGACAGCGGTGAAGCTGAAGCACAAGTGAGTTCTGTTCCCGTGAAGCCCGCCAAGCCAGCTCGTGGCGAGTTGATCCGAGCTTTACTGGCATTCAGGCGCGAATTCGTGATCGTGGGGATGCTCAGTGCGGTAGCTAACTTGATGATGCTCACCCCTACTTTGTACATGCTCCAGGTCTACGATCGAGTGATGGTGAGCCAGAACGCGGTCACGTTGGTGACGGTATCGCTGATCGCTCTGACCATGTTCGGGGTGATGGCACTTGCTGAGTGGGCAAGGTCGCGGCTGTTGGTGGTGGCGGGCGTGCGTTTCGACGAGCGCCTCAGTACGCGAGTCTTTAATGCGAGCTTCGAGTCTCATCTGGGTGGGGCCACGCCTCCTGGCCAAGGTCCGGGACGGGCATTCGGTGACTTGCTCCAGGTGCGCCAGTTCATCACTGGCAACGGCATCTTTGCCTTTTTCGACTTGCCGTGGGTGCCGATCTACATCGCCGTAATGTTCCTCTTGCACCCTGTGCTCGGCTGGCTGTCAATCGCTTTTGCTCTTGTACAGGCCATGCTCGCGTGGTTGGGACACCGAAAGACCGTGGAGCCGGCGGAGGCTGCGCAGGCTGCGCAGGCCGACGTCCAGCAGTACGTCCAGGGCAAGCTGCGTAATGCCGAGGTTCTGGAGAGCATGGGAATGCTGGCCCATTTGAAGGCTCATTGGGCGCTGCGACATCAACGCTGGCTAACCCTCGCCGCAAAAGCTCAGGGCCTGACACATCGGATCACGGCGTGGAGCAAGTTCGTTCGCTACACGCAGCAGTCGTTGTCGCTAGGTGCGGGGGCCCTCCTGGTGATTGATGGTGAATTGACGCCCGGTGCAATGATCGCGGCGAATGTCCTGATGACGCGGGCACTTGCCCCAATCGATCTGTTGGTCACCACCTGGCGTGCCTACATCACGGCGAGAGAGGCCTTCTTGCGACTGGGCCGTCTGTTGCAACTACACCCGCCGCGAGATGCCGCGCTGCGTCCCGTCCGGCCTGTCGGCAGTGTTTCTTTGCGCGATGTGGTGGCGACGGCCCCAGGCCGAAGCGACCCCATCCTCAAGGGCGTCAGCTTGGAGTTGCCTGCGGGCCAGGTTCTGGTGGTCCTGGGTCCCAGCGGTTCAGGTAAGTCGACCCTGGCGCGCGTCATGTTGGGCATCTGGGGCGATGTGGGTGGCGAGGTCTTGCTCGACGGCCGACCCGTCAGCCACTGGAGCCGAACCGACCTTGGCCCACATCTAGGCTACCTACCGCAAGACATAGAGCTCTTCGACGGCACCATCGCCGAAAACATTGCACGCTTTGCAGAAGTCGACTCAGAGAAGGTGATTGCTGCGGCCAAGTCGGCAGGTCTGCACGAGATGATTCTGCGCATGCCCAAGGGGTATGACACCCCAATAGGCGAGGGGGGCAGCATGCTGTCGGGCGGGCAGAGGCAGCGTGTGGCGCTTGCCCGAGCGGTGTACGGTGGGCCGACACTCGTGGTGCTAGATGAACCCAATGCCAACCTTGATGAAGTTGGTGAAGCCGCTCTCGCCCGGTCCGTGCAACAACTGCGCCAAAGCGGCGCCAGCGTAGTGCTAGTGACGCACCGGCCTAGTGCCATCGCCGTGGCGGACAGACTGCTTCTTTTGGCTGACGGCCGAGTTCAAGCTGAAGGTCCACGTGAGGCGGTGTTAGCAGCCATACGCCAACAAGCTCAAGCCCGGCAGTCTGCAGGCCCCACTCCCGCACCCTGATCTGAACTGGTCTTGATGACCACCTGGAACACACCTCGACCAACTTGGACGGTCCATGAATACTCGTAACGACCCTCACCCTCACGACGCCGAGATGGGCTCAACGGCCCCGAATGACGCCCGGCAAGCCCGGCCCAGGCGGCTTGGGCGAGTGGGTGTGTGGGTGTTGCTTGGCGGGCTGCTGCTGCTGACTTTGTGGGCCGCCCTTGCGCCCTTGGACGAGGGGGTGCCTACCCAGGCTACGGTGGCTATCGATACCAAACGCAAGGCTGTGCAGCATCTGCAGGGAGGCATCATTCGCGAAGTGTTGGTACGCGAGGGAGATCAGGTCAAAGAAGGCCAGCCCCTTGCACGCTTGGAAGATGCAGTACCGAAGGCTAACTTTGAGGCTACGAGGCAGCGCTACCTTGCTTTGCGGGCCATGGAGGCGCGGTTGCAGGCAGAGCAAACGGGTCGTGATCGCATTGAGTTCGGACCGGAGCTTCGAGAGGCTGCTCTGGACCCCTTGATAGCAAGACACTTGGCTACCCAGGAGCAGCTCTTTGCGACCCGTCGCACCGCTTTGCGCGCAGATCTCCAGGCGATTGAGGAGAGCGTCCGCGGTCAGGAGGCCGCCATTCAGGCCTACACCGGAATGCTCGAAAGTCGTGCAACTCAGCGCAGGCTGGTGCAAGAACAGCTTGGCAACATCAGTGGGTTGGTCAAAGAGGGCTACGCACCGCGCAACCAGCAGTTGGACCTGGAACGACAGGTGGCGGAAATCACCACGTCGATGACCGACCTCCAGGGAAACATCGCGCGATCACGCCAAGCTATCGCCGAGCTGCGTCAACGAGCGGTTTCTCGACAGCAGGACTATCGAAAGGAGACCGATGGTCAATTGGCCGAGGTCGCACGCGAGGTGCAGTCCGATGAAGGGAAGTTCAAAGCGCTCCGGGAGGATCTTGAACGTACCGTCATCAAATCGCCTGCTACTGGTCAGGTCGTTGGGCTCAACTTCCAGACCGTGGGAGGAGTGATACCGCCAGGGCAGAAACTCATGGACATTGTTCCAGAGAAGGATGCTCTGCTCTTGGAAGCCAAGATTCCGCCGCATCTGATCGACGCAGTCCAGCCTGGCTTGCCGACAGACGTACGGTTCTCTGCTTTTGCCCACTCACCTCAGCTGGTGGTGGAGGGCAAGGTCTTGTCGGTCTCTGCAGACCTGTTGTCTGAGCAAACGCCCGTGGGCATGATGAGTTACTTCCTGGCCCGTGTACAGCTCACACCTGAAGGCATGAAGGGTCTGGGCAAGCACCAGATACAGGCGGGTATGCCGGCGGAGGTGATCATTCGAACGGGGGAGCGTACGGTACTGACCTATTTACTGCACCCGTTGACCCGCCGTGTAGCCTCCTCGATGAAGGAGCAGTGAGGTGAGACGCACATTGACCCATTGCCGGCGGTTGGTCGCGAGTGCTCGCTCGAGGGGCGAAGTTAAAGCCGCGCCTGCGCAACACTTGCTGGCTGCTGCTCTGGCTGGTGTTTGGTTGGCAATGTGTGGTCCAGCCCATGCTCAGCCTGCCGCTGTGTCGTCGGCAGAGGAGCGCACCGAGGTGAACCACCTTCCCAAGGCCGTTCACCATGGAGTGCAGCGCCTTCAGGACACCTGGAGTCGCACGCGTAGATCTTGGGACGACACCATCGGACGGAGTTTGAACGAGATTGGCGTTGGAACGCCCCGCTGGGAGCCCCCTATCGTTCAGCCGCCGGCCGTCGCCCCGGTCGATGTCACGCGGCCTCTCGGACTCTTGCAAACCTGGCAAGCGGCGCTTGTGAACGATCCCTCGCTGCGCGCTGCACGCACTGCAGCCGTGGCGGGCCGAGAGCGCTTACCCCAAGCCCGAGCGCAGATGCTTCCCAGCCTCTCGTTCACGGCGAGCCGGTTCAAGAACGACTCCGAGCGCGAATCGGTGAACCTTCTTGGCCAAGCGCAGACCACGAACGAGCGCTACTTCAGCCAAAACGAAACCCTCACTCTGCGACAGCCCTTGTACCGCCAACAGCAAGAAGCCGCTCTGCGGCAGGCCAGCTACCTCGTGCAGGACGTTGAAGCCGTGCTGGCGCGCGAGACACAGAATCTGGGGATACGGGTAACAGGCGTCTACTTGGAGGCTTTGCTGTCGCGAGACCAGTTGGCCCTGGTTCAGGCGCAGAAGGTTTTTCTCACCACGCAGCTGGACGCCGCCCGCAAGGGCCTGGTGGCTGGCACTGGCACGCGTACCGACGTAGACGAGGTACAGGCCCGCCTGGACTTCAATCGCGCTCAAGAGCTGGAGGCCTTGCAGCAAGTAGATCTCTCGAGACGACAGGTGCAGGCGCTGGTAAACCGCCCGATTGGTGAACTGGCCCGGTTAGACCCGACGCGGCTGGTGCTGCAATCACCGCAGCCAGCGTCGGTCGAAGAGTGGGTGGAACTCGCGGTAGCGGCGAGCCCGGAGGTGCGTAGCCTTCAGGCGCAGCGAGATGCTGCGAGAGAAGAAATGGCCAAGACGCGCGCTGGCCACCTGCCTACTTTGGATCTCGTGGCTCAGTTTCAGCGCTCACGCAGCGAAAATTTCAACTCACCACAGTCAGGCTACGTCAATGGCAGTGTGGGTTTGCAATTGAACGTGCCGCTCTACCAGGGAGGCTACGTGCAGAGCGTGTCCCGCCAGGCGCAGGCAGAGTACCTGCGGATGGGCGAACTGCTGGAAGCATTACGGCTGGACCTGGGCATCCGCGTGCACAAAGAGCACCGTGGCGTGACTGAGGGCATTGCGCGTGTACGTGCGCTTGAGGTGGCAGTGCGCTCAGCCGACGTGGCGGTGGACTCCGCCCGCAAGAGCGTGGCAGCAGGTACACGCACGGTGGTGGATGTGCTGAACGCCGAGCAGCAGCGCATGCAGGTGCTGCGCGATCTGGCCCAAGCCCGTTACATGACCTTGATGGCAACGGTGCGGCTGGAGGCACTGGTTGGGCGACTGGACGAAACAATGATGATTCGCATCGGAGCGTCCATGGTTCTCTGAACAGGACTGTTCCGCAAAAGTCGCCAGAGTGGCAAAAAAACAACTCAAAAAATATAGAGTAAACCCGAGGTGGAATCGGGCTTGTGGCCCGGAAAAGATCCGAAAAACACCAAAGCTTGCTACGCTTGTCACACTGCGTCGGTCGTGCATCGCTCACTCTGTGGGCGATATCCGACGAAAAGTGGTCTTGCGGCGAGATGGCTTGTCCTGGACAGGCGCTCTCCGTCCACAACCCATTTCGTAGCCTGCTCGGGCCGGACCGTACGACCGGAGAGTTCGGTCGAACATGGTGCTGCAATGTTGCTGCAATGCAACAGAAGCGTGTGATGCCAGTCACACGAAATCGAAGGCAGATTTCTTTATACTTCCACCAATCGGTCGCATGGCGTGACCGGTTCACTCACCTTAAGCGGAGAAGACCCAATGCTTCCAACCAATGTCGTTCTGGTTCAACGTTTCGCAAATGCTCTTTACGATGCTCAAGTTGGCACCACGACGATGGCGGCGGTGCTTGCTGAGGCCGCAGCGCCCAGCAGCATCAATGCAGTGTTCAACAAGTACTTCACCATGTCCTTCGGGGGCATGAGTGTTGACGCAGTGACGGCCAAGCTGATGACCAGCTTGGGCATTGCCGAAGGCAAGAACGGCCTGACGGCGGCCAACGTTACTGAAGCTTCCGACTACATCAAGAGTGCTCTCAATTCGGTTGGGGCATCTGACCGTGGTGCCAAGGTCAGCGAACTGCTGAACCAGTGGAGCGGGCTGGGTAGTCATGAGTCATACGGCGCCGCCGCCAAGGCATGGGGCTCTGCGGTCAGCAGCGCCGTGATGTACTGGCAGTCTGGCAACGCCGCCGACACAGGTACTGGTGCCATCTTCAGTGTGACCACGCTGGCCGCAGCTGGTGCAGACGTGATGCGCATGACAGGCGATCACGATGTGCGCATCGACTTCACGGTCACCACCAACCAGATCAAGGGCCTGGACATTGACCGCGACGGTCGCATTGAGGCCAATGGTGTTGAAAACAATCCCGCAACGATCGCGCCGTTGTACCCCGCCTCCACCACGTTCGAAATCGTTGACGCCTACCGTCGCGATCTGCTGGATGATGGTGATGCTACAGAGAACTACCTGGGCGACATCTACTACGACGGTACTGGTTTTGCCGGTGACGGCGTCAACACCGACGGCAATATCTTCCTGGGTGGTCTGGGTGCTGATCAAGCGTTCGGTGGCATCGGCAATGACTTCCTCGCTGGTGGCGCAGTGGCGCAAGGCGCTGGTGGCCGTGACGAAATGCATGGCGGCCGGAATGCCGACTTCTTCTTTGCAGAGTTCTCTGCCCTCGACAAGACTGACGGCAGCACGCTGTGGATCGACGGTGGTATCACCACCGATGATCTGCCGGCTGGCAACGGCGTCAGCGCCCAAGACTCAGACTGGCTGTTGATCGAGGCCTCTGACGACGACGAGCCTGTGTCCATCTGGCTGAACGACGACAACATCGGTGACCAGCGTGATGGTGTTGACGGCTTGGGTGACAACATGGGCCGCGTTCTGTCGCGCGCCGGTGAAAGCCTGCAGATCGACGACATCGAGAACGTGGATGCATCCGGCAACCTCTATGGCTTCCTTGACGACGTGGACGTTCGTCTGGGTGCCAACGGCCAGATGGTCGATGGAGAGAACGTTGGTATTGGCTCTTCGGCCCAGTACAACATCTCCGGCAGCAACGTTGCCAACATCCTGATTGGTGGTTACGACAACGACTTCATTGAAGGTCGTGGTGGCAATGACCTGATCATGGGCGGCAACCTGAACTACGTGTTCAACAACCCCAACGCCACGGCTGTGGTGGTGGACAACGGCCGTGACTCGCTGCGTGGCGACGCTGGCGACGACAGCATCGTCTTCGAGGTAGACGGTGGTGACATTGACGGCGGCACGGGCGTAGACACCCTGTGGCTGACCCGTGAGTCTCTGGGTACCCGCACGGCGGCGCAGATGTTGGCGGACAACACCATCCGCATCGACCTGGGTGCTGACGCGCTGGATGCATCTGCCGGCTACGGTGGAGCGGACGCTACTGACGCACGTGTTGGCGGCAACGGCAGCCAAGACCAGACCAACTATCTGGCCGGCCGTCGTGTGGACGTGGCCAACATGGAAAGCGTCATCGCCACCGGCTTGGGCGGCGTGGACTACCGTGCTGCCGGCGCCAACAGCCCTGACCTGCTGTTCAACAACCAGCAAAATCACTTTGCTTACGGTGCCAGCAACTTGGATCTTCGTGGAACCGATCCCACGATCACTCAGGCCACCACTATCACTGTGATGCCCAATATTGGTCCCCTCGCCGGGCAGATGTTCACAGCCACATACGCAGGTGTAGTGACTCAAGCGCAAGCCTACGCCAGGTGGGTGGCCGAAAATCCGGCAATCGTTCAAAGCTCGACGTCGATTTTCGCTGTAGATTTGGCTGTTGCACCTGTTGTTGTGACTAACACAGCAGTGGGCGGGCAAAACACCCTCTACGCCTCCGCAGGTAAGGACGTCATCGAAGGCCGTGGCGCCAATGACCGTCTGTCCGGCGGCTCGGGTAACGATGACTTCGTTTTTGGCACGGCCAACGGTCCGGCAGACCAAGCTGCATTCGGTGACGCCGTGGACGTCATCCACCGTCAACAAGATGCTGATGGTGACAACCTCTGGGACGGCTTTTCGGCCACCACCGGGTCCGGCCTGTTTGAGCGCGATTTCGGTCTGGACACGAGCACCGGCACCGCAGCCTCTCGCTTGACGGTTGACTTTGGCACCACCGACCTCGCCCTGCCAGGTGTGGATGTCACGTCCTTTGACGTGACCATCGGCGGTGTGTTGTTCAGCGGCGGTACCGCAGCCACACTGGCCGCCTTCACCACCCTGTCTGCTCTGGCTGCCTCGCTGAACACCAAGTTCAGCACGCAAGACAGCAACGTCAGCGTGGCTCTCGAGGGAACTAAGATTGTGGTCGTCAAGGCTAACGGCGGTGTGTTTGGCACCACCGTGGCCACAGGTACCGTGATCGCGGGTACCGCCACCAACGGCGCACTGCAGACCGTGTTGGCCACGGGTGCTGACGCAGCGCCCGTATCACAAGACCGCCTGATCTACCAATCGTACGAAGATCGCGCGGATGGTGAAAAGACGGACGACAGCGCAGTGACGGGCAGCTACATCTCCTTGGGTGTGGATGCCTACGCGGAAGACCGTGTCATCAACTTCGCCGACGAAGATGGTGATGGCTTGGCCACCACGCGCATTGCGGAAGACCAGCGTTACACCATCGACGTCACCAACGTCACGACACAAGACCAGGTCACGCTGACAGTCAACGGCGTCACCTACACGCTGACGGTGGGTGTCGACCTTGACGGCAACATCATCGGGGCGGAAGACGGTGTGGCTGACACGCAGATCGACATTCAGGCCGCCTTCCTGACGCGTCTGGTTGACTTCATCAATACCTTCAATGATGACGACACTGCAGCCGGTGAAGTCGCGGCAGTCGGCCCGGTGTTGGTGGGCGCCAACACGCACCGCATCACGGTCACGCAGAACGATTACAACGGTGAAGAAACAGTGTTCATGACACTGCCTACCATCGTGTCCAACAATGCGTCTCTGGGTGAAGGTGCATCGTTCGTTGTAACCAATACGTCTGATCACGAAGTTGAGATCCTCGACTTTGACGGCCGTAACGGCGAATTGAATGCGACCAACGTGCTGTTCCTGGGTGAAACCGGTACCAGCCGTGCCGTGTTGGCCACGGCCAAGACCGCCGGTGGAACGCTGAGCGGATCTGAGGCTGTGATCGTGGACGTGGGTGCGAACAACCTGCAGTCCGTTGTTTTCAGCACCACCCGTGCCATCGAGGACAATATCGCCACCAACGCTTCTCTTGCTGCCGTACCCAACGGTGTGGCGCTGCATGGAGATGATTTCATTCTGGGTGGTGCGGGCGGTGACACCATCACCACCGGAACGGGCGATGACCGCGTTGAAGGCTCGCTGGGTGCCGACACGGTGGACGGCGGCAAGAACTACTACGCTATCCAGGTCTTGGGTGAAACCCAAGCCCGCGTGTACGAGCTGAACAGCTGGGAAGCTGCCAACACCGGCAGCGTCACAGCACTCAGCGGCCTCACCATTTCGTCGGTGACGTTGATCAATCAGAGCGAGAACGGTACAGGCACGATTTCAGGCGTCTTTGACGACA
>Ga0315902_10013441_pt1 | contig 10587 bp, 7 predicted proteins | sample LakEriMetagenome_9_FD_203523 | JGI IMG/M metagenome (GOLD analysis project Ga0315902, IMG submission 203523) | Freshwater fungal communities from buoy surface, Lake Erie, Ohio, United States - Buoy 12 MA117 | ecosystem: Environmental > Aquatic > Freshwater > Lake > Lake biofilm | place: USA...
CATCCGTTCGATCGAAGGCTCAAGGTCGAGGATCATGCCGGTCATGGCCGCCAGGGACAGCTCCAGGGCGTCGAAGGCCTCGAAGGTCGGGACCTTGTCCTCCTGCATGTCCTTGGAATAGGCGAGCGGCAGCCCCTTCATGACCAGGGTCAGCTGGGTGAAGGATCCCATCAGCCGCCCGACCTTGGCGCGCACCAGTTCGGCGGCGTCGGGATTGCGCTTCTGCGGCATGATGGACGAGCCGGTGGAGAAGGCGTCCGACAGGCGTACGAAGCCGAACTGGGGCGTGGTCCAGATGACCAGTTCCTCGGCCAGGCGCGACAGGTGCACGCCGCACAGGGTGGCGGCGGCCAGGGCCTCGAGGGCGAAGTCGCGGTCGGACACGCTGTCCAGCGAGTTGGCCGTCGGCCGGTCGAAGCCCAGGGCGCGGGCCGTCGCCTCCCGGTCGATGGGAAAGGGTGATCCGGCCAGGGCGGCGGCGCCCAGGGGGCACTCGTTCATCCGGCGACGGGCGTCGGCGAAGCGTCCGGCGTCGCGACCGAACATCTCCACATAGGCCATCAGGTGGTGGCCGAAGGTCACGGGCTGGGCGGGCTGCAGGTGGGTGAAGCCCGGCATGAGGGTGTCGGCATGCTGCTCGGCGCGGTCCAGCAGGGCGGCCTGGAGGCGCTTCAGCTGGGCGAGCGTCCGGTCGCAGGCGTCGCGGACCCAGAGCCGGAAGTCCACGGCGACCTGGTCATTGCGGCTGCGCGCCGTGTGCAGGCGTCCCGCCGCCGGACCGATCAGCTCGCGCAGCCGGGCCTCCACATTCATGTGGATGTCCTCGAACTCGTCCCGGAAAGGGAAGGTCCCGTCGCGGATCTCGGCGGCGATGGCGTCGAGGCCGGACTGGATGGCCGCCTCGTCCTCACTTGTAATCACGCCCTGCATGCGCAACATCGCCGCGTGGGCGCGGGAGCCGGCCAGATCCTGGTCGGCAAGCCGCCTGTCGAACCCGATGGAGACGTTGATCGCCTGCATCAGGTCCGCCGGACGGGTCGCGAATCGGCCGCCCCACATGGCCTGGCCTCCCGGCGAGGCGGTATTCGGATCGTCTGGGGAGTCTTCGGTCATCATGAGCCAGGAAAAGGAATCGGGGCCTCCCAGGCTGGGCGTCGTGCGGCTCGCCCTCTGGGGCGCCGCCCTGGTCGGCGTCGCCGGGGTTCTCTACATCATCGCCCAGGCTTCCATAACCCCCCGGGCGAAGGGAGGGCTGACCGACCTGACCCGGGGCGAGATGTCCCGCCTCATCCTGCCGGCCGAGGCGGCGCCCGCGCCGGTCACCAGCTTCCTCGATGCCGAGGGCAAGCCCGTCCGGATTGGCGACTTCCGCGGCAAGGTGGTGGTGGTGAACCTCTGGGCCACCTGGTGCGCGCCCTGCATCCTGGAGATGCCGACCCTCGCAAAGCTCGCCGCTTCGGGGAAGGACCGTGACCTCGTCGTCCTGGCGGTGTCCATCGACCGCGACAAGGACGCCGACAAGGCCCGCGCCTTCATCGGCAAGAATGCGCCGCTGGATTTCTACCGTGATCCCAAGTCCAGCCTTCCCTTCGCCCTCAAGCCGCCGACGGCGGCCATGCCCACAACCCTGATCTATGGACGCGACGGGGTGGAGCGGGCGCGCATGCTGGGTGAGGCGGACTGGGGCGGGAAGGACGCCGCCGCGGTGATCGACCGCCTGCTCGACGAGAAATAACAAGACGCGGCCGGACCTGCGGCCCAGGGAGGATTTCAGATGACTTCTCAGGATGAACGCACGCCTGTGCTCATCGGGGTGGGACAGGCCGCTGAGCGCCCGACCGACGCCGACTACCGGGCCCTCTCCCCCGCTGACCTCGCCGGGGAGGCGGCCCGCGCCGCCCTGACCGACGCCGGCGCCTCGGGCGACCTGGCCGGCGCCCTCGACGTCATCGTCGCCATCCGCCAGTTCGAGATCTCCTCGCCCGGCGCCAAGCCGCCCTTCGGCGCCTCCAACAACTTCCCCCGCTCCGTGGCCAGGCGCATCGGCGCCGACCCGGCGCGGGCCATCCTCGAGATCACCGGCGGCCAGGGCCCCCAGCGCCTGGTGGGCGAGTTCTGCGAGGCCATCGTCCGCGGCGAGGCCAAGGCGGTCCTGCTCGTGGGCTCCGAGGCCATGTCCACCGTCCTGACCCTCAACGCGAAGGGCGAGATCCCCGACTGGTCCGAGACGGTCGAAGGCTCACTGGAGGACCGCGGCTATGGGCTGGAGGGCATGTTCACGCCCTCGATCCTCAAGCACCGGATCACCGGCGCCATCCCCGCCTACGCCCTGTTCGAGAACGCCCGGCGCGCCCGCCTGGGCCTCGACCGGCCCGCCTATGCCCGGAAGATGAGCGAGCTCTTCGCCCCCTTCACCCGGGTGGCCGCCGCCAACCCCTACTCCGCCTCGCCGGTGGAGAAGACGGCGGAGGAGCTGGTGGCGGTCAGTGACAAGAACCGCATCGTCGCCGATCCCTTCACCCGCATGCTGGTGGCGCGGGACCAGGTGAACCAGGCCGCCGCCGTCATCCTGACCTCGGTGGGCGTCGCGCGCGCCCTCGGCGTGCCCGAGGACAGGTTCGTCTATCTTCACGGCCAGGGCGACGCCAACGAGCTGACCATCATGGAGCGGCCCGACCTGTCGGCCAGCCCCTCCGCCATCGCCGCCGGCCGCAAGGCCCTTGAGCTGGCGGGCAAGACCGTCGACGACATGGCGGTCTTCGACTTCTACTCCTGCTTCCCCATCGCGGTCTTCAACATGACCGACGGCCTGGGCATCGCCGCGGACGACCCGCGCGGCCTCACCCTGACCGGCGGCCTGCCCTATTTCGGGGGGGCGGGGAACAACTACTCCATGCACGCCATCGCCGAGGTCGTCGCCGCCCTGCGCGCGCGGCCGGGGGCGTTCGGTTTCATCGGCGCCAATGGCGGCATGCTCTCGAAGTACTCAGCCGGCGTCTATTCCACGACCCCCGCCGACTGGCGCCGGCCTGAGGCCCGCCGGGCGAAGATTCCCTACGATCCGGTCCTCGGGCTGGAGGTCGACACGGCGACGGGCGAGGCGACGGTGGAGACCTACACCACCACCACGACCCGCTCGGGGCCGGCCATCGTGGTCATCGCCCGCCTGCCGGACGGTCGTCGCGCCGCCGCCAACCAGGCCTCGGAGGCCGCCTTCGCCGAGCTGGCCGCCCGCGAGCCCATCGGCCGCCGGGTCCGCCTGGAGACCGACGCCGAGGGCTTCAACCGCTTCACCTTCATCGACTGACGGCGTCGAGCTCCGACAGGCGCGCCTGGCTCCAGGGGCTCTGCGGCCGCTCGGCGAGGCGTTCGTCGACCAGCACCCGGGCGAAGCCGGTCTCGCCGCTGCGCAGGGCCGCGACCAGCAGGGTCCTCTGCCAGGCGTCGCGCTGGGCGTGGCTGCCTCCGAACACCGACAGGAGGCGTCGCACGGGGGCCAGGAAGGCGACGCTCGCTTCAAAGTCGCCCTCGGCGAAGGCCAGCACCCCCCGCACCGCCGGGAGCCCCGCTGACCGCAGGGCCTGGGCGTTGGTCGCCGCCGGGTCCGGGTTGGCCGCCGCCGCCGCCATCCGGTCCACAAGCGCCCGGGCCCGCTCCAGCCGCCCCGCCCCGCAGTGGGCCAGCACGGCGTGCAGGTCGTTGAAGGCGTACCAGGCGCCCTCGTCCCGCAGGGCCCATTCGTCCGACAGCCGGTCCCAGCGCCCGCCCGCCTCCACCCCGTCGAGCTTCAGCCGCCAGAGCAGACCCGCCGAATCGATCAGGGTCATGGCCAGGGGATCTGGACCGCCGTCCCAGACCGCCGCGTCGTGCAGGGCCAGGGCCCGTTCCGGCCCTTCGGTCTCCAGGGCGAAAAGGGCCGCGTGCCAGGAGGTGTGGACCTTCAGGAAGTGGTCGTGCGCCCAGTCCGCCCGCCGGGCCTCCAGCAGGTCGAGCCCCGCCTGCGAGCGGCCCTGCATCTCCAGGGCGTGAACCAGGGCGTGCTGGGCCCAGACATCCCGGGGCGCGCCGTCCAGCGCCTGCCGCGCGGCGGCCTCGGCGGCCGGATAGGCGCCCAGCTCCTCCAGCCCGAAGGCCTGCATGCCCGACAGGTAGGGATAGGCCGGATCGCCAGGGTCCCAGGCCTGCAGGGCCTCGGTCGGCCGGCTGCGCAGGCGCTCGGCGTCGCCCATGAAGAAGTCCAGCTGGTGGGCGGCGTTCAGGGCGATGGGGTCCGTCGGCCAGGCCGCCAGCAAGCTGTCCAGGCGCCGGCTCGCCCCGGCCCAGTCTCCGGCCGCCTAGGCGCGGATCGTCGCCAGATGGGCGGCCTCGCGGGCGTCAGCGGGCGCGATCTCGCCCATCCGCTTCACCCCGGCTTCGCCGGGTCCCCGCTCGGAGGACATCAGGCCCAGATAGGCCCCCAGCATCCGCGCCAGGACGCAGTCCGGGTCGGCCGCGGCGGCCTTGAGGAAGCCCATGGCCTCGGGCTGCATGGCGTAGAGGGCGGCGACCGCCTCGCCCAGGGCCTCGACGGCCTTCGGGTCGCCCCGTGTCTCCAGTCCGAACCGGTCCTTCATGCCCGCGGGTCCCTCCAGAACCGGTTGATCTTGCCATGCGCCCGGCCCCGGTCCAGAGGAGATCGCCGCCCCGCATCGAGGTTCCCCATGCCCGAAGGCCCCGCCTTCTCCGAACAGACCCGCGCCGCCGCCGAGGCCCTCATCGCCCAGTACGGTGAGGACGCCGAGGTGATCGCCACCCTGCGCGCGGCTGAGTTCGCCGCCCTGGGCGACCGCAAGGGCCTGGCGGACTGGGATGACATCATCGCCTGCGTCGCCGTGCTGCAGGCCGGGGGGACGGGCGGCGCGACCCTCAACTGAAGGCCGCCCTCCCGCCTCAGTTCCCGTACCGGAAGATCGAGTCGTCCAGGTCGATCTTCGGCAGCTCGTCCTTCTCGCGCCAGTAGTCCTGGCTGTGGCGCCACTCGGGCTTGTTCCCCGCCTTGGGCAGCAGGTGGCCGCCGCGCTGCAGGTAGCCCGGGTTGAAGTCCTCCGGGTCCATCCAGGGGCCCAGGGTCATGTCCTTGTCCTCGGGCCGCAACTCGGGCGTCACCCGCTTCACGCCCTTTGCCTTCATGTGCTTCAGCAGGCGGCAGACGAAGTCGCCCAGCAGGTCCACCCGCAGGGTCCAGCTGGCGCGGAAATAGCCGAACACCCAGACCAGGTTCGGCACGCCGGTGAACATCATGCCGCGGTAGGTCACGGTCTTGGACATGTCGAGGGGCTTGCCGTCCACGGTCATCTCGATGTCGCCCAGGACGCTCAGGTGGAACCCCGTGGCGGTGACGACGATGTCGGCCTCGATCACCTTTCCGGACTTCAGCTTCACGCCTTCCGGTACGAAGCGATCGATCTCATCGGTGACCACGCTGGCGTGGCCGTCGATCACCGCCTTGAAGAGGTCGCCCTCGGGCACGAAGGCGATCCGCTGGCTCCAGGGGCGATACTTGGGCGTGAAGTGTTCCTGCACCGCCTCGTCGCCGAGGAAGGCGCGCACGCCTGACAGCAGCTCGTTCCTGACCACCTCCGGCTCCTCAAAGGAGCGCCGGGTGAACTCGCCGCCATCGAACAGGATCTTGCGGCGGACGATCTCGTGGATCCAGGTCTCGTCGATCTCCAGCTGGCGCAGGATGTCGGCCAGCTCGTTGGCGTTCCGGCCCGGGATGAAATAGGTCGGCGAGCGCTGCAGCATGGTGACGTGGGCGCACTTGCCGGCGATGGCGGGCACCAGGGTCGCCGCCGTGGCGCCCGAGCCGATCAGGAGCACCTTCTTGCCGGCCAGGTCGATGTCCTTGGGCCAGTTCTGGGGGTGGATGACCTGGCCCCTGTAGTCCTCCATCCCCTCCCAGTCGGGGGTGTAGCCCACGTCATGGCGATAGTAGCCCTGGCACATCCACAGGAAGTTGCAGGTGAAGGTCACCGTCTCGTCGGTGTCGAGGCGCACCGCCTCCACCGTCCAGGTGTTGTCCAGGCTGGACCAGGCGGTCTTCAGGATCTTGTGCCGGTAGCGGATGTGCCGGCCGATGTCGTTCTCCTCGATCACCTCGCCCATGTACTTCAGGATCTCCTCGGCCGAGGCGATCGGGGCGTTGACCCAGGGCTTGAAGCGATAGCCGAAGGTGTAGAGGTCGCTGTCCGAGCGGATGCCCGGGTACTTGTGCGTGCTCCAGGTGCCGCCAAAAGTCTCCTGGGTCTCCAGGACAACGTAGCTCGTCCCCGGCGCCTGGGTCTCCAGGTGGTAGGCGCCGCCAATCCCGGAAATCCCGGCCCCGACGATCAACACGTCGAAGTGCTCGGTCTTGGCCGCCCCGCGGCTCAGGGTTTGCGTCGCGCTCATGGTCTTCCTCGCCTGCCTGCCTGTACGCTGGTCCTGTGCTGCGGTGGCGCCTCCAGGCCCCGACCCTCACCAGGGGGGACGGCGCAAGGCCAGGACCCGGAGACGCGCCAGCACTGTGCGAACCATGACGCACCCGGCTCATTGATCAAGATCAATAAGCCGGCCCTGCCAGGCTCAGCCCCTCAGCCGTGCGCCGGTCGCCTTCTCGGCGGCGGCGACGATCCGCGCGGACAGGGCCTCGATGTCGGCGTCTGTCAGGGTCCGGTCCTGGGGTTGGACCTGGACCTCGACCCCCACTGACCGGAAGCCTTCCGGCACACCGCCGCCCTGGTAGACGTCGAAGATCCGCGCCCCGGTGATCAGCGCCTTGTCGGCGGCCAGGATCGGCCGCACCAGGTCCCCGGCCTGCACCCCCTCGGGCAGGAGGAAGGCGAAGTCCCGCGAGAGGGGCATCAGGGGCGAGGGCTGGAAGGCCGGACGGGTCTTGACCGCCCGTCTCCGAGGCTCCGGCAGGACGTCCAGGTGAATCTCGAAGCCATAGACCGGCCCGGCCACGTCCAGGGCCTTCAGGATGGCCGGATGGATCTCGCCGAACTCCACAGCCACGGTCTTGGGGCCCATCTGGAGCCGCGCCGACCGGCCCGGGCTCCACCAGGGGGCGGAGGCGCCCTGGACCGTCTGCAGGGGCGGCGCGGACACCTCCGCGAGCAGGGCCTCCAGGTCGCCCTTCAGGGTGAAGAGGGGGTCCTCGTTCCGTCCGTCCCAGCGGCGCGGCGCATGGGGCGCCAGGACCGCCGCGATGACAGCGGACTGATCCCCCGGCTGGTCGCCGCGATAGATCGGGCCGATCTCGAAGAGGGCGGCGTCGGGAAAACCGCGCCGGGCGTTGCGCCCCGCCGCCTCGATCAGGTTGGGCAGGATGGAGGGCCGCATGCAGTCCAGGTCTGCGGCGATGGGGTTGGACAGGACCAGCTCCGGGGCGCCGCCGCCGAACCGCTCGGCGGTTTCGCGCTTCATGAAGCTCCAGGTCACCGCCTCGGCGTAGCCGGCGGCGGCCAGCGCCCTCCGGGCCGTGCGCATCCGGCCCTGCCGGATGGTCAGGACGCCGCCAGGCGCCTGCGGGGCTGGCGGCAGGGGGGTGGAGGGCAGGGCGCCGTAGCCAGCGATCCGCGCCACCTCCTCGACGAGGTCGGCCTTGCCCTCCACGTCCCGGCGCCAGGACGGCGGGGCCACGAGGTCGCCCTCAAGCCCGAAGCCCAGGGCCGCCAGGATGGAGTCGATCCGCGCCCGGTCCAGCGAAAGGCCGGACAGGGCCTCGACATAGCCGCGGTCGAAGGCGAAGGGCGCCGGCCGGGCGGGCGCCTGGCCCGCCAGCGCCGCCTCGGAGGGCTCGCCGCCGCAGATGTCGAGGATCAGGCGGGTGGCCAGCTCCAGCCCGGGCAGGAGGCTTTCCGGGTCCACGCCCCGGGCGAAGCGGTACTGGGCGTCCGAGGCGATCCCCAGGGTCCGGCCTGTCTGGGCGATCCGGATGGGGTCGAACCAGGCGCTCTCGATGAAGACGTCCGTGGTGGTCTCCGAGCACCCGGTGGAGGCGCCGCCCATCACCCCGCCCAGGCCAAGGGCGCCCGAGGCGTCGCCGATGACGCAGGTGTCGGGTCCGGCGGCGTAGGTCTTGCCGTCCAGGGCCGCAACGGTCTCGCTCTCGCGGCCCAGCCGGGCCTCGATCCAGCCTCCGGACAGACGCGCGGCGTCGTACACGTGAAGCGGCCGGGCCCGGTCGAAGGTGATCAGGTTGGTGATGTCCACCAGGGCGCTGATGGGACGCAGTCCGATGGACTTCAGCTTCTGCTGCAGCCAGTCCGGCGAGGGGCCATTGCGGACGCCCCTGATCAGCCGGCCGGCGAAGGCCGGACAGGCCCCGCTGTCGTCCAGGCGGATTTCCACCGGGCAGGGGAAGGTCCCGGCCACCGGCGCGATGGCGGGGATCCTCAGGGTTCCCAGGCCGGCGGCGGCCAGGTCCCGGGCGACGCCGTCCACCCCCAGCCAGTCGGGCCGGTTCGGGGTGACTTCGAAGTCGATCACCGCCTCCAGGCCCAGGGCCTTGGCGGCGGGGGTTCCCACGGCGAGTTCGCCGTCCAGCTCCAGGATGCCGTCGGACTCCTCTGCGGTCTGCAGCTCGGCGGCCGAGCACAGCATGCCGTTGGACACCACGCCCCGGACCGGGCGGGCCTCCAGCACCACCCCGTTGGCCGGGATGCAGGCGCCGATGGGGGCGTAGATGGTGGTCAGGCCGGCGCGGGCGTTGGGGGCCCCGCAGACGATCTCCTTGCGGCCGTCGACCGTATCCACCTGGCAGACGCGCAGGCGGTCGGCGTTGGGGTGCTGGACGGCCTCGACGATGCGGGCGACCGAGAAGCCGGCCAGGCGCGCGCCGGGGTCATCCACGTGCTCGACCTCCAGGCCGGCCATGGTCATGGCCTCGACGACCTGGTCGACGGTGGCGGAGGTGTCGAGGTGCTCGCGCAGCCAGGAAAGGGTGAACTTCATCTCAGGTCTCCTAGCTCAGGCCCGAGGCGGAGTTCGGGGCGGCGAAGGCCGAGAAGCCATAGTGCGCCAGCCAGCGGACGTCGGCGGCGAACATGTCGCGCAGGTCGGGCATGCCGTACTTCAGCACTCCCAGGCGATCGACCCCGCAGCCGAAGGCGAAGCCCTGCCAGATGTCCGGGTCCAGGCCGCAGTTCCGCAGGACGTTGGGATGCACCATCCCGCAGCCGAGGATCTCCAGCCAGTCAGAGCCCTCGCCGATCTTCACCTCGCCGCCGGAGCGGTCGCACTGCACGTCCATCTCGGCCGAGGGCTCGGTGAAGGGGAAGTGGTGGGGTCGGAAGCGGGTGGTCACCCGGTCGGTCTCGAAGAACCGGGCGATGAAGGTCTCCAGGGTCCACTTCAGGTGGCCCATGTGGATGCCCTTGTCGATCACCAGGCCCTCGATCTGGTGGAACATGGGGGTGTGGGTCTGGTCGGAGTCCTGGCGGAAGGTCCGGCCCGGCACGATGATCCGGATCGGCGGCTCCTGGCCGCTGGCGATCCAGCCCGGCAGCTTCTCGTTCGTCCTGTGCATGACCCGCACCTGGACGGGCGAGGTGTGGGTGCGCAGGACCTTGCGCTCGCCGTTGGCGTCCGGCGGCAGGAAGAAGGTGTCGTGCATCTCCCGCGCGGGGTGCTTGGGCGGGAAGTTCAGGGCGGTGAAGTTGTTGAAGTCGGTCTCGATGTCCGGCCCCTCGGCGACGCCAAAGCCCATGTCGGCGAAGACCGCGATCATCTCGTCCATCACCTGCATGGTCGGGTGCACGCCGCCCCGGCGGCGAGGCGGGGCGGGCAGGGACAGGTCGACCCGGTCGGCGAGGAGGCGCGCCTCCAGCTCCGCGGCCTCCAGCTCGGCCTTCCGGGCCTCGATCCGCGCCGTGAGCCTGTCCCGCATCTGGTTGATCTGTGGCCCGAGGGTCTTGCGTTCCTCCAGGCTCAGCCCCCCGAGGGTTCGGGCCAGGAGGGTCACGTTCCCGGACTTGCCCAGCTGGGCCACCCGCGCCTCCTCCAGGGCGGCAAGGTCCGCGGCCCCGTCTATGCGGGCCAGGTTTTCGGATTCCAGTGCGGCGATGTCGGTCATTCGGATCAGTCCCGGGGGAAGTCGGTCTTCTGGGGAGGTCGGGCTTCGGGGCCGTCACGGTGCGCCGGCAGGCCAGCAAAAAGCCCCCCGGACGCGCCGAGGGGCTTCTGAATGCAGCGAAGCCCTGGGGGCTCCGGGCGTCAGGCCAGGGCGGCGCGAACCTTGTCGGCGATAGCCTTGAACCCGACCGGATCGTTGCCGGCGATATCGGCCAGCACCTTGCGGTCCATCTGGACCCCGGCCAGTTCAAGGCCGTGGATAAATCGGGCGTAGGTCATGCCCTCCAGGCGGGCCGCAGCGTTGATCCGCTGGATCCACAGGGACCGGAAGCTGCGCTTGCGCACCTTGCGGTCGCGGTAGGCGTACTGGCCGGCCTTGTCGACCGCGGCCTTGGCGGCGCGGATGGTGTTCTTGCGGCGGCCATAGAAACCGGCGGCCTTTTCAAGAACCTTCTTGTGGCGGGCGTGGGCGGTGACGCCCCTCTTTACACG
>Ga0315902_10013444_pt1 | contig 10586 bp, 12 predicted proteins | sample LakEriMetagenome_9_FD_203523 | JGI IMG/M metagenome (GOLD analysis project Ga0315902, IMG submission 203523) | Freshwater fungal communities from buoy surface, Lake Erie, Ohio, United States - Buoy 12 MA117 | ecosystem: Environmental > Aquatic > Freshwater > Lake > Lake biofilm | place: USA...
AGGAGGTCGCGCGGCTCATCACGCCGCGCACCCGCGCGATCGTCGTCGTCAACCCCAACAACCCCACCGGCGCGGTCTATCCGCGCGCCGTGCTCGAGTCGCTGGCGCGCCTCGCCGAGCGCCATGGTCTCGTGGTGCTGAGCGACGAGATCTACGACCAGGTGCTCTACGACGGCGCCGAGTTCGTGCCGATGGCGACGCTGGTGCATGACGCCGTCTGCGTGACGATGTCGGGCCTCTCGAAGGTCTACCGTGCCTGCGGCTACCGCGTCGGCTGGGCCGTGGTGTCCGGCAAGCTGCGCGCCGCGCAGGGTTTCCTCGAGGCGATGGAACTGCTCGCTTCGTTGCGCCTCTGCAGCAACGTGCCGGGACAATGGGCGGTGCAGACCGCGCTCGGCGGCGTGCAGAGCATCCGTGACCTGTGCGGCCCGGGCGGGCGGCTCTACGAGTCGCGCCGTGCGATCGTGGAGTCGGCGGCGGCGAACCCCTTGCTGACACTGATGCAGCCGCGCGGCGCGCTCTATGCCTTCGTAGGCGTGGACAGCGCGCGTCTGCCGGATTTCGACGATCAGGCGTTCGCCCTGGACCTCCTCGAGCAGAAACATGTCCTGGTCGCGCCGGGCGTCTCCTTCAACGTGCCATACCGCAACCACTTCCGCGTGACCAATCTCCCCGATGCGGCGACGCTGCGTACGGTGTTCAGCCGGATGGGCGACCTGCTGGCGGACTACGAGTCGCGGGCGCGGACGCGACCCACCGACCCGAAGGTCGTGGAGGCGGGGGCGCGGTTCAGGAACTGAACGGATCCCGGGACCGCTCCGCCTCGGTCAGCGCCACTCGATCGAGAGGGCATGACGGCCCGCGCCGTCCGCAGGGCCGAAGACCAACAGCCGCGGCCGCCAAGCCGCATCGCGGGCCCGTACCGTTCCCTCGAGCCGCCACGCGCCGCCCGGCGGACCGCCCGTCGCGTCAGCGAGGGTGGCGGCACGGATCTCCGCCACCAATTCCAGCGGACCGCCGCGGTCGGTCAAGGTGCCTGTGGGCGCGGCACCCTCGCGCCAGGTGAGCCGATAATCGCCGAGCACCCAACGTTCGCGGCCGACCGAGACCAGCCCGTCGACATCGACTGAGCCGACGATGCGCACCAATCCCTGAGGCCGGAGCTCGGCGGTCTTGAGGTCGATGCGCAAGCGACCCTCGCCCGGCGACCAGTTCGCCAGCAGCGAGGGCGGCCACACCGGCAGCGCGCGCAAGGTGGAGACGTCCGCCGCGCCGCGCAGGTCGCGCACCACGACCTTGCCGGCCGATGCGTCCACGAGGCCGGCGAGTCGGCTGCCGCTGCGTGACCATGCGACCTGTCCGGAGAGGCGTGCGTCCAACAGCGGCAGCGCATCGAGTGTCCACGACACCGCGCCAAGCGTGGCATCGCCAACACGCAGATCGTCGCATCGTCCGCGCCAGAGGCTGCCGGAGGCTGCGGCGCAGACGTACGGTGCGGGCAGGGCGCGCAGCGCCAGCGAGGCGGGGAACCACACGACGGTGCCGATCACGAACGCCGACAGCGTCGCCGCGGCGAGCAGCATCGCGCGACGCGGCGTGACGCTGCGGGTCACGGTGCGCGCAGCACCAGTGCGGCCTCGACGCGTCCGGGTCCGGTGCGCGCGATATCGGCGGAGACGACGGTGATGCCTTCCCAGCGCGCGAGCGCGCCGAGCAGCGTCGTCAGCGCTTCATAGGGCGCATCGCGCAGCCCGAGACGCAGGCGATCGCCGTCCAACGGTTCGATGGTCATCGACGCAGCATCGATACCGGCTCGGGCGGCCGCTCGGACCACCCGTGCCTGCGTGGCCGCCCCGCCCGCCGCGCCGCCCGCTGCGTCGGTGGTGATGTCCGCCCCTGCGGCGAGCCGCGCCGCCACACGGCGTCCCGCGTCCGCGACCAACGCACGCGACTCGGCGAGTTCCAGCCGTCGTGCAGCCAAGCCTTCGTGGATGCGCCATGCGAGGAGCACAGGCAGGAGCACGGCGAGTGCGATGCCGCCGATCCGCAACGCGCGCTGATCGCGCGGCGCGAGCGCCGACCAGCGCTCGTGCAGACGGTCACGCCATGCGGTGGAAACGCTCACGGCTTGGCGCTCCACTCGAGGGGGAATCCGGTGCCCGACTCGGCGGCGCCGCCCGTCGGGGTGGCCCAGCCTGCGGCCAGCAGCGCCTCCCGCGCCGCCTGCGCGGCCGTCGCATCGCCGGCCTCGAAGCGGGCGGACACTTTGCCGTCCTCCTGCTGACGGAGCGCGACGAGTTGCAGCGAAGGCGCGGCGACACGCGCGTCGATCACGGTCGTGGCTGCCTGCACCATCGGCGAGGTGGCGGGGTCGCGCTCACGGCGATCCCATCCTGCGAGACGGGTGCGCAGCAGGGTCCGCGCGACATCGGGATCCTGCACGGCCGGGTCGAGCGGACGCGCCGCCTCGAGCAGTGCGGCGTCGACCGGCGCCGCGAGGCGATGCAGTCGCCAGGCCTCGAGTCCCCAGCCGATGAGCTGCAGCGCCACCGCGACCGCAGTCAAGCGCAAGGGCCATCGCCACGCATCGAGGCCCGCGGCTGCGCTGCGGGCCGGCGTATACCCGCCTTGCAGCAGGTTCACCGCCTGTGCCGGGTCGTACTGCGCCGCGAGCCACGGCAAGGGACCGTCGGGCAGGGCTTGCGACGCCGATTGCAGGAAATCCGCACCGATCGATTCGAGCGACGCGGCATGTCGTTCAAGGTCGGTGGGCGTGCCGTGCACGCGCAGACCCAAGGCGCCGGGGGCTGTGTCGCCGAGCGCGAAGGCCGGGCCGTCCTGCAAGGCGTCGACCGGCAGGGTCACCGTCTGCCGGCCCGGCGCGCGCCAATGCGCATCGTCGCCGTCGAGCCAGAGCATCAGGTCGCCGGGCTTGTCCCGTAGACCGTCGGCTTCGGCGACCATCGCCTGCGGTTCGACGCCGACACCGCGCAACACACCGAGGTAGCGGTCGAGACGCTCGCGCGCGATGACCCGCACCGGCCATCGGCCGTCCGCGAGGCGCGCACCGAGCGCGAAATGCTGCGACTCGAGGTCCCCGGCCAACTGGTCCTCGAGCGCGTAGGGCAGGGCGCTGCGTGCTTTCGCCGCCGACATGGGCGGCAGCTCGACGGCGAGCGCCAAGGTCTCCGCCGCCGGGATGAACGCGACGACGCGCTTGCCGGCGGCATGCGCGGAGAGCGATGCGAGCGCGACGCGCTGCGTCGCCCCGCCGATGCCGCCGCTCGACAGGCAGCACTCGAGCGGTACGTCGCCGAGCGCGGCGAGGATCGGCGCGGCGGGCAGGCGGATGAAGAGGGTGTCGCTCATTCGGAGAACTGGCGGCTCATGACACGCACGCGGGCGGGGCCTTCGGCACCGTGGGTGCTGCGCAGCAGACTGTACAAGGAGAACTCGGTGCTGCCAACGCCGGCGCGGACCTCCAGGCCGAAATGCTTCGAGCGGTCGCCGAGCCCGACGCTGCGTTGCAGGCGCTCGTAGGCGTCGGCGGGGAGCGCAGCGCGGAAGGTGGCGGGGGAGGGGAAGCACTCGCGTTCGCGGTTGCGGGCGAGCGCCTCCGGGGCGCCGCTCCACTGCTGCTCGTCGCTGAGCGCATCCAGCAACTGCGCGCTCGCCGTGCAGAGGTTGATCCGGGCGTCCCTCGGCAGCGCCGCGACGAACGGCGCCAACCGCGCGTAGCGCGCTGCGCCGAAGTCGGGCAACGCCAGCAGCTCGGCCACGGTGGTGACGGGTCGTCCGGGTGTACGGTAAGCGGGCAACGCCGACGAGTACGCCGCGTCCTCCGCACCCGCCGCCAAGGCTTGATCGTCGGCGTCGATCCAGTCGGCCATGCGGTCGGCCCACTCCGGTTCGAGATCGAGACGCAGCAGCAGTCGGCGGAACACCTGCAAGGCCACGGGATCGGTCCGCCCGTCCGCGCCGACGAGACTGTTGAGGTTGAAGCGACCCTGCAGGTCTTCGAGCTGGGCGCTGACGCGCACGCCGGGCAGCGGCTCCAGGGGTCCGATCGGGTTGTGCCAACGCTGGGCGAAGTGGACCGGGGCATTGCCGGCGGCGAGCTCGTCCACCAGGATCTCCGCGGCGATGGCTTCGGCCCCGCCGGCGAGCAGCAGCGCTTGGTCCTGCGCAAGCCCGCCCTGCGCGCGGCGCAGCCCGAGCCCCGTGTCGAACGACAGCGCCGCGGCGATCGTGGTCGAGAGCGCGACCAGGATCAGCGCCACCAGCAACGCGATACCGCGGCTGCGTGCGGGCGGACGCGCGAAGCCGGCTGTCGCGCTCATCCACCCACCTCGATCATGCGACGGACCACGCCGAGGCGCGCATCTTCGAGCGTGACCTCGACGGCGCGCGGCCGCATCCGTCCGCTCGCCGGGCCCGCATCACCGTCGAGGTCGCCGGGCCACTCGGTCCGCCACTCACCGTTCGGCGCGAGGAAGCGGAACTGGAGCCGGCGTACGTCCTTGAGCATGACCCGGCGACGCTCGGGGGTGGTCTGCGTGCGGTCGGGCGCCGCCCAGGCGATGCGCACGAGTTCGTCGCCCTCGAGGATCCACGTCACGCGCTGCAGCGCAGGCCGCGCGGCGCCGAGCACCGGCGCGCCGGAGGCGCGGGTGAGCGAGACGCCCTGCGAGACGCGCGGGTCGGCGAGGATGGCGGCGTCCATGCCGCGGCCCAAGGCATCACGCACCGGCCGCGCTGCGCCTTGGGCGAAGTCGAGCGTCATCACGCGCAGCGCGCGCGACAGGCCATCGACCGCCTGCTGCTCGGCCTGCACCGACTCGCGCTGCCGCACGACCTGGGCGATCGCGGCATAGCCCATCGCGGCCATCAGCGCGGCGATGAACACCGCCACCAGCAGTTCGACGAGCGTGAAGCCGCGCGCGCGGGATGTCATTCCGCCTCCGGGCGAGCGAGATCCCACAACCGGTCGGAGCCGGGATCGGCGAGCAGACTGCGGCCGCGGGCGCCGGTCAGCGTGACCGACCAACCCTCGTCGTTTTTCGATCCGTCCGTCGGCTCGGGCCGCACGCGGACCGTGATCTGCACCACGCCCGCGAACGGCGTGCGGCCGATCTCCTGCCGCCACTGCCAACGGCGGCCGCCCATCTCGGCGCTGCCCTCGCTCGTGCCCGTCGTCGGCCACTCGGGCTCGAGGCGGGTCTCGGCGATGCGGTTCATCGCCACCTGTCCGGCGAGCATCCGCTCGCGTTGTCGTTGCGCGCTGTCGGCCGCGGTGCGCAGCGCGGCGAGCACAGCGGCCGCACCCAAAGCGACGATTATGAGCGCGACGAGGACTTCGACCAGCGTGAAGCCGCGTCGGCGGATCACCGCGCGGCCCCCGTCTGGCGTCGCGCCAAGCCGCCCTCGGAAGAGGGCGTGAGATGCTCGGTCAGCGGGTCACCCTCACGCCGCAGGCGGATCTCGAAGCTGGTGAACTCGCCGCGCGCATCGGCGCCGAGCTGTGGCGGATCCTCGGGGTCGACCTTCTTGGGCAGTGCGACCCGTCGACCGTCGACATCGAGCTCCGCGCCGACGCCGGTCGGCCACCGGCGGGGACGCAAGGCATCGTCGACGATGGTGCGCCAGGCCCGCGTGCGCGGCTCCCAGACCATGAACTCGTAGCCGTCGGCGCGCAGGCGCAGGCCGTAGTCGCGGACCTCGAGTTCGGCACGGTCGCCCGCGAGATCGAGGAGCGCGGCGAGACGGTCGGCTTCCTCGGTGAGGCGGCGGTCCTGCCCGAGCAGCCCGAACGACAGCAGCGCGCCGCCGGTCACGACGCCGATGATGACGAGCACCACCAGCAGTTCCATCAATGTGAAGCCGGGCGACGACCCGGGGCGGGTGCGGCGGCGCGGGCGCACCGCGCGGCTCAGGTGCCGAGATCCCAATTGCCGATGTTGTCCCGGTCGGTCTCGGGCGTGCCGCCCTGGCCATCAGGTCCCATCGACCAGAGGTCGTACTCGCGACCGCGCGAGCCGGGGTAGGCGTAGCGGTACTCGTTGCCCCACGGGTCCGTCGAGACGCGCGCGAGATACCCGCCCGGTTTCCAGTTGCGCACGGTGGCGTCGTCGGGCTTGGTGACGAGCGCCTTCAAGCCCTGTTCGGTCGAGGGCAGGCGTGCGGTGTCGAGGCGGTACATGGCGAGCGCGGTCTCGAGCGCCTGGATGTCGGTGCGGGTCTTGGTGACGCGGGCCTCATCGACACGGCCCATCACGCGCGGGACGATGAACGCGGCGAGCAGGCCGATGATCACCACGACCACCATGATCTCGATGAGCGTGAAGCCGCGGGCGCGGTGGAACGGTCGGTTCACGGGAGGCTCCGGAGCGGGACGTACGACGCCCGGATGATAGCAAAGCGGCGCGCGGTCACTCCGGGCGGCGCATCACTTCGGGCGGCGCATCACTTCGGACGGCAAGCGACCCCGGGTAGCGGGTGCGTCTTGCCGCCGGCGCGTTCGCGCACCGAACAGGTCTTCCCGTCCGTCACGAGATCGTAATAGATCGGCATCGCCGGGCTGTTGCCCTCGTAGGGCGAGAGCCGCGGCGGTTGCACCACGATCAACGGATCTTTGGAGAGGTCGCTCTGGCCGAAGGAGACGACCCCCTCGCGCGTCGCCGCGAGCAGCACCTTCTTGATCGTCTCCCGCGCGGCCGGGCTGTCCTCGACGAGGACGGCCGGGCGCGGCGCGTCGGTCGCCACGGTGTGGCAGGCGACGACGCCGAGCGCGAGGCCGACCGTCAACGCGAGCCGCGGGAGCCGATCCGACATGTCAGCGCCTCTGCCGCCAGCCTTCCGGCATCGTCATGTCGATGTTCGTCTCCATCAGACCGCGCGGCGGCAGGTCGAGCGGGATCCCGCCCGCCATGGTCGGACGCTCGATGTCGACGGGCGACATGCCGCCGGTGGGCGCCGGGCAACTGCCGTTGGCGCGGAACTGCAACGCTGCCGAGAGCAGACGCTCTGCAGGGTCGCCGAGTTCCCGGGTGAGGTCGTCGGACACCTGGCACCCGGCCATCCTCACGCCGAACGACTGCGTCGAGTTGTTCGGGATGAAGCCGTCCGCGTAATCGCCGAAGGTCTTGTCGTTGGTGGTCTGGAACTGGATCGTGTAGTAGGTCTCACCGCAGTTGTCCTGCGGGTAGAAGCCGAAGGGCTTGCCGCAGGTCTTGTCGCCGATGAGGTTGACCTCGAAGTCGATGCCGCGCAGGCCGTTGATCACCGCCTCGCTCGCGCTGCAGGTGCTGCCGGTGGAGAGCACGTACACGCGGTTGAGGTTGAGCGTCGGCAACGCCTGGTTGGGCGACAGGATGTTCCCGAACCCGATCGTCTCGGAATAGAAAGGCGTCGGGCTGTTGGCGGTGCCGGTCACCGGGTTCACGGATCCCGTGCCGTTGTTGAACCGCAGCCGCGAGTACGACTTGCCTGCCGTACGGGTGGGTCCCGCGATCATGTAGGCGAGCTGCGAGGACACCGCCAGCAGGCCACCGCCGTTGTAGCGCAGGTCGAGCACGAGATCGGTCACGCTGTTGATGCGCAGCTCGGTGATCGCCTGGATGATCGCGCGCTCGCTCTCGAACGGACTGAAGGTGTTGAACAGGATGTAGCCGACCTTGCCGGTCGGCGTATCGACGACGCGGACCCGGTTGACCGGGCTCGGCGACAGGTTGATCGAGGAGAGCGTGACGGTCCGGTCGGCCGTCGCACCGGGGTCACGCACGACGAACACGGTCGAGGTGCCGGCGTTGGCCGGGAACAGCCCGGCGTTCAGCTGGTCGATCTCGGCCTGCGTGTTGGCGTTGACGAGATCGACACCGTTGACGCGCAGGATGCGTGAACCGCGCACCATCGCGGCCTGTCCGCCGGTCACTGCGGCGGCGGGCGACTGCGGTTCGGTGTAGGTGACGCGGTAGTCGCGCGGCGGGCTGCGCGAGATGGCGGTCAGGACGAATCCGTACGTGGCGCTCGGCGCGGAGTTCTGGCGCTGCTGGTAGGCGAGGGTCGACTCGTTGAAATGGAAGTCGTCCTTGTCCTTGCCTGATGGCGTCTTTGCGGTGGTCTTCAGCACCGCGAAATACGCCGTCCGCGTCGCGAAACCACCGGGGTTCTGGTCCGTCACCTCGGTGTTCCAGAGGTAGGTCTCGTTGGTCCACGAGCGCAGCCAGAATCGTTCCTCCAAAGCCGACCCTGCGCGGTCCGGGAACGGGCGGCCGAAGAGGTCGTTGCCGGTGCGCGGGATCTCGCAGCGGTCTTTGAAGGTGCTCGCCGCGGCGTAGACGCCTTGCGTCCAGGTCGGTCCCGCCGGCGGCGGCGGGGGGGGCGGGGGCGGGGGCGGGGGCGGCGGTCCGACGACCGGCGGCGGCGGCGCAGGCGTGCTGCCACCACCACCACCACCGCAGGACGCGAGCGTCACGGCGCTGAGGCATGCCGCAGCGGCGAGATACTTGGCACGGGCGTAGCGGCGGTCGCGGTCGGTGTTGGGGATCTCGGACATGGCTAGCATGGGCCCCTTAGCGGATGGTTGAGTCGGAAGGATATGTAAGGTGCGAACGATTCTCAACGGATTTACGTCGCGTCGCGAAAGCGAAAGACACAGTCGCCGGAGGGGCTCCGCTCGAACAGTTCTACCGCGGCCCAGCCGCGCCAGACATGCGTGCGTCCCTCCGCGGTGATCGACAGCGACTCGAAGAAAGGGGTCTTCGGATAATCGCCCCAGCGCGTGTCGGTCGCATGATCCGCGCAAAGTTCATTGATGAACACGTTGTAGGCCGCTTGGGAGGGACCGAGCTGGAAACTCGCGGTGCAGGTGATGTTGTCGACATTCAAGCCGCGCATGTACAGGAGCGGCAGCGGACCGTCCGAGGGGTAGGTTCCGCTCCGCGAAGGCGCCGGACCGATAAAGAAGTTGTCCGGTATCCTGCAATAACGTCTCCCACCTGACTCGACGAATACACGCGTAGAGTATGTGACCGAGATGGCGCCCGGCGTCTGGTTAGCCAAGATGCCTTGCCAAGTGTACGAGCCAACCCTCTCGCACGCGGTGAGCGACACCGCAGACACGACGCCACAAAGAACCATCTGCAAAGCGCGAGCGCGCGCTGTCACTGGCGATCTGCTTCGGTCAGTGGCCGCTTTGTTCGGGCCCAGGGTCTCGCCGCGGAAGCTGTCGGTATCGGCGTCGTGTTCGATGTGGGCCTTGGAGCCGTCGACGGTCATCACACCCATGGCCTTACCCCGTGTGAGTCCAAGCATTCCTGCTGCGCGTCGTCAGGGTATCGGAATCCGGTACCATCAGGAATCGGATGACCATGGCATCGGTTCACGGTGGCGTCAGGTGCGACGGGTGTCGCAGCGCGAATCGGATGGAAACGGGCAGGTTTGCCGCGCCGTATACTCTGCAAGTTCGTCCACGGTACTGAGAGGCGTTTTGATGTCGCGCGCGTTCGTGTTCCCGGGGCAAGGGTCCCAGTCGGTTGGGATGATGGCCTCGCTCGCCGAGGCCCACCCGGTGGTCCGCGAGACCTTTGACGCCGCTTCGGGCGTGCTCGGCTACGACCTTTGGGCGCTCGCGCAGCAAGGTCCCGCCGAACAACTCGCGCTCACCGAGATCACGCAGCCCGTGATGCTGGTCGCCGGGGTCGCCACGTATCGCGCCTGGCGTGCGGCGGGCGGCACGGCGCCGGATTGGGTGGCGGGCCACAGCCTCGGTGAGTTCACGGCGCTCGTCGCTGCGGGCACGCTCGGCTTCGAGGACGCCGTCGACCTCGTGCGGGTGCGCGGTGAGCTCATGCGCGATGCCATGCCGGGCGGGCAGGGCGGCATGGCCGCGGTGCTCGGTCTCGAGGACGATGCGATGGCGTCGGTCTGCGCCGCTGCCGCGCAGGGCGAGGTCGTCGAGGCCGTCAATTTCAACGCGCCGGGCCAGGTGGTCATCGCCGGCCACCGCACCGCGCTCGCGCGCGCCATCGAGGGGGCGAAGGCGGCAGGTGCCAAGCGCGCGCTGCCCTTGCCCATCAGCGTTCCCTGCCACAGCAGCCTCATGCGACCCGCGGCCGAGCGCCTGCGCGAGCGCTTGTCGAAGTCCTCGGTCGCGGCGCCGACGTGCCGGTTCCTGAGCTCGGTCGACGCGACGGAGTACCGCGACCCCGAGGCGATCCGTGACCTGCTGTACCGGCAGCTCGCGAGCCCGGTGCGTTGGGTCGCCACGGTGCAGGCGCTGGTGGGCCTCGGGGTGACGCGTTTCGTGGAGTGCGGCCCGGGCAAGGTGCTCGCAGGCCTGCATCGGCGTATCGACAAGACGCCGGGGGTCGAGGCGATGGCGCTCGAGGATCCCGCAGCCTTGGAGGCGGCGCTCGCCGCAGGAGCATCGGCATGACGACAGGTGTGTTGGCAGGTCAGGCGGCCCTCGTCACCGGGGCCTCGCGGGGCATCGGTCGGGCGATCGCGGAATCCCTGGCGGCCGCGGGCGCCAAGGTCATCGGCACGGCGACCACCCCGGCCGGGGCCGAGGCCATCAGCGGCTGGCT
>Ga0315902_10013446_pt1 | contig 10585 bp, 11 predicted proteins | sample LakEriMetagenome_9_FD_203523 | JGI IMG/M metagenome (GOLD analysis project Ga0315902, IMG submission 203523) | Freshwater fungal communities from buoy surface, Lake Erie, Ohio, United States - Buoy 12 MA117 | ecosystem: Environmental > Aquatic > Freshwater > Lake > Lake biofilm | place: USA...
CCGAAACTTCCCGTTGTACGGTATTGACGACACAAATAGTGCTGCGGTTGATACCACTCGGTCAATTATCTATTCCTTCCTACCTGACAAAACGGCTCCGCGGTTCAGAATTGAAGGTGCTATGCTGGAATGAACAGCATGACCTACCGCATGCTAAATACCTTTGACACGGACTTTTAATCGTCAGCTCATGAACATTCCCGCACGATTCGTTTTCCCTTTGTGCCTGATCGTATCTGTGATGTTTTACTTCAACATCTTGCAGAATGGTGTTGCCCTTGATGACGTGATGGTACTGAGTGAAAACACGTACGTAAAAGACGGGATTGGTGGCTGGTGGGATATTCTGAGCCACGATAGTTTTTACGGAAGCACCATGAAGCCGGCCACCCAACTGAGTTGGCGCTACCGGCCACTATCCCTGTTGTTATTCGCACTGACTTATGAGTTCACAGGTCCTCAATGGCAGGTGTTCCATGGTTTGAGCATACTCCTTTATGCGTGTTGTTGTTGGCGTATATTCTGTTTTTTCAAATCCGTTCTTTTTCCAGACAAGCCTGGTGTCGCCCTGGCAGGAGCTTTGTTTTTCCTGATTTTACCTGTACACACCGAAGTTGTAGCAAACATCAAGAGCTGTGATGAATTGCTTGCCCTTCTATTCACTGTACTTTGCCTTGAGCAGATTGGCAAGATCAATCCAGAAGGTAAATTACGTAGTTTGCTTCCGGCACTGAGCTGGTTTATCCTAGCCTTGTTCGCCAAAGAGAGCGCCATTACCACGGTGGTGCTCATACCACTTTTTCTTTTTGTGCGGGGGATGTCACTGCTTGCATCCTTGAAGAAAGCGATTCCCTTTGCGCTTGCGGGTATCGGATTCGTGGCTGTTCGCATCTCGATTAGCAGCGTACCGGAATCGTCTGCATTATTGACAACCGACCCCTATCTGATGGCTACTGCCGGTCAAAAAATCGCTACAATTCTTTTTGTTCTCTTGGAATACCTCCGGCTAATGGTATGGCCTGCACCCTTGATTTTTGACTACAGCTACAATCATATACCATACAAGAGTCTAACGGATACAAGTGTGATCTTATCCCTCATCCTACACCTGAGCTTACTGCTACTTGGTGTTTGGCTAACGATGAAGAAACGCTGGATGGGCATCTTCGTCCTCGCATACCTTGGTGGAATTGTCCTGCTTTCCAACCTGTTCATCAACGTCGGCCCCATACTCGCCGAGCGTTTCCTGTTCAGTCCCGGCCTGTTTCTGCTGGGCGCAATCCTTATTGGCATAGGAAATGTTTTACCTAAAAAGGTGGAAATCATCTTGCCTGGCCTTTTACTGGTTTCTGCAATTCCTTGCTGGAGTATCACGGTTAACAGAAATAAGGAATGGAAAGACAATAACACTTTGTATGCAGCTGATGTCAAAAAGGCACCTGATAGCTTTCGCACACAAGCCTTCCACGCCATGGCACTGGCAGCAGTAGCGGAAGATATAAAAGACAGCACCCAACGAGCTGCAAGTTTCCGCACTTGTATTCAGCATTTTCGAGCCGCATATTCGATTTATCCGGGCTACAAACTGATGTACAGGGAATGGGGATTCTCGCATTACAGCCTGGGGCAATTGGACAGTGCCGAATGGGCTTGGAGCAGATTCCGCGCGTTGAACCCGACAAGTAGGTTCAACGCGATAAACGATCGTTTAATTTCGGATGCCAAGTTCATGGGCTTGATGCAAGAATACAACCAGCGTTACACCCAAGGCAATTTGAAAGAGCTGAGCGCAATACTGGAATCGGCATTGCGCTACAAACCGCAAGACCCTACAACACTTAGCCTTTTGGCGAAGGTGTATTTTCTGGACGGGAAGCGTGATAGCGCCATTACCTGTTGGGAAAGAGCCCTGCGTGCTGATTCGACCTTAACTGAAGTGAGACAATACCTAATCGATTACCGGGACAAATCACTTCAGGCACCAACACAAAGACCCTAATCGCCTCTAACTATGCCTACCAAGCTCAGAAACTTCCTTGCAGTACTTGCTGGAATGATTACCGGCGGATTCGTCAATTCGGGTATCCTTGAAGTTTGGCAATTGTATTTCCCACCACCCGCCGGCTACAGTTCAAAGGGAATCAGTGAAATGGCATCAACCATGTACCTGCTCTCATTCAAAGACTTCATCGGTCCGCTTTTGGCTCATGCTATTGGAACATTTATCGGTGCCTTGTTGGCAGCACGGATTGGGCGCGGACATCCGCTTCGTATGACCTTACCTATTGCTTTTTTATTTTTCTGTGCGGGAGCTTATATGGCTTACGAACTCCCCGCTCCGATGTGGTTCAACATCACCGACCTTACACTCGCATACTTCCCCATGGCCATATTGGCGTCGAAACTGATGCGTAGAAAAAGCTACTGAAAACCCTGAAGAAAGCATTACAGGAATTTTTTAAAACCCAACTGTTGCTTTGGAACGTCGTTCATTTATCAACCTGATGGCGGCAGCTCCTCTGGCCGCTGGAGCAATCCAACTCAAGCGGATCGAGCAATTGACAGAAGGCTTGTCCCCAAGCGAGCGAATGCCCGTCCTATTCATCGGACATGGCCACCCCATGAATGCACTTTTCGACAACACCTTCACACAGTCCCTGTCAACACTAGCTAATCACCTTCCAAGGCCTGAAGCGATCATGGTCGTATCGGCACATTGGCAAACCAAGGGGACTTTTGTTTCGGTTGCGCCAAAACAACACACCATCCACGACTTCGGCCCGTTTGACCAGCGACTATTTGAAATCAGATACGACACCCCAGGCCACCCCGAGCGTGCCCGGGAAGTCATTGGCATGGCCGGAGCTGTTCATGTTCGCGAGGACCATGAATGGGGACTCGATCACGGAGCCTGGTCCGTACTGCGGCACATCTGGCCCAAGGCAGACATTCCTGTATTCCAGCTTAGCATCGACTATACGAAAGGGGCTGCATTCCATTTCGACTTGGCAGAAAAACTCCGAAAGCTCAGAAACCGTGGTGTGCTGATCATTGGTAGCGGAAACATCGTTCACAATCTCGGCAACCTCGACTGGTCCGATATAAACGCCAAGCCATTCGATTGGGCCCTTGAATTTGATTCGATTGTAAAAACACACATCTTGAACAAGGACTACCTCCCACTGGTTAACTACCAGACCTTCGGTACACTTGCACAATTGGCTGTGCCAACCAACGACCATTACCTTCCGATGATTTACAGCCTGGGCCTGGCTGATAAAAACGAAGCCACCACCATGTTATTCGAGGGCATGCAATATGGAAGTGTGAGCATGCGGTGTTTTCGGGTAGGATGAAAAATCAATTCATATCTCAACACATGCCGAGACATCCTTTGCACCAACTACGCTCGCTGTTTATAGTACTGGCTGCAGCCACGCTATTCGCCTTTTCGCCCGGAGCTATGCCTAAGCCCAGGCACTTCACTTTTTACACCCTACAGCCAGGTGTATATGCGGCCATCGCAAATCCGGATGGTCACGCCATTTCGAATGCAGGGATAGTTGATATGGGTTCATATCTGTTGGTGTTTGATGCCTTCATGACTCCCCATGCGGCCCGGGAAATGCGGAATATGGCTGAAGCGTTTTGCGGCAAGCCGGTTCGTTACCTGATCAACAGCCACTGGCACAACGACCACACGGGGGGAAATCAGGTATTTGGCGATGCGACCATTCTTGGCACCGAGGAAATCCGGATGGCTATGCGGGAAAAACTTCCTGACGAAGTCAATTCCTACCCGGGATTTGCACCACAAACCGCCCGCACGATGTCGGAGATGGACATCCGAAATTTCAATACGTTCGACTCACTTGAACATATCCTTTGGTTGAGCTATTTCAGCGGCATCGCAGAATCCATGGACAGCCTTCGAATAACCATGGCCGATTCCATCATCAAACCCCCCTTCACATTGGAGAGCGAATCGCGTCGAGTTATATTTCTTCACGCAGGAAACGGCCATACCACAGGTGACCTAGTAATGTGGCTTCCTGCCGAACAGATTCTGTTTGCCGGAGACCTGGTTTTTAGCGGATATCACCCTTGGCTTGGCGATGGTGATTCTGAATCGCTGATAAGCGGATTGAACTCGCTTGAGCAACTCAAGCCCAAACAGGTTGTGCCAGGACATGGCCCGATCGGCGGCCCGGAATCAATACAGACCATGCGGGCCTATGTGGATTCGGTTCGCTCCATAGCGAACAATGCACGAAGGCTCGGTCTTCCCGCAGATTCGCTCAACACGCTTCCTGTTCCGGAACCATTCGGAGAATGGCACCTGAAACGGTTTTTCACACCGAACCTCAGGTTGTCCTATTCTAAATAAACAACACCTAGTCTGGTATTAAAAAACGCCCTGCTCACGGAAATAATCGATTGCAGACTGCTTTAACAGATAATCCTGCTCACCAAGCGACATCGGGGGGATTTTCTGCACGAGTTGCCAGTGTGGCCAACCTTCATCGTCGCTGCCAATCAGTTCATAGAAACCGAAACGGGATAACAACCTGCAGGTGGCAATGTGCATCAGATCCTGCTTTTCGTCCTTGGAAAATGAACGTGGGCCATGCCCCAATTCTTGCACACCGATCAGATAAACGACACCCTGTAAATCAAGGTCAGCGTCAAAACGGGTACTAAGTAATTCCAACAATCCGTTCCAATCGGACTTCAACTCATCGATATTCCGGATGTGTAACATACGAGATCAGCCTACGTGTTTTGAAAACTCTTGCTGGACATCCTTCAGAGCAGGGAAAAGGTATTGCGAAAAATGTATCACGGGTTCGTACAACAGGGCTTCTGATTTAATCTTGGCAGGCAACAATTCGTATCGGGCATCAACCGGCCTGAATACAGATAACAACACGCTAACCACCAGCAAGAATTTGACCAGCCCGAATGCTGCACCGGCTGCCTTGTTGAGTGTGTCCATCTTCCCGATTTTAAGTACCTGCTCGAGGAACTTTCCCAACAACACCATAATAAGCACAACTGCAATAAATACAACAAAGAAGGTAATCAGATACAATGTACCACCCTTCGCATCGACCATTCCCGCCACCAGGGTCTGAAACACACCACTGAGTTTGAAGGCGAGATAAAGGCCAAGCAAAATACCAAACAACATGGCGATTTCGAAAACGATACCTCGCTGGAATCCTTTGTATGCACCCCAGCAGAGCGGAATTGCAATCAATACATCAAGGTAGTTCATTCGCCGTTCAGATTAATTCGCACGTGTTTCCGAGAAAGCACTTCTGCAAAGTAATTCGTTTTTCTTCAGGTTCAAGTATTCGCATCGAGCACCATTCGCACCCCGGGCAACACTTTCCCCTCAAAGTACTCGAGAAGGGCTCCCCCTCCTGTAGAGACATATGACACACGATCTGCCAAACCGAATTTATGAATGGCTGCTGCACTATCGCCTCCACCAATGAGTGAGAATGAACCCTTGGCGGTAGCGGAAGCAATCGCCTCAGCCGCAGTACGTGTGCCGGCAGCAAAGGCATCCATCTCAAACACACCCATCGGACCGTTCCACAATATGGTTCGGCTCTGCTGGATCACCTCCGAAAAACGCTGAGCAGAAACCGGACCGATGTCCAGCCCCATCCAACCTTCAGGGATTGCATCTGCTGCTGTAACGGCTACAGAGGCGTCAGCCGCAAACCGGTCTCCATTCACAGAATCGACCGGTAGATGAATCTGCACACCAAGTGCCTCAGCTTTATGCAGGATATCAAGTGCAAGATCGAGCTTGTCTTGTTCGCATAGCGAGCTCCCGATTTGCCCTCCGCGTGCTTTGATGAACGTATAGGCCATTCCTCCACCAATAATCAGATGGTCCACCCGGGGCATCAACTGCTCGATGATGAGAATTTTATCGCTGACTTTGGCTCCACCCATGATGGCCGTGAACGGCTTTTCGGCATGCTCCAATACGCGCGATGCATTATCAATTTCTGCGGCCATCAGATACCCGAAACAACAACGTCCGTTGAACTCATGCGCTATGACTGCTGTACTGGCATGGGCACGATGAGCGGTACCGAATGCATCGTTCACATAATAATCACCGTATGCAGCCAGTGCTTTGGCGAATTCACTGTCGCCTTTTTCCTCCTGCTTGTAAAATCGAAGGTTTTCCAGCAGCAAAACCTGACCGGGACGCAAAGCTGAAGTAGCAGTACGAGCGGACTCTCCGAGACAATCGTCTGCAAAATCCACATCCCGACCCAGAAGTTCGCAGATTACAGGAAGCGTATGGCGAAGCGAGAATTTATCGGAAGGACCCTCTTTGGGCCGACCCAGGTGGGACATAAGAATCAGACTGCCTCCATCATTCAGAATCTTTTTGAGCGTCGGAATCGCAGCACGGATACGGGTCGGGTCTGTTACTTCGAACTGAGCATTGAGGGGGACATTGAAATCAACCCGAACAAGCACACGTTTGCCGGCAAAGTTGACCGAATCGACAGTTGGAATAGACATACAGGGATTTTCCGCAAAAGTAGTCAGCCGGAACATCCCCAAGGGGACCGAAATACTCAGCGAACCGTAACAGTCTTGCGCACCGTTTCGCTTTGCTCGAGACGGATGTAATCCCTTGCACTCAGGGTATCCACATCGACTTCAACATTCAGTACGGCTTCCCACTTGAATTCAAAAATGGCCTCTCCGTTGCTGCTGGTGAACTCCTCCTCAAGAATATCCGCACGAACACCTGTTTGAGGATTGACCACGCTGTCCTGACGCAGCACCACGCGGGCACCTGGAACCGGAGCTCCCTGAGGGTCGACGACCGTAATGATGGCTTCGCAAGGCTCCGTTTTCTTACATGACGCGGCCGAAAGGAGGACAACTGTAACGAGTGTGAGTACCTGGATGAAGGATTTCATGAATGTGGTCTTGTGGCTTCTTACGGATGAATCGGTGAATTTGTTCCCTTTTGATTAAACTTGCAGGATGTCCGATAAACCCGAACCGGAATCAAAAGTAATCAAGTTCAATCCAATGAAACAAACCCGCAACCTGGCATTCGCACTGCTCGTCCTGCTATCAATCCCAGCCTTGGCCCAAAAGAGCGGAAGTTCATCCCAACCTGCACCCAAACCTGAAATGACAAAAGAAAATGATCAGGGTCCTGATACCCTCGTCGAACTCAGCACAGACCTCGGCGTAATGAAACTTCGTTTATACAAGGAAACCCCTTTACACCGTGCAAACTTCCTAAAACTGGCCGGCGAAGGCTTTTACGACAGCCTTCTTTTCCACCGTGTCATCAAGGGCTTCATGATTCAAGGCGGCGATCCCAATTCAAAAAATGCAGCCCCCGGACAGATGCTAGGGGCCGGCGATATCGGATACAAAATTCCAGCAGAGATTGTCAGCACCCTATACCACCGGAAAGGAGTTTTGGCGGCCGCACGCGATAACAACCCCGAGAAGGCATCCAGCGGATGCCAGTTTTACATTGTGCAGGGTAAGCCTATGACCGAAGCGGAGATTAGCATGGCCGAACAACGCCTGGGTACCAAACTAAGTCCGGAGCAGAAAAAAGATTACACCACGGTTGGCGGTTCAGCTTGGCTCGACGGCAGCTACACCGTATTCGGAGAGGTTGTTGAAGGCCTTGAAGTGATCGACAAAATCGCTGCCGTTCAAACTGGGGCTGCCGATCGTCCGGTCACAGATCTGCGGATGAAGATGAAGCTGATCGTTAATAAGTAATCCTCCCTGCGACATCATGTCTGATTCCATTCGCTCCCTCCTGGAGGAAGTCCAGGCTTTTACACCTTCCAGCAAGGAAGAACTTGAGCAGTTCCGACTGAAGTTCACTGGAAAGAAGGGCGCATTAACAGACCTGTTTGCGCGCATGAAGGACGTGGCTCCTGAGTCGCGCAAAGCCTACGGGCAGGAAGTGAATGCACTGAAAGAAGCGGCCGAAGCCAAGCTGAATCAGTTCCGCGAACAATTCGAACAATCAGTATCAGACCGGGGAGTTGAAAAAGACCCGACTTTACCGGGCGACCCGCTTTCTGCGGGTTCAAGACATCCATTGAGCTTGGTGCGTGCAGAAATCATTCGGATTTTCTCACGGGTTGGATTCAACGTGAGTGACGGACCGGAAATCGAAGACGACTGGCATAATTTCTCAGCGTTAAATTTCCCCCCCGAGCATCCTGCGCGCGATATGCAGGATACGTTTTTTATCGACTTAAAAGCGGATCCTTCCCTATATCAGGGCGCACTGGCCTTACGAACCCATACCTCCTCCATTCAGGTGCGTGTTATGGAGTCGCAAGAACCTCCCATCCGCACAATTTGTCCAGGCCGCGTTTACCGGAATGAAGCCATTTCGGCCAGGGCACATTGCTTCTTTCATCAGGTTGAGGGATTCTACATTGACAAGGGTGTATCCTTCGCTGACCTCCGTCAGACCCTACTGTATTTTGCGCAAGAGATGTTCGGCCACGACACACGCATCCGCCTACGTCCCTCCTATTTCCCCTTCACCGAACCAAGTGCTGAAATGGACATCAGTTGTAGCATTTGCAAAGGATCGGGGTGCAATGTTTGCAAACACAGTGGCTGGGTGGAAATTCTTGGCTGCGGAATGATTGATCCTGCTGTACTTCAAAACGGAAACATCGACCCCGAAGTTTATAGCGGATTCGCATTCGGCATGGGCGTTGAACGGATAACGATGCTACGTTATGGTATCCGCGACTTGCGGATTTTTTCTGAGAACGACGTCCGCTTTTTGGACCAGTTCAAAGGTGTTTACTGATTTGCAGGTTTATCTGCGGGGCTTTCCGATAACCTTATATTGACCATCACCGCGTAAAATGGAGGCGTAGCGCGCCGGGTCATGCGCAATCCCAAGTCCTTCCAAGAATACAGGATCATGCTTGAACATGTATTCGAATCGTCCTCGCTGGAAGTGGTAGCGCGACACAATCTCCTGTTGTAGGAATTGCTTGATCTCCGGACTGAAAAGGCGAAGATCTTCCGCACGGTCGTGACGTAACGCTGTACCCAAGGCAATCAAATCGCGATCGGTTGATGCAAAGTACTTCTCACGGAGGGAAGCTTCCTTCAAGGATTCGAAAGCTTTTTCGCTCTGGGTTGCATATGTGTAGGTGCGGCCAGATAGAAAGGCAACAAATTCACGGTAATCCCCATCCGATAAGCGGAAATCGGAAGCACCACCGATCGTATCGTGTTTGCTGCGGTAAAGGCTTGCAAAATCAAATATGAGCAAGTTCCGAACCAGGCTCTTGGTCAGGGTTGCAGTATCGGGAAGCGATACATAAACATCGGGGTAGACCGCCGAACCATCATAAACCGTTCTGCCGTTGCGGGTCTTAAACGCCTTCAGCAGGGAGTCCGGAATCTCATAAAACGAACCGTCTTCATCGGATCGGTGACGATACACCCTTGTTTGCACGCAGCGCCCACTGGCAGTGTAATACTTTGCTACCGTCAATTTCATCTGCGCATTGTACGTGAGGTTACGCGTTTGCTGAACAAGTCCTTTTCCGAAAGAACGCTGCCCTACAACGACGCCCCTGTCGAGGTCCTGAAAATTACCTGCTGTAATCTCGCTGGCAGAAGCCGACGACTTGTCTATCAGAACAACCACACGCAAATCCTCAGCAATCGGCTCGTTGCGCGTTTTATAGGTGTTGTTGGAGCCGGACGTCTTTCCTTCCTGCCTGACCAATGGAAGATCTTTTTGGAGAAACAGGTTCAGAATATTGACCGATTCTTCGAGAAGCCCGCCGCCATTGCCCCGCAAATCGAAAACCAATGAAGTCATACCCTGATTCTTTTGCAATTCCACCAGTGCATTCCGGGTTTCACTGTAACAATCCTGCAAGAATTTCTCGAGCTTGATGTATCCCGTGCTATCGTCAATCATGGCGTAGTACGGTACATTTTTCGACTTTATTTCCCCGCGCGTAATACTGAGCGGTATCGTAGCAGAAGCTCCAGGGCGTTCAACAAGGAGCCGTACCATTGTCCCGGCCTGACCTTTAACCATGTCATCAATTTCCTGAGGAGAAAGTCCGCTGATACTCCTGCCATTCACTTCCAGCAGCCGATCTCCTGCCCGAAGGCCGGCCTGTTGTGCAGGGTAACCCTCGGTAACCTCATAGATAAGTACGCTGTCACCGTTACGTATCGAGCTCGCACCAATGCCGCCGTACTCGGAGCTGACGTGTTTCATCCGGTAATCTTCGATTTCCGACTCCGGATAATAATTGGTGTAGGGATCAAGTGATTTCAACATCCCATCAATCCCTGACTTCATCAATGAACCCGGATTCACATCATCAACATACACAGCATTTACTTCGCGGTAAACTCCGGCCATCAGGTCGAGCTGTCGGGCGATCTGAAAAAAATCGTCAGAGAATCCCCACCACAAAAAGGATGCAGGAACCAGAAGAAGTAAGAGGATGCGTTTCGCGAATCGTTTCATGGGTCAGCACCAAAGATAGGTAGCCACCAAATA
>Ga0315902_10013447_pt1 | contig 10583 bp, 8 predicted proteins | sample LakEriMetagenome_9_FD_203523 | JGI IMG/M metagenome (GOLD analysis project Ga0315902, IMG submission 203523) | Freshwater fungal communities from buoy surface, Lake Erie, Ohio, United States - Buoy 12 MA117 | ecosystem: Environmental > Aquatic > Freshwater > Lake > Lake biofilm | place: USA...
GCCACCAATCATCGTGGTTTCAGTAAGCGTATCTATAATCAAATCGCCCACCACATGAACGCTTATTTTACTTATTTCGGAAATGGCCCGCTCAATGTCTGAAAATTTGAAATTATAGCTTTGCATAAGTGATCCAATTTTTTCTACGCCAAGAACTGGAGCCTGATTTTTTATAAGGTAACTTGAGGATAAAACATAGTCTCCTGGTGTGAAAATAATTTTCCCGCCAAAACTTGTAAGGACTGTTAACTCTTCTCTTGTTGCTTGCGTTAATTCGCTCCCTGAATATTCAAAACCCTTTGCAAAATAATCTGGCTGGATTCGTTCAATATTTTTAATGGGAGTTGGAAAGTTGTCAATAATAACATAATCAACCATCGCTAAGGCTGCCAAATTTAGCGCCCTCAAATCTTCAGGCACATGGGGTCGGTAAGTGTCTTTTTTGATATGCCGATCCGAAGTTATACTCACCAAGAGTATTTCAGCTTTAGATTTTGCATAAGCGAGATGCCTAAGGTGCCCTGGATGTACTAAATCAAAAACTCCATGGCACATGATAACTTTTTCTTCTCTGGGTGGTCTTCCGAGTATCTCTGCTAAATCGTCTGTCGATTTAATCTTGTATCGGTAATTGCTCAGGTAATCAAATTCCACTTTTTTTGCCTTTTTCATTTGCTTCTTCTTGACCCAAAATATTAAACCATGTTTTTGTTGCCTCTTCTATGGAGATTTCGTCCCAGAGCGGAGAGTCTTTCCAGTAAGAAATTTGATTAATCATGTTCTTAACTCCTTCTTCTAGGGGAATTAGGGGTTCCCAACCAAGGCAATTAAAAATCTTTGAGATATCTGCCCAGGTACACTTTGGTTCTCCTGGCCTATCTGGGATTTTGACAAAATCGCAATCTAACATTTTAACAAGTTCATTAATTGTTCTTGGCTCACCAAACCCAACGTTGAAAATCTCACCCTCTATCTGAGTTTTTGCTGCTAAGAAAAAAGCACGGGCGACATCTGTTACATAGACAAAATCTCGACTTTGTTGGCCGTCACCGACTATCGTTAGAGGTCGACCTGCGAGTTTCTGGCGAAGAAATACGCCCATTACGGCTCCGTATGCTCCAGTCGTTTTTGATCTTGGTCCGTAGGCATTGAAAATGCGAATTGAATTGACAGGCAATCCATATATCTTGTGCCAATGCATCAAAGATTCTTCACCTATATATTTAGTAAAGGCATAAGGGTAATTTATGTCTATCGGAGCTCTCTCATTAGTTGGAACATCCGCAATTCCGTAACATGATGAGGACGCCGCGTAAACAAATTTTTTAACACCTTGAATTCTAGCAGCCTCCGCCATTCGAACCGAGCCAAACACATTCGTACTAAAATAATCTACGGGCTTTTCAATTGAAGGAACGATGTCACCAATTCCTGCCATGTGAAAAATCCAGTCAACATTTTTAAAAATTGAGTGTTGTATGTCAATAGTAAGGATGTCTTGAACCTCTAATTTAAGTAAATCGTTGGAATTTTGGTGTTCAAGATTCCGAAGAGATCCTCCAGTGAGATTGTCAATAACTCGGACTTCCATATTCTGATCAAGAAGCAAATCAACTAAGTGGCTTCCAATAAATCCAGCTCCTCCAGTTACTAAGGCAATAGGCTTCTTAGAAATCAATTAATTCGCCTCGCAATTAAGGACTTGACATTGAAGTACTTAGGATCTGTCAAACTATTTGGAAGTAAATCACTCTTAAATGCGTCACAAAGCTCTTGTACTGCATCTGCCACTGATCTAGAAGCACGAAAACCTAATTCTCTATAGATTTTTTCCGAATTGATATGATAGCTCCGCACATCATCACTAGGTGTGTGCACTAACTCAATGTCAATTTTATTAGAATAGTTTTGCAAAACAACACTCCTAACTATTTTTGCTATTTCCAGAATTGTTAGATTTTCATTTCCCACATTAAAGATTTGCTGTTGAATTTTTTTGGCAGGAGCGACAATTAGTAATTTCACGACATCTACATAGTCTTGAATGTGAATATTCGGACGCCGTTGACTTCCCCCAAACACGGTAATTTGGTTGGTGTTGATGGCTAAATTTGTCAGAATGTTGACTGATAAATCTAGGCGTTGCCTAGGACTGAAGCCACATACAGTCGCTGGCCTAAACGCTACAGTAATGAAGTCGTCACTCGCCTCCGAAAAGAGTAAGGGCTCACACAGTCCCTTATATTTATTATAGAGAGTTAGAGGGACAAGTGGGTGATCCTCCGTGACGTCCGTAGAATTAGAAACACCATAAACTGAACTTGATGATGCGTAGATAAACCTCTTAACTCCTGAGCGTTTAGCCGCCTTAACCATTGGAAGGAATGCATCTAGATTAACGCTTGTTGACAGAGCCTCATCTAATTCGAAACTCGCGTCATTGGATATGCAAGCAAGGTTTAAGAAAACTTCATGTCCTTTGCACGATTTTTCAACCAAAGTAGTATCCCGAATATCTCCTTGTATTAGTTCGAAGGATGAATTCGTGAGGGGAAGGAAATCACTACCGAAAAAACATGTGTCATATACAGTAACCGTATGGCCTAAATCCAATAACTGAGGGACAAGACGCGCTCCACAATAACCGGCACCACCTGTAATAAAAATATTCACTTGCTCTTATTCCTGACGAAGATACAATTTGAAATTAATCCTTCCTGCAAGCAACTTTTTGGTAAGTTAGATAGTCTGCGCATTCGAGCATTATACATCAAAATGCAAGATTACTGAACAAATCTAGTCAAAAGTCATTGAAGTCTCAAAGGTAATTTTTTCCTGCGTTGCCGAGAGAAATACAGTTAACATCGGTACAACGTGTGGTTTCCTCACGCCAATAGCTATCGATGAGTTTCGTCTCAAATCCAACTAAGATTTCAGGTTTAGTGTCCCCCCTCTCGATCGCCAATTGTCCATGAATCAGTTACAAAAATAAGGAGGTGTTAGCGCTGATTCTATAGTTCTATGCTTTCTGCGTAAACAATTTACCAAAGTGCACTTTTTGTAGGGCCAATTTAAAATCGACTTTATTTAATTACAAAAATATACGTCATTTATGCACAAAAGAATTAGAATTATTCATTCCGAGGACAATCCTATATTTTATATCATTATAGACTCTCCCTGACGTATCTAGAAATCGCGTCTAATGTATCTAAAGATTCATAGGATAATTTAATTCTTGCGAAAGAATCATCTATAATGAATGTAGGTCTTGAAACAAGCCTAGAGTGAATAATTGAGCTCGATTTCGTGGTGTCGAGAATTTTTTTTATTATCGATCCAATACTTACGGGATTTTTAGACGCTATTGGGAAAGCACATGAAGGAACATCCTCAAAGTTGATAAGCTTAACAATGAATTTCGCTAAGTCATCTACATGCACTACATTATTGAATTGGGAATTAGGATTATCAAAATAAATTGGTTCATTGTTTAGGGCGAAATTGAGGGTTTTTGCCAGCCAATGGTCTTTGGCACCTTTTCCTATTATTGCTGGGAGCCGAATAGAAAAAGTTTTTAAATCGGTAGATGCGCTCGTGACATGCTGTTCACCCAATCCTTTTGTATATCCGTAAACGCCAGGATTGTAGATTCCTGTCGATTCATCTAACGTTCCTTCCTTAAAATTCCCATGGATTGAAATGGAAGATAAATGAATAAACTTCTTGCAGCCAATTTTCTTTGCATATTTAAGTAAGTTCTCGACAGCAATTACGTTGCTTGAATATGATTGTTCTAAGGAAAGCATAGAATTATCTCTAGACGCAGCTAGATTTATAATTACTGAAGGTTTAAAAGTAATTTTTTCAAAAAGAGAATTATCTGCCAAGTCGCCATTAAGCCGGGGCAAGTCGTATCTATATTTATTACCATAACTGGTATAGTCTACATTCCGTCCTAGTACAAATAATTCGTAGTCATGACTTATTAGAGACGGTATTAAGTGTTTTCCAACGAATGAGTCAGGTCCAGTTAAAAGAATTTTTTTCATAATATCCCTTCATGACACTTTACTCAATTAAATTCATGTTCTACAAACGCCCAACTCTAGTCTAATTTGTTCAATATCAAGGTTCAATATGAGCAAAATAAGAATAAGTGCAAAATAAAACAATTGTAATTCTTGAAATATTATACGGAGTCTATATTTGTATAGTAAATGATGTGCTAGAGTTTTGATATGCAGCGCTTAGATAGACTTTTTTTTGCAATTATTTACATCATAAAGTACTGTTTCTTTTTTATTGTTGCGCTATCGCTAAAACTTCTCTCTTACATTTATCACTTTGAGTTCTATGGCATTAAAGCAAGCCGTATTGGTCACTTATCCGTTGAAATCGAAGTTGCTCTTCAAACTTTTTATGAGGCTAGAAAAACAAGATCTAGACTAATATTTTTTTTCGTTGATCTTCAGCAAAACGAAGTTGCAAATTCATTCCTATACAAAAAGTGGAAGCAAGTTTTAACAATAGGCCCGAGTAGGCTTTTGGGTCGGATAACTGAAATTCAAGGATACTTTCCATTCCTAAAATATAATATTCTCAATTGCGAGAGTTTGAGCGTCGACTATCGAGTCTTAGATAGGTCTAAGCCAAGTATTTCTTTCACAGAGAGTGAATTAATGCAGGGGAGGCAGTTGCTAACACTCTTAGGCATAAAAGAGGATAGTAAATTTGTTTGTCTAGCTGCGCGTGACTCTGAGTATTTGAGGAAATCTTTTCCTGATTATGACTTTTCATATCACGATTACAGAGATACGAATATTGAAGATTTCCAGGATATGTGTCATTTTCTAGCTCAAAAAGGTTATCACGTGCTAAGAATGGGAAAATTTGTTTCTTCAACTCTAGTCTGTCACGATGAAAAAGTAATTGATTATGCAAATTCAAATCTACAAAGTGATTTTGCGGATGTTTTCTTATTCGCCCATTGTGAATTTATTATTTCAACATCTACTGGAATGGACCGACTAGGAGTTCTATTTCGCAAGCCTATTGGACTTGTAAATCTTCCTTTACCTCAAGAAGGAGAATTTCTAGGTGACACACTTAAACTGGTCATGTATAAAGATGTTATAGACTCTACAAGTAAAGAGAGGCTTTCTGTCTTTGACTCGAGACCATTTCAAGCTCGAAGGAGCCCGCATGTAATTGACGACTTTCTATCATTAGGAATTGAGTACAGATGTAATTCACCACAAGAGTTGACCTCTTTCAGTCAAGAGATGATAATGTTACTGCAATCAAAAGCGTGCGATTTAATGAATCTAGAAATCTACGAGGATCGTTATCTTAATATGGGATTCCAACGTATGGACATATCCCTTAGATCTTTTAGAATTTCACCGTCATGGCTTCTCTCTAGAATAAACTAAGGATTATTTAAAGATTTTAAAATCTCCAATGTAAAGCGTGTCTAATCCAGAGCTAAAAAATGTTCTTAGAGCATCGGAAGGGGAGTCCACTATAGGCTCGCCCCTTAAGTTAAAAGACGTATTTATCAAAGAGGGATGGCCACTTAGTTTTCCTACCTCGAGGATAAGTTTATGAAATAGCTCCTCTTTTTTGGACACTAATTGCACTCTTGATGTGGAATCCTCATGCACTCCACCTTTAAATTTTTTAGACTGGTCTTCTCCAACTTTTAGAGTGATAGTCATAGAACTCAAATCAGCCTTATGCTTTTTTGGGTGTTGAAAGGATTCAAAATCTATGGCAGGAGCGAATGGTCTAAATTCTTCACGGAACTTAATTTTTAAGTTTAGTTTCTCTTTCACTCCCTTTAGTCTCGGGTTTGCCAGGATACTTCTGTTACCGAGTGCTCTTGGGCCAAATTCTGAGCGACCCTGCACCCATCCAACTATGAATCCTTGTTCAAGATCTTTTGCTGCCTCTTCAATAGGGCTATTTGTTGTAACGTAATTGACTCCACACCCTCTGAGTTCTCTCTCAATCTGTTGATTAAAAAACGATCGTCCGAGAAACATATTAAGGGGCGGAGAAGTTTTTTCTCCCAACCTAGTGCTTCCCCAATAAGCACATCCCATGCTAACTCCCCGATCGCTTGATGCCGGCATAACGTAGATTCCCTCTAAATCAAGATTTAATAACTCCATATTTGCGAGAGCATTTAACGCACACCCACCGGAAAGACAAAGAAATTTAGAATTAGTTTTTTTAAGCCAATACTTGATTAGTCCAATATAAGCCTCTTTAAAAGCGAATTGAACACTACTAGCAAGCTGAAAGTGCTCTTGCAGGAAAGTATCTCCAGGAATTCTTCTTTTAATTCTAGTTTCTTTAAAAATTTCATTGAAATCAGCACAATATTCGGTTATTGATGTTTGAAGAGGGTTGTAAAAACTACTCAATTTACTTTTTATATCTCCTACAACTGGATCAAAACTTAATAAATGGCTTAAGTCAACTTTAGGACTGGCATACGCAGCCATCCCCATAACTTTGTATTCACCCTCTAGGCTCTCAAATCCTAAGTATTGCGTGAATGCTGAATAAAAAAAACCTAAAGATTTTTTCTCATCGCTTGAATATATAACTTCCAACATTTCGTCTGGACTTGAGGATTGCAGATTTCCCAAAGATACTTCAGTTGAAACCTTATCTCCAACTGCATCAACGCTTATTACTAAGGCATTTTTGAATCCCGAGGAAAGGAATGTACCAATTGAGTGAGCTTTTGATTGAGGTATCAATTCTACTTTTGGCTTAATCCCGAACTGTGAATACAAAAAATTGTTTAATTTTTCTTCCATCATTGGGTAGGTTACGCCATCACTCACAACTAAGGAAATATCGTTTGGCTTAGCACCTGCTATTGAAAGACACTCCTTGATTGCATAATATGCTGGATAGCCTACAGAGGACTTTCTTCGACTGATTCGCTCCTCTTCCACTGCAGCTACCACTTTCCCATCTTGAATTAGAGTGGCGGAACTGTCATGACTTTTTGCAGTAAAGGAATTATGGACTCCAAGAACTATCGACATTGAATTCCTTTATAAAGTGTATGGGTTGCGAAACTCATATTTTATCAGAAAAATGTGAACTTATGTTCTGAACCATTGAGCCACCATGAAGAGTCATCGCGTTATTTCCTACAAATTGATCCATGATTGAATCAAATGTCACGAGATTCGAGCTAGTTTTTTTATACAGGCGAGGAATGCCATGGATATTTTCCCGATGCCGCAAACCGTCCAGGTTTGTAATTTCAATAAATCCAACACTTAGTAAAAAGGCCTCCCAGTCTATATTGTGTCGTCCTGGCTTGACCTTCGCCGAATCCTTAACATAAAGAAATCCTCCCAATTTTAGAGTTCTCAAAACTTGCTCAGCAAAATAGGCTATGCCTGAGTGTGAAATTTCATTTAACACTGTGGTTGCAGTGATTAAATCTACAGACTCTTGGGGAACTAATCCCAAATGCCAACTTGGAATTTGCGCAAAACTCCCACTTGGTAAGTCAAGAGAAGCTTTCGTCAAAGGCAATACCCCCATGGATTCTAAAGCTAGAGTGTCAACATGCTCACTCTGGTTTCTAATAGCGAGATAGCTCAAGACGCTTCTTTGTAATGCGTAATTGGAGTCATTAATTTCTGCGCCGAGGTAAATCCCTTTCCCCCCCCTTTTTTCTTTTTCAAGAAAGTCCTTCTCTCGAAAGATTGAATTCCAGAGCGCGTGACCACCCATTCCTGGTCCAAAATCTAAGTGAAACATCCTAGACAAATTTAGATCAGGTGCTCGAAGTTGAAGAATACGAATGTCTATTGCTCTAGATCGGGAGTGACATGTCAAATAAGTTTCATAGTCTGCTGCTGAAAAAACTTTATGGATTCCAAAAAAGGTAGTTAGCGTTCTGAATTCTTCCTTTACTGCTTTCTCGACTTCATCACTCAATTCCCCAGCAAGCGAAACTGGCCATTCATAGGTTTCGTAATAGGTTGAAAACCAACTAGAGAAGTGCTGCAACAAACTCAAGGTTGGGTGTACGCTTACTTCGGCATCTCCATCTACCCAAATGAATGGATGACCATACTGGCCAAACCTTTTTCCGAAATACCAATTGTTTTCAATCAAAGCACGATTTCTCGAGACCAATAATTCAGGAACTAACACCGTAAACTCCTAATCAATTTATTTTTACAATTGTTATTGCATGGAGAGTATACTCATAAGCGACTTTGGAATGGCTAAACTTAGAGGCGACATTTGTTTCGTACCCCCTTTGGCCTGATTTGAGTCTCGAGTTTGAACTCTCTTTCAGACTGAGCTCTCAAACTAGATTAGCGTCAGATTTACGAAAAAGTGAGAACTTTTGTACTAATTTTTACAAAAGACTGGGTGTCTAAAGATGGACAGTGACCGTAATGTATATCAATTTCCTTTAAACCTACCTAGGTTCTCAAATATTTGATTGGACAATATGCAGATAAATGTTTTGAAAAGTTATACCTAAGTTACAATTTGGTAGTTCATATGTATCACTTTTGACTAGGTTTTCGTCATTCGATATTGAAGCTTTCTCAAGCCTAAACTATTTCTCACTAAATAATCGAAAAAAATTTTTTGTTAAAAAAGAAATAATTTTCCAAGTTTGAACCCTCTTTTTATGTATTTAAAGACCAAGCTTAAAACCTTTACATCAAAGTGGGCCCTGTCGGGATCGAACCGACGACCCACGGATTAAAAGTCCGTTGCTCTACCGACTGAGCTAAAGGCCCCAATTGCTAAAATAAAAAAGATTATCAATCTTTGTGGAAAAAGTATGTGGAATATCCACGACTTTCTTTGGAGACAAAGTGTACATCTAGACCTTGCTCTTTAGCAAAAAGGTTTACGGCTTTTTTCACTTCTGGCCAGTCATAGTCATCACCGACAAGTAAGCCACCTTGACGAACTAGTGGCCAGAATGTAGCTAACTCCTGCCTTACGTTTTCAAATCTGTGATCACCATCTAGGAATATTAGGCAGTATTGATTTGTAAGATTTTTAATAGCATCCAGGGAACTGGTCCGTAGCATTACCACTCTATCCGGGAATTTGCTTTCAAGACTTTCCTTTACAGCAGAATAAGTCTATCCATGGACTGTTGACGGCTGTCTTTGAACAGTGAACATACAGAGTCACAAAAGGAGTCGTTGCTATCATAATCCGATTGATATGGATCTATACCAGTATATTTAATGTTTGGCAGGCAACTCAACAAATGCTCAGCGTGGTATCCCCAGGCCACACCGATTTCAAGAATCTTTTCAGCTTGAATTAACTTAGCCAGAGTGTCTACATTGCCATAATACAAATTTGGCCATGAGCATAAATTCCTATTTTCAGCCAATAATTGACTATCGCTGCGTCCAGTCAATTGACTTGGGGTCTCTTCGCCGAAAAAAGACCTTTTTAGTCTTTCGAAAATATTATGTAACGTATTGTTCCTCTCTAGATTCTAAGTTGATCAATGACTTTGCGAATTAAGTATACGTCTCTTCGTTCAATATCCGTCCCACTGGTCTTACATCTCACTTGAGCAAATTCTAGGGTTGAATCAAGGTCCGATATTGAATTTTCGTGATCTATATCTATGGTCTTAAGTCCAATAGAAGGAGTGATCCCTGTCATTAACAGTAACTTACCAATTGCAACATCATCAATCAAAGAAAAATCTAGCTTCCTAGCATTTATTCTGATCAAATCAATACACTTTCTGTTCAAAACCGTAAGGGAACCAGATGCGAATATAAATCCGTCCTTCTGACTGTTGATTCGGCCACCATATAAAACGCCCTCGGTCTCCCTCTCCTGAATCTTTCTATTTAAGACTTCTGGAATCAAAACTGAACTAACGGTAGTTCGTATCACTAGATCATATCCTAAGTCACTTAGACAAAAGAGTGCACTAAGTATTTTTGCTGATAAGTGACGGATATCCTCGGGAACGTTCACGAAAATATCTTGTCCCACAATATTACTTTTTGGCCTGTACCACTTATAGATTCCGAGGACCAAAAAATCATAAAAGCGGAGAAGGGGGTGACCCTTATTCCAACGTAATTTTTCGATATTTCGTCTCAGTCTTCGCTCCAAATCATTTTGTTTTCTTCCATAAACAAAGAAGGTTGCAAAGCCATGTTGTTCATAATGACTCACAAGTTTTGAATACGTCTCTCTCTTAATTTGATTAAACGGTATTTCATCAGCCATCGCCACGACAATTGCTTTTCTCAAGATGGTCAACTCTATTCCTAATTTTTTAACGCCTACGCTGGAAATACCTGAGAGAGCGTAGTCCACCATTTTTGATGTTATGGTATTCGCGGGTAGACTGTGTGTCCCTCTAGTCCCCATCGTCTAGGGGCCTAGGACATCGCCCTTTCACGGCGGTAACACGGGTTCAAATCCCGTTGGGGACGCCAGGTAATGAAAAGAAATTTTCTTTATCTGTATTTATTTTGGCCCAGTAGCGCAGTTGGTTAGCGCGCCGCCCTGTCACGGCGGAGGTCGCGGGT
>Ga0315902_10013450_pt1 | contig 10583 bp, 9 predicted proteins | sample LakEriMetagenome_9_FD_203523 | JGI IMG/M metagenome (GOLD analysis project Ga0315902, IMG submission 203523) | Freshwater fungal communities from buoy surface, Lake Erie, Ohio, United States - Buoy 12 MA117 | ecosystem: Environmental > Aquatic > Freshwater > Lake > Lake biofilm | place: USA...
AGCGCGATGCGACGGAAGCCGAGGTCGCGCGCTTGCACAAGGCGCGCTGGCGCGGCACGACGGCGTTCGACCTGCTGCGCCGGCCCGAAGTCAGCTACGACGATCTGCCGCGGCTCGCCATGGAGTCACTCGGCGATGCAGCGCAAGAGTTCATCGCGCAGAACCCCCTGCCGGCGCTGGCCGCACTCGACGACCGACTGCCCGAAGCCGTGCGCCTGCAACTCGAAGTGCGCGCCAAGTACTCGGGTTACATCGAGCGGCAGCAGGACGAAATCGAACGGCAGCGCAAACACGAATCGCTCCCGCTACCGACCGACCTCGACTACCACTCGGTGACCGGACTATCGAACGAAGTGCGACAGCGCCTCAGCGAACAACGACCCGGCACGCTGGGCCAAGCCTCGCGTCTGCCAGGCATCACGCCGGCCGCGGTGTCGGTGTTGCTGATCCACCTCAAGCGCCGATCGGCCTAACCCGTCGGTCACTCATCCATGAACAGCGCCGTGCCCTCGGTCAACTCGCGCTTCGTGTAGACGCGAAACGCGATCAGCGTTTCCGATTCCACGATGCCCGGCAGCGAATGGATGCTGCCGCTGACAATGTCCGCCAAATCCTCGTTGCGCTGGGCGCGAACGATGGCCACGAGATCGAAACGACCCGCCACCGAGAACACCTCGCTGACGCCCTTCACTTCGGCGATTTCCGCCGCCAAGGCCGCGCTGCGCGAGGGCTGGGCCTTGATCATCACCATTGCTGTCACCGACATGCGATTGCCTCCAGATGTTCGTCGCGGATCCCGCGGTCAGGTCACCGACTGCCTGACCACGGCCGAGGGACCGACTGTACGCCACCGCTCCAGTTCCTCGCGCAAGCCCTGCGCGGCATCCCAGACATCCACGTAGCGCAGGTAGAGCGGCGTGAACCCGAAGCGCAGCAGGTCAGGCGCGCGAAAGTCGCCGATGATGCCGCGGGCGATCAATTGCTGCATCAACGCGTACCCATCCGGATGCGCGAACGACACGTGGCTGCCGCGCTCCGCGGCGTGGCGTGGCGAGGCCAATGCGGCGCCGTAGTCGGCAGCGAACGATTCGACGAGTTTGATGAACAGCTCGGACAGCGCCTGCGACTTGCGTCGAACAGTCTGCATGTCGATGCCCTCGAACACGCTCAACGCCCCCTCGAGCGCCGCGAACGCCAACACCGGCGGCGTGCCGCAACGATGGCGCGCCATGCCCACGGCGGGTCGGTATTCGTCGACGAAATCGAACGGTCGCGCATGACCGAGCCAACCCGACAGTACGGGTAGCAGATCCGCCTGCAGCTCGCGCCGCACGTACATGAACGCCGGCGCACCGGGACCGCCGTTGAGATACTTGTACGAGCAGCCCACCGCGAAATCGGCGCCCGCCGCCGACAAATCCACGGGGACGGCACCTACCGAGTGCGACAGATCCCAAAGAATTCTCGCGCCCTTCGCGTGGGCTCGCGCCGTCACCGCCGCCAGATCGAACATTTCCGCTGTAGCGTAATGCACGTGGGTCAGCACGACGAGGAACGTCTGCTCGTCAATCGCATCTTCGAGCTGCTCGCGTTCGACGCAGACAAGCTCGAGGCCTGGAACGAGCGCAACAAGCCCCTGCAGCATGTAGGGGTCAGTTGGAAAGTTACCACTCTCGGTGATGATGCGATGCCGCCGTCCGCGCGAGCGTGCCGCAGCGGCTGCAATCTTGAACAGATTCACCGAGGTGGAATCGCACACCGTGACTTCGTCGGGTGCAGCGCCCACGAGCGGCGCGATGCGTGCGCCGAGGCGCGCCGGCAGTTCGATCCAATCGTGGACGTTCCAGCTCTTGATCAGATCCACTCCCCATTCCGCACGCAGGGTCTGCTGCACGCGACGCTCCGCGGCATGGGTCAGGGCACCCAAAGAATTGCCGTCGAGATAGATGACGCCGGGCGGCAGTTGGAACAACTGCCGACACGGGGCGAGAGGGTCCGACTCATCGAGCGCCACGCAGTCCTGCCTGCTGACCTGCCGGCCGGTCTGCGTGTCGGGCGAGGCCATCATGCGAGTTCCCGCAACACAGCGCGGACCGGGGTGGCCTCGATTCCCGCGAGCGGCAGCGGCAGGGCGATCAACTCGTAGCGGCCTTCGGCGATGTGATCGAGTACGAGCCCCTCGAGGATGGCCATCCCGGCGCGATGTGCCGCGTGGTGCGAGCGCAGCGCCGTGCAGGTTTGCGGATCGATGGACGGCGCGTCGGTACCGATCAATCGACAGCCCCGCGCGGCCAGCGCATCGATGAGTTCGGGCGCCAAAGCTGTGAAGCCCTCGGGCCAGCGCTCCCAATCGCTGTTCGGCAAGGTGCGCAGTAACACCCGCTCCACCCGTGCCGGCAAGCGATCCAGCACGTCGACGGGCAACACCCGATCGCGCGCCGCACGCACGTCGCGCACCTCGCACTCGCCAAGGAAAGCCGACAAGGCCAGTTCATCGAGCGCGGGCGCATCGTCGCGAACGTGCCGCGAGCATTCGGCATGGGTGCCCGCTTGGGTGGAGACCGTCAGACGGTGCAGGGTCACGCTGGACCCCGCGGACACGGCCGCGGTGACATCCACTGCCACGGCGACATCCCCCGGCCACACCGGCAGCGCGGGTCGCAAGCGCTGCGAGATGTCGTGCAATCGGCCGCCGCTCACAAGCGAGTCCTCACCGTCCATAGCTCCGGAAAGAAGCGCAGATCGAGGGCCCGCACCAGATACGACACGCCGCTCGAACCGCCGGTGCCGCGCTTGTGACCGATGATGCGCTCGACGGTCTTCATATGACTGAACCGCCAAATCTGGAACTGATGCTCAACGTCGACCAGCTTCTCGGCGAGTTCATAGAGATCCCAGTACGCCTCGGGGTCGCGATACACCTCCGCCCAAGCCGCCTCGACCTCGGGCCTCGCCGCATACGGCACCGAGAAGTCGCGCTCGATGACATCGGTGGGCAACGTCAAACCGCTGGCGTGCAACAGCCGCAACGACAAGTCGTACACACTCGGCTCGCGCAGCACGCGCTCAAGCGTGGCGTAGACCGACGGGTGCTGACGATGAGCGCGGATCAACGCAGGGTTTTTGTTGCCGAGCATGAATTCCAGCTGGCGATACTGGTACGACTGGAATCCGGAGCTCTGCCCGAGTGACTGGCGAAATGCCGAGTAATCCGCAGGCGTGAGGGTGGAAAGAACGGCCCACGACTCGGTCAGCTGCACCTGGATGCGCGACACGCGCGACAGCATCTTGAACGCCGGCCCGGGGTTACCGCGACCGATCTCCGCCATCGCTGCCGCAAGTTCGGCAATGGCGAGCTTCAGCCACAGCTCCGAGGCCTGATGGACGATGATGAACATCAGCTCGTCGTGCGCCGTAGAGCGCGGCTGCTGCAGCGCTAACAGCGGCTCGAGTTGCAGATAGGTGCCGTAACTCAGTTGCGCATCCCAGTGGATCGCCTGATCCTCAACGCTCACCGCGGCAGGCGAGGGATGCGATGGTTCCGTCATGCAGACAGCCTCTCCGATACGCGCGGCCAGCCCGATGCGGGAGGCCGCTCTGACATAGAATCGATGGCGCCGTATTTAAACAGATAACGACCCAACGGAAGGCCACCATGCACAACACCCGCATCCTGCTCGCCCGTCGTCCCGTCGGCGAACCCGTACCCGAGGACTTCAGCATCGTCGAGGAAGCGCTCGCTCCGCTGGCAGACGGCGAATTGCGCGTCCGTGGCCAATGGCTCTCGCTCGATCCATACATGCGCGGACGCATGAACGAAGGCAAGTCCTACGTGAAGCCGGTGGAACTCGGCGCAGTGATGTGCGGCGAGGTGGTGGGCGAAGTCGTCGAGTCGCGAAATGGCGAATTCGCCGTGGGCGATCTGGTGGCCGGTGATCTGGGCTGGCAGTCGATACCGACCTCGAATGGCACGGGCTTGCGCAAACTGCTGCCCGGTATCCCACCCGCGGCGCAGTTGTCCGTCTGCGGCATGCCCGGTGTCACGGCCTGGTGCGGCCTGATGCTGATCGGTGCACCGAAGGCCGGGGAGACGGTGGTGGTCTCGGCTGCCGCCGGGGCTGTCGGTAGCGTGGTGGGTCAGATCGCCAAGCTCAAAGGCTGTCGCGTGGTTGGCATCGCCGGTGGCGCCGACAAGTGCCGGCATGTGATCGAAGATCTCGGCTTCGATGCCTGTATCGACTACAAAGCAGGCCGCCTGCGCGAGGATCTGAAGGCAGCGACGCCGAACGGCATCGACGTTTACTTCGATAACGTCGGTGGCGAAATCCTCGACACCGTGCTGGCACGCATGAACCCATTTTCACGACTGCCCGTCTGCGGTCTCATCTCACAGTACAACGCATCCGAGCCTTACGGACTGCGCAACTTCCGTTCCGTGCTGGTGAACCGCATCAAGATCCAAGGCTTCATCGTCTTTGACATGAAGGAGCACCATCGTCAGGCCGTTAGCGAACTCGCGGGCTGGCTCGCCGAGGGCAAGCTCAAGTACCGCGAAAGCATCGCAGACGGACTGCGTGCCGCGCCCGCAGCCTTCATCGGCTTGCTGCGTGGCGCCAACCTCGGCAAGCAACTCGTTCGTCTATAAACGTGCATCGTCAGAAGGAGAGCCCCATGACCGACACCACTCCTGTAATGGTCCGCAGTGACGGCACCTATCCCACCGTCGAGCTGCGTGCGCCCGTCGTGCACGCTGCGGTAGTGCAAACCAGGGTCATCGGGGTCGATGGCGCCAACCCGGCCCCCGGCCTGCGGCGCAATCTCGATTACTTTCTCGAGTGCATCGACATGGCGCAGGGTTATGGTGGGCGCTGCAATCTGCTGCTGTTCCACGAGTTCCCGATCACCGGCTTCACTAACTGGACGCGCGAGCAGCACTACAACCTCGCCATCGAGGTGCCGGGCCCCGAAGTGGCGGAAGTCGCGAAGAAAGCACAGCAGTACGGCTGCTACATCGTGTTCGGCACCTACGCCAAAGACCCGGTGAACTGGCCGGGGCACATCCTGCACCTGATGGTGATGTGCAAGCCCGACGGCAGCATTGTGTCGCACTGGAAGCAGCGCAACGTCCGCGGCATGTTCCCGGGCGCCGAGCAGTACACCTCGGTCATTTACGATGTCTACGATCGTTTCGTCGAAATGTACGGTATCGATGCCGTGATTCCGATCGAGCGTACCGACATCGGCAACATCGCCATGTCCGCCGTGCAGTTCGAACCGGAACTCTTTCGCTGCATGGCCTTCAAGGGCGCCGAAATCATCTGTCGCGTCGCAACGGGTGGCTTCGAGTGGGACGACATGCGTCTGACCTCGTACCACAACAGCCTGTACACCCTGATCGCCAACAATTCAGTAGCCACGCAGGAACGCAATCCGGGGTTCTTTGATGATGCGGGCTATGGCGGGCCCGGACGTTCGTCGATCTTCGGACCGCGCGGCGTGGTGCTGTGCAAAGCGGGGCCCTTCGAATGCCGTGAATCCGCGCTTTTGCCGATGGCCGAGTTTCGCGCCAAACATCGCATTCCGGATCTACACCTGAGCTTGTACAAGCCCGTGCTCGATCAGTACGTCGAGCGCTATCCGCCGAATGGCTATCTCGACACGCTGCCGCAGGACAAGCGCGAAGCCTTCCAGCACTTCGTCAAACGCGCCAAGTGGCAGCACTACTGGTGAGCCGTCACAACGTGAACGTGTTGCTTGCACGAGGACTCGCCATCGCCGGCTGGACTGCGCTCGTCCTGCAGTGCTACCTCAGCATCGATCTGCAGATGCAGCTCGGCCACACAGCGGGGTTCGGCCTGCTGATGTACACCGGCTACTTCACGATTCTCACCAATGCCTTCTGCGCGCTCGTTGCCACGGCCTGCGGCTGGTCGACGCCGCGCCTTGCGGCGTGGCGTGCGCCGTGGGTGGTCACGGCCGCCGGTGCCTCCATTCTGCTGGTCGGCGTGATCTTTTTTGTACTGCTGCGCAAGCAGTATGAACCGACGGGCCTCGCGGCGCTGACCAACGCCGTGCACCACTACCTCGTCCCCGCGATATTTACGCTGTTCTGGTGGCGCGTGGTACCGCGCGGCACGCTGGTGTGGGGTGATGTGTGGCGTGTGTTCGCGTGGCCGGCCGCCTACATGGTGTACATCGTGGCCCGCGGTGAGATGACGGGACTCTATCCGTACTTTTTCATTGATGTCGCCACGCTTGGTTACGCGCAGGCGTTCCTCAACGGGCTCGGCCTGTCAGCGGTGTTCATCGGCACGGGCGCGGCGTACGTCGCGTTGAAGCGCTAGCGCCGCCAAACCTTTTTGTGCCTAAAACAAGGACCCATCTTCCATCCTTGTTAAACGCACACTATCATACAGAGATCATTCGGCCCCTTGTGAAAGGCAGCGACACCGATGACCAACCGTCCAGAGTCATCGACAAGATCAGGCCAGTACCTCTCCCAGCCGACGGGGTATCGCGCCTTCATGCCTGCCCCGCTTCCACCACAGCCCGCGGTCGATCTGACAGGTGAACTGCCGGCGCTGCTATCGGCGGCCGATCGTGCGATGGGGCGGCTAGACGGCTCGGTGCTGACGCTTCCGAATGCGGACCTCTTCGTCTTTATGTACGTGCGCAAAGAGGCTGTCCTCTCCAGCCAAATTGAAGGAACGCAGAGCTCGCTGCAGGATCTGCTGTCGGCTGAAGCGCAACTCTTCGACGAGCACCTGCCTCGCGATGTGGACGAGGTGGTCAACTACGTGCGGGCGATGAACCATGGCCTCGCGCGGCTTCCAGACCTGCCCGTATCGGTGCGGCTAATCCGCGAGATCCACGCCGAACTGATGCGTGGTGTGCGCGGTGGACAGCTGCAGCCCGGCGAGCTGCGGACCACCCAGAACTGGATCGGTCCGGCCGGCTGCACGCTGAACACGGCGGCCTTCGTACCCCCACCGCATCATGCCGTCCCGCAAGTGCTGGGTGACTTGGAAAAGTTCCTGCACGGGGACGACTCACTACCCCCGCTGGTGAAGATCGCGCTGGCCCATGTGCAGTTCGAGACCATCCACCCATTCCTCGACGGCAACGGCCGCGTCGGACGGCTGCTGATCACCTTGCTGCTGACCGAGGCGGGCGTGCTTCACAAGCCAGTGCTGTACCTGTCGCATTACTTCAAGCAACACCGACAGTCGTACTACGAGCATCTGCAGGCGGTGCGCGACCATGGGGCGTGGGAAGAGTGGCTCGCCTTCTTCCTGCGGGGAGTGATATCAGTCGCGGGCGAGGCCGCGGAGACTGCACGCCGCATCCTCCAGCTCCGTGAACAGCATCGCGCAGCGATCACCGATCAACTCGGCCGCGCCGCCGGAAACGGTCACAAGGTACTCGAATCGCTGTTCGACCGGCCCATCGTCGCTGTGAGCGATGTGCAGAAGATGACCGGCACCACCTACGCTGCGGCCAATAGTCTGGTCTCTCGCCTGGTGAAGCTGAACGTGCTCAGCGAGATGACGGGCTACGCGCGCAACCGGCGCTTTCGCTACGCGCCCTACATCGCTCTCTTCAACGACACTGGGCCGGGCGAGGACTCCCCGCAGGCGGGCACATGACCAACGAAGCCTTCGCCCGGGTCAAGATCGACGCGCTGTTGGCAGCCCAGGGCTGGAACACCCAGGACCCCAATGCCGTCCGCTACGAGGTGGTATTGCCCGACAGCACACGCGCCGACTATGTGCTGTGCGACCGGCATGGCCGATCACTGGCGGTGATCGAGGCCAAGCGCTTCTCGGTCAGCCCTGGCGACGCCGCCGCCCAGGCCAAGGCCTATGCACAGCACCTGGGCGTGCCCTATGTGTTCCTGGCCAACGGTGACGAGGTCCGGTTCTGGGATTGGCAGCGCGAAGCCTTCCCCAGGGTGGTCAAGACCTTCTTCAAGCAGGATGACCTCGAGCGCCGCGCAGCCACCCATTCGCTGCGCCGCGACCTCGGGCAAGTCGCCATCGATCGCCGCATCGTCGAGCGCGACTACCAGATCGCCTGCATCGATACGCTCTGCGGCGAGATCACCAACGGCCGACGAAAGCTGCTGGTGGAGATGGCCACAGGCACCGGCAAGACGCGCACCGCAGCCGCCTTCATCAAGCGCCTGTTCGAGGCCAACGCGGTCACGCGGGTGCTCTTTCTGGTGGACCGCATCCCGCTGGCCAAGCAGACCGAGGATGCCTTCGCCGAGCATCTGCCCGACTACCCGGCCTATGTGCTGCGCGCGGGCCGACGGTTTCAGGACGAGAAGCGCATCACGATCACTACGCTGCAGAGCATGGTGAACCTGTACGCCGAGTACTCCAGCGGCTACTTCGATCTGGTCATCAGCGACGAATGCCACCGCAGCATCTACGGGCAGTGGAGCGGCGTACTCAAGCACTTCGACGGGATCCAGGTCGGCCTCACCGCCACGCCCTGCGTGCAGACCCGCGATGACGACAGCGCTGACGATGATGACAAAGCCTTCGTTCGCGACACGCTCCGGTTCTTCGAAGTCGATGCGCCCACCTTCTCTTACAAGCTGAAGGACGCCATTCGAGACGGACACCTCGTGCCCTACCAGATCTACAAGGCTCAAACGGTGAAGACCGCCGCCGAAGGGGGCTTCGAGGTCAAGCGCGCCGAGCTCGACTGGTCGGCAATGACCGAGGAAGCCCGAAGCGAACTCGAGCAGGTGTTCGGCGAGCGGGAGGCTGTGGTCATCGACCCGTCCGCCCTCGAGCGCCGGTTCACGATCCCGGAGCGCAATCGAGCCATCGTGCGCGAGTTCGCCCAGGTCCTGGATCACGGCTACGTCGATGCCAAGGGGATACAGCGCAAGCCGCTGATCGGCAAGACCATCGTCTTTGCCGTCAACAAGCGCCACGCAGAGACCCTCGCGCAGCTGTTCGACGCCCAGTTCGCACACCTCAAGCCGTCGCCGGAGGTTCGTTTCGCGGACTACGTGGTCAGCGGGCAGGGTACGGACGACACCACCGACGGCATGACCAAGATCCGGCGCTTCAAGAAGGAGCAGTTCCCGCAGATCCTGGTCTCGGTGAACATGCTGGACACCGGGTTCGACTGCCCGGACGTGGTCAACCTCGTCTTCGCGCGGTTCACCCGCTCAAGCATCCTGTATCAGCAGATGCGCGGCCGTGGCACCCGAAAGGCCAAGGGCAAGCCGGTGTTCACGATGTTCGACTTCGTGGGCGTCGCCGACTACCACGGCGACGATGACGATTACGCCGAAGGCGGGATCGTCGTTGCCAAGCAGGCCCGCAAGAAGTACGAACCCCGGCGGCTGCTGGCGCTGGACATCGATGACCACATCGACCCGACCACCCGCGAGTGGATCACGGTCGATGAGAACGGAAACATGGTGTTCCCCGAGGCCAGTGAGCAGCGCGCCGCCGAACTGGGCGCGCGGTTCGAAGCATGGCTCCTTGGCCGGCCAGATCTGAACCCCGGCGAGGAATCCTGGCTGCGCATGGTGGGCCAGCAGATTCGTGCCAATGCCGATCACTACTGGGGCGAAGGGGCGGAGTTCCTGGTGGAGCAGTTCGCCTTTCACCCCTTCTCTCAACTCGGCGGCCCGGCGCAGGCCGCGCGGGTATTCGGCAGCGAAGTCCGATTGGTAGCTCTCGTGGCGAGCCTGAACGAGCACATGTTCAGCGGTCAGCCGACCGTGTCTTCCACGACCGATCCCGCCTCCACCTCGCCATCGCCAGCCGCGCCGCACTGACAGGACCTATGCATCCATGCCCCTAACACCCGACATGCGGCGGTCGATCGACCAGATCCGCGATTACCTCTTCGGCGGCGGTTACCCCGACCCGGTCAGCAACGCGGAGCAACTGTCCTTTCTCTTCTTCTTCTACCTGGTCGAAGGCATCGACACCGAGAACAAGCTGCGCGCCCGGGTGCTGAAGACGCCCTACCAGAGCCTGTTCGATGGCGACTGGACCCTGCGCAATCCGTTGAACGCCATCACCCCTGCGGTAGCCGACGGCAGCGGCGCGACCACCGCGCTCAGTACGGGCACAGGCACGGTGCCGCGCAGCTTCTTCCGCTGGTCGGTCTGGGCCAAGGGACTGTCGGGCGAAGCGCTGGTTCGCTTCGTGCGGGACGAAGTCTTCGCCTTCTTCGCCGAACTCGGCCAGGGCGCCGCACACAACTTCATGCAGGGTGCGAGGCTGTCCATCGACGAGCCCACCGTGCTCACCCAGGTGGTCAACCTCGTCGATGGCCTGCGGCTCGACCAGGCCGACGCCGACACCAAGGGCGATCTCTTCGAGCACGTGCTGCGGCAGATCCGCCAGGCGGGTGAACTCGGCCAGTTCCGGACGCCCCGGCACGTGATCCGCACCATCGTCGAGATGGTGAACCCGCAGGTGGGTGAAACCGTGTACGACCCGGCGGCCGGCACAGCCGGCTTTCTGGTGGCCGCGTACAACCACATGCGGCTGGCTCACTCGTCGCCGGCCGGCGTCGTAGAGACCGAGGTCGACGGCAAGCACCAG
>Ga0315902_10013452_pt1 | contig 10583 bp, 8 predicted proteins | sample LakEriMetagenome_9_FD_203523 | JGI IMG/M metagenome (GOLD analysis project Ga0315902, IMG submission 203523) | Freshwater fungal communities from buoy surface, Lake Erie, Ohio, United States - Buoy 12 MA117 | ecosystem: Environmental > Aquatic > Freshwater > Lake > Lake biofilm | place: USA...
AATTTCGATGCGTGGACTGCTGCCGTATTGAACTGCTAAAATAAATGGGGAAACATAGGAACCTGCGTGATTCAGAATCCAGGATTGAATGTAATTTTCTTTTCCTTGGCTGAGTGACTGATAAGTGAATCGTAAACTATCTTCCTTTCCGCCCATCTCGCCCTTCATGGCCAGTTCCTCAAAATATTCCTGTACGGCTCTGAGCTGGGAATCAAATGAAGTGATTCCTGTATTGTAATCTTTCCATTCGTCGTGTGAGTTCGATCCGGTGACGATTGCCTTTTCAAGGTTACCCTCTGAAGCCTGAAACTTTACCTGATTGTTGTCGCAGAAAAGTGTTGCCATTCCGGCCTCCGGCTTTTGAGTGAGAGAAATCCGGTAAGCTGTGGGGGAAGGCTGATTTACACTGATTTCAAATGCACCATTCTGAAGCACTGACTCAAAGGCCACCGGTTTACCAAATATGATGGCCTCCATTTTTACGTTTCCGGTTGGGTTTCCGCCGATGTTTCCAGTGACTTTACAGTTCCCCGCTTGTCCAAACACAGTTGTGACGGAAAAAAGCCAAAAAACAATAACCCTTACAAACAATTTATACCCAGTCATATTTTGTAAAAATGGCCAAAATCGTGCCGAAATCAATGCTAAGTGCGATCCTGGAAGAAATAGTTGAGAACCTCCTTCCAGGAGCTCAAAAATACCGTCTTTAGTCAATGAAAAACAGGTCCGCTATCTATATTTGTGCGCTTAAAAATTATCCCAGATGTTTTCCGTTCTAACAGCCTCATCCGTAGCGTTTACGGTCATCATTTTAGCCCTTGTTCTGTTGCTTTTGTTGGCACAGAAAAAACTGGTTCAGTCCGGCCCCGTCAAGATTGTCATTAACGGGGAAAGGGAAATCACAGTATCGGCAGGCAGCTCTTTGCTGTCTACGCTCGGTAACGAAAAAATCTTCTTGCCTTCAGCCTGCGGCGGTGGCGGAACCTGCGCCATGTGCAAATGCGTAGTCGAATCTGGAGGTGGAGATGTGTTGCCAACCGAGGTGGGACACTTGTCTCGCCAAGAGAGAAAAGAAAATGTCCGACTGGGTTGTCAGGTCAAAGTAAAGAACGATCTCAACATCCGGATACCTGAGGAAATCTTTGGTATTAAAAAATGGGAATGTGAGGTTATTTCTAATTACAACGTTTCCACGTTTATTAAGGAGTTCGTTGTGAAACTGCCACCTGGTGAGTCACTCAACTTTGAAGCAGGCGGTTACATTCAGATCGACGTACCAGCCATCAAAGTTGACTTTAAAAATATTGACATTGCCCCTCATCCTGATTTAGGACATAAGCCCGATGTGTTTCAGTCCGACTGGGATAAGTTCAAGCTGTGGGATCTTAAAATGAAAAATGAAGAGCCCATCTTCCGCGCCTACTCTATGGCCAACCATCCGGCAGAAGGTAATATCATCATGCTGAATATCCGTGTGGCCACACCACCTTGGGATCGTGCCAATAACAAATGGATGGATGTGAACCCTGGTATTTGTTCATCCTATATTTTCTCCCGCAAACCTGGTGATAAGGTAACCATCTCTGGTCCTTACGGAGAATTCCATATCAATAAGACACAACGTGAAATGATTTACATCGGTGGTGGTGCCGGTATGGCTCCACTGCGTGCGCAAATCTTCCACCTTTTCCATACGGAGAAGACCAACCGCAAAGTTTCCTACTGGTACGGTGGTCGTTCTAAGAAAGAACTTTTCTACACTGAGCATTTCAGAAAGATTGAGAACGAGTTCCCGAACTTTAATTTCCATATTGGATTGTCGGAGCCGCTTCCGGAGGATAACTGGAAAGTCAAAAAGAGCCTCGATGATAAGGAGGCAGATGGTTATACTGGATTCATTCATAAGTGTCTCTTCGATAATTACCTGAAGAGTCACCCTGCCCCCGAGGATGTAGAGTATTATCTCTGCGGTCCTCCTATGATGAACCAAGCTGTATTTAAGATGCTTGATGAGTTGGGAATTCCGAAAGAAAATATTCGATTCGACGACTTCGGAGGCTAATCAGTAGCTCTTGACGAAAGGCTCTGTTTAACCGTGCCTAATGATATCCAATAGCCCCGGTCACCCGGGGCTATTTATTTTGCACGGCATTAAACGTAGATTTGTCGAAACCCCGGCCCCATGGACCTAACCCTATTTTTCTCACCTGTCCCGGAAGAAACATTCAAGGGAATTTCGGCTACGGGCAGTTTTTTCAAAAACATTCGCGTCTATGATGAGAAGATTCCGGACTACCGATCCGCGAACATCGCCATCATTGGCGTTCCTGAGGAGCGGGGAACAGATTCTAATCACGGTTGTGCAGGCGCTGCTGATGTAATTCGAAAAAAATTATATCAGCTTAAAAAGGGTTCGGCGTCTGTCCAGGTGGTTGACCTGGGAAATTTGAGGCCGGGAATGGATTTGGAAGAAACGTATACACGTCTTAGTGAGGTCTGTCGGTTGTTGCTGGAAAACAATACGCTTCCACTTATTCTGGGCGGAACACACGACCTGGATATTGGTCAGTATCGGTCCTACCAGGACTTGAATAAGCTGATCAGCTTCCTGAATGTGGATGCTTTTCTTGATTTGGAGGAAGGTTACGAATTCCCACTAAACAATCAGCACATCAATAAGGTGTTGATGCACGATCCGAATTATTTATTCAGTTACACACATCTGGCGCATCAGAGCTATTTGGTAGATCCGGGATTGAGTGCAGTACTTGAAAAATTATTTTTTGAGGCCTATCGCTTGGGAACCATGCGCACAAATTTGCAAGAGATGGAGCCGGCCATCCGAAGTGCAGACATGCTTTCCTTTGACATTACCGCCATTCGCTCTTCCGATGCTCCGGGTAATCAGCGTGCTCAACCCTTTGGGTTAACCGGGGAGGAGGCGTGTCAGTTGTGTTGGTATGCTGGAATGAACGAGAAACTCAGTTCAGCAGGTTTTTATGAGTACAATCCTTCGCTTGATGATGAGCAGCTCAAAACAGCCGCTGTGGTAGCCACTATGGTTTGGTATTTTATTGAAGGATATGGATTCCGAAAAAATGAACAGGACTTCCGCTCCAATGATTTTTTGAAATTCACAGTGGCCATGCCGGTGGAGCAGGAGAGCATCACCTTCTTTAAAAGTAAGGTAACCGATCGTTGGTGGATGGAAATACCCGGAGTAAAACGGGCATCCCTAGTGCCTTGCACCTACAGTGACTATGAAACGGCAACCAAGGGTGAAGTTCCGGAGCGCTACATTGGCGCAGTTTCACGAATGATCTGACCAGACGATTTATTTTCCGTAGAAAATTACAGAAGTCATGGTCAGAGAGCCGGCCAGGAGCTCATCATTGAATAATTCTATTTCTTCTTTTGGTGAGGAAAGTCCAAGAGCATAAATCAGAGGCCAATAATGATCAGGTGTTGGAATGGCCAAAGATGCCGCAGGACCAAGTCTTTCGTATTCGATTAGTGGAAGGTGGTTTCGTGACAGAATGTGTTTTTTAAAGACCTCATTCATTTCAATAGCCCAATCATATCCATAACCTGGAGTATCCAACTTATCAAAAGCTGCCATTCTCAGGTTATGCACCATGTTGCCACTTCCAATAATTAGAACGCCGCGTTTACGCAGGTCGGCCAACTCCCGGGCCAGTTCATAATGCCACTGACCCTTTCTATAATAATCGATACTCAGCTGCAATATGGGAATGTTGGCTTCAGGATACATATGACGGACTACAGTCCATGTTCCATGATCCAGGCCCCAGTCGTGATCTTTTCCAATGTGGGTTAATTCTGTGATGTGACTGATTTGGCTGGCCAGGTCAGGGTTTCCGGGTGCAGGGTATTGAACGGAATAAAGTTCTGGTGGAAACCCTCCAAAATCATGGATGGTTTTTGGGTTTTCCATGGCCGTAACCAAGGTTCCCTGAGTAAGCCAATGAGCCGAAATGCAAAGCACAGCCTGGGGTTCGGGGAGTTTCTTTCCTAATTCAGCCCAGGTAGTGCTGAAAACATTGTTTTCAATTCCGTTCATAGGAGAGCCATGACCTATGAAAAGAGCCGGCATAGGATTATCCTTCTTTAGACTCAATTTAGATAAGGCATTCAGCTTCATTCAAATTCTTTTTTGGACACTTAAAACTCACGAATTCAATTGTCAATAATGGACGTTTTTTCAGATCAACATGTTGAAAATTGATTTTTCATTGACAAAAACTCATTTCTTAGCCTCAAAACCATTAATTACCGTTCGCACTTGTTAATAAATTCTTCACACCATTTTTAAGGGTTGTTCACGGGCCTATTTCAACAAAAATCCTACTTTTGTCTGCCCTAAAATGACCTCAAATTCTCCTTTCAGCTCTTTTAAAGGGCATTTCACTTTAAACCAAATCCAAAACTATAAGCCTATGAAAAACCACTACATGACTTTGGTGTTGGTGTTGCTTGTATTCGTAACAGGATATGCGCAGATCACTACCTCCACCATTTCCGGAGTCGTAAAAGACTCCAACGGCGCTCCGGTGCCAAATGCTACCGTTCAGGCGGTGCACGTCCCTTCCGGTACCAAGTATGGCACCATCACCAACACCAACGGAGCGTATATTCTTCCGGCTGTTCGTGTAGGTGGACCTTACAATGTCACTGTTTCGTTTGTTGGTTTCCGCACAGAAACCATTCAAATTCTTGAAGCCGATTTGGGTTCAACAGCTCATGCTGACTTTGAGCTCAAAGAAGAAAGCACCCAACTCAGCGAGATTCTTGTTACCGCCGAAGGTGGTCGGGTGTTCTCTAAAGACCGTACCGGTGCGGCTCAAAAGTTTGGTCGTAATGAAATTACCTCTGTTCCGATTATTGGAGCTCGTACCATTGATGGAGTTACCAAGTACAATCCTAATGGTGATGGTCGCTCATTCGGTGGTCAGGACTCTCGTCTGAATAATTTCACCATCGATGGTTCGCAATTCAATAATGGATTCGGTCTCGGTTCATCAGCCCAGGCTGGTGGTCGTACTGGCGCAACAGCTATTTCTCTTGATGCTATTGATCAACTTCAGGTTAACGTTGCTCCATTTGATATCCGTCAAAGTGGATTTGTTGGAGCAGGTATTAACGCTGTCACCCGTTCTGGTACAAATAAAGTGGAAGGTTCAGTTTACCAAACCCAGCGCGACAACTCTTCAACCTTTACGGGTTCAAAAGCTTATGAGGTTCCTGTCACAGCTGCTAAGTTCAGCGAAAAAGTTCAAGGTTTCAGACTTGGTTTACCGATCATCAAGGATAAGTTATTCTTCTTCGGTAACTATGAAAACCTAACTAAAACTGAGCCTGGAACTACCTGGATCTCAGATGGCTCACCACTCTCTGGTTCACAGGTTACACGTGTGAAGTACTCTGACATGGAGACGCTCTCAAAGTTCATGCGCGATAACTTTGATTATGAAACTGGTCCTTGGGAAGGCTATAACAATGCTGTGACATCTCAGAAATTCCTGGTTCGCTTGGACTGGAACATCAACGATAAGCATAAGCTGATGGCGCGTTACGTTCACCACGATTCTGATGCAGAGATCAACATCTCCAATTCTCAGTCTGCAGGTGCCGGTAACCGTACTACCAATCCTAATGCGATGGCTTTCCAGAACAGTGGCTATATCATTTTGGATAATACCCGTTCTTACGTTCTTGAGTTGAACAGCCGTCTGTCAAATACCATACACAACTCCCTCATCATCGGCTACGACAAGCAGATTGAGGACCGTGCTTATCGCTCACAGTTGTTCCCTACTATTGACATTCGTGAAGGAGCAAACACATACACCTCCGTTGGATTTGACCCATTCACGCCTAACAACAAACTGGATTACGGTACATTCCACATTACGGATAACCTTACCAAGTATATGAACAAGCACACTTTTACAGTGGGCTTCAATTATGAACAGTATAAGTCAAACAACCTGTTCTTCCCTGCTTCAAACGGTGTTTATATTTTCAATAGCCTTGCTGATTTCTACACCGCTGCCAATCAGTCTATTGCAGCTAATGGAGCACCATCAACCTTTGCTCCTGCACGTTTCCAGTTTCGCTACTCTGCACTTCCAGGTGCAAAAGAGCCTCTCCAGGTTTTGAAGACCTCGCGCATAGACCTCTATGCTCAGGATGAATTCAATGTTACAGATGATTTCAAATTGACGTTTGGTATCCGCACTTCTGTTATTGGTTTTGAAGACACCGCTTTGGAGAATGAAAAGGTTACCGCTCTAACTTTCGCCAATGGCGAGACGTTTAACACCGGCGTTCTTCCGAAGACTCAGGTTCTGTGGGAACCACGCATTGCCTTCAACTGGGATAACGATGCAGTTTACCGTACACAGATTCGTGGTGGTACCGGAGTATTTACTGGCCGTCCTCCTTATGTATTTGTTTCTAACCAAGTTGGTAACAATGGTGTGTTGACTGGATTTATTGATGTCAGTGGCGCAGCAGCAGCCAACTACGGATTTACTCCTCGTCCGAATGATTACTTCATTCCAAGTACTCCTACACTGCCTTCAACCTTTGATTTGGCTTTCTCTGATCCCAATTACAAGTTCCCTCAGATGTGGAAAACCAACCTCGCCATCGATCAGAAACTTCCTTTTGGTTTGATTGGATCAGTAGAATTCCTCTACAACCGTTCAATCAATGCTGTGCATTATTACAATGCAAACCTGGATAAGCCTACTACGGCTTTAAAAGGACCTGATGCACGCGATCGTTTTGCAAATAATGATAACGGCGTTCGTGTTAACGACAACGTTTCCATGGCAGCGGTTCTCACTAACCGTAATGGCCCTTATTATCAGGGTCTAACCTTCAAGATCGAAAAGCCTTATCAAAAAGGTTTCTGGGGATCTTTTGCTTGGACCACTTCCCGTGCCTATGATTACATGAGTGCAGGATCTATTGCTAGCGGTAGCTGGCAGAGCGCTCGTTCCGTTAATGGAAACAATGAGCTTGAACTCACGCTATCGGATAACAACATTCCCAACCGCTTTGTTGGATTGGCTGGTTACCGAATTGAGTACGGTGATAAGTTCGGTGGTGCAACTACCCTCACACTGGGTTACATTGGTCAACAGAGCAATCCATTTTCTTACTTCGTAGCCGGTGACCTTAACGGTGACCGTGTACGTGACAATGAGTTGATGTACGTGCCATTGGATGCTTCACAGGTACGCTTCGCAAGTAACGCCGTAAGCTCTACAGTGAATGGTACAACCAGCTCTGTAACCTACACTGAAGCTCAACAGCAGGAGGCTTATCAGAAGTATATCGATCAAGATCCATATCTGTCTGGTCGCGCACTTAATTATGCTGAGCGCAATGCCTTGACTCTGCCTTACTTACATCGTTTTGACTTCTCCATTGCACAGGATTTTGCCGTGAAGGTTAAAGGCTATAAGAATACCATTCAGGTTCGTTTCGATATCCTGAACTTTGGAAACATGCTGAGCAACAAGTGGGGGGTATCACAGCGCGCGACCAATCCTGCAGTACTGCAGTATCAGTCGCTTAACGCAAATGGTGAGCCTGTTTTCAAGCTTGCTACACAGCGTGAGCCAGATGGTACTAACGTACTGATCAAGGATACATACTCCAGAAATTCCTCTGTATTTGACGTATGGCAGGCTCAGTTGGGTCTCCGCTATATCTTCTAATAAATTGTCGATCTGATTAAAAAAAAGGGGGTCCATTTTTGGACCCCTTTTTTTTAATTTCCAGCTTCCCGTTGCGCGGTTACGGTTACGGTTGTTTTAGCGCATGGACCTCCAATTGGTGGATTCATTTTTGAAACAGAAACCACTACCGATTGGGCTAATGGAAATTGATTTATTATTTTTTTAGAGATAATACTGGCGACTGCCTCCAAGAGTCCCCGAGGCTGCTCCATCTCAACTTTAATCAACTGATAAACTTTCGTGTAGTCAATCGAGTGTTCTAATTCGTCATCTGAGAATTCAAAGTCCGTTGATACATCTATATGGACTGTGACCATAAAGGTATTGCCGCTAACTTTCTCCTCGGGATATAATCCATGATAGGCCTTAAAAGTAAGCTCCTCAAGGCTGATTCGCATACCTATCCGATCTGATCAAAAAACGATCCGCTTTCCTTTTTCGGTATAGTTGGAGCTTCCGGCTTTTTTTCCGGTGCGCCTGTGTTTGCTGGTCTCTGAGGTTCTCGAACAGGCTCTGAAAAAAATAATTCTTTCTTTGCTTTCGCCAGGTAGCTTTCAGGATTGAAACCCTCATTTAGCTTTTTCACCCGCTCTGCACGATCTTGTAACTCAGCAGCAATTCGTCCTAAATCAGATGAAAAATTATCCTTATGAATCATGAGACTTCTGAACTCCTGAATCAGTTCTTTTACCCGACCTTCAATTTCATCGAGTATCTGCTGGGATTTTACTTCCGCTTCCTCTACAATCTCTTTTGATTTTGTGCGCGCCTCATAGAGTAAGCCCTCTGCCTGTAGTTGTGATTCGCGAAGTTGAAGATCCGCAGCTTTGTTGGCCTGCTCAATCAGGTTATTGCCGGTATCTTCTGCTGTTTTTAATGTTTTGTAGAGGGTACTCTCAACTTCCCTCAGCTTGGCCACTTCACGCTCCGCAGACTCCAGTTTCATCCGGGCCTCCTTCAATTCGTCGAGCATTTTCTCCCACTCCTGTGACATCGTGCCCAAAAAGGCATTGACCTCATCTTTATCGTAACCTCTCAGATTTTTTTCAAATGTCTTTTGTCTGATTTCTAACGGTGTGATCTTCATGTGGCCTCGTTTAATGGGTAGGGTTTCGGTCAAACTTCCATACAGAAACAATCCGGTCATCTCCGGCGCTCACAAAGGTATCATCATTCAACCACAAAAGCCGGTTCACTGAATTTCCGTGACCTGCGTGTCGGGCCTTATCCAGTACCCTCAGTAGGGAAAGATCGGCTGTGGACCAGATCTTAATGGTTTTATCCATGCTACAAGTTAGAAAATGTTCTCCATCAGGGCTAAAGGAGATGTGGTTGATGGCAAACAAATGAGCGGCTACCGTTCCGGTTGGTTCAAAGTTACCGCCAGTCCTCCATCGGCAAATCCGGGCGTCGCGTGAGCCGCTTACTAAATGCTCGCCATCTGGACTAAACGCCAAGGTAAAAACAGAGTGTCGATGAGCCTCCCATTCATGGATTACCTCCATCGTACCCGGATCAACATACCGAATCCGCTGGTCACTAAATCCTAACGCCAAATTTCCCGATTTGGGTTCTCTAGCAATGGTTCTTAAACTCTTTGAAGAAAATTTGATGCGTCCTAAAATGCTAAAATTGGAATAAGCCAATTTGATCAAATCCCCTTCCCCAGACCCAACATAAATATGATCTTCAACTTTGAGGATGGAAAATAAGGCTGTAGGCCCAAGTCCGATAGACCTGATTCTTTCCTTTCTTTCGACATCAACTGCGTGAATACCCTCATTATTTTGGCCAATGAGCAGAGTACCCGATTTGGGGTCAAAGCACATGGCATAGACCGAACCCTCCACTTTAGCCACCAGTTTGCCCTGATCAGGCTCATCCAGTGACCATCTCACAATCATACCATCACCGCCTGCTGAAAAAAAACTTTTGCCGTCTTCAGCCGAGACTAAATGATAAATACTGTCCTGGTGGCCCTGAAACTGGAATAGCTTTATGGCCAATGGTCTTTTTTTTAGTGGTTCAGACACAAAATGAGTTTTGGCAAAATTCGATGTAAAAGTATATTTAACCATGCCGTTGCACGAAATACATTGGTCCGGAACAGGTTCCGGATGGGCCGTTTGGAGGGTAGAGGAGGAGCCTGAATTTCTCGCCAATGAGTTGCCTCAGGCAGATCAGTGTCCTGAAATGATCATTTTTCCAAGGAAACGATTAGAATGGTTGGGAGGTCGTTATCTGTTAAGGTACATGTTCAGAGAGGCAGGCCTTTCGTACAACGGCCTGACCAAAGATGAGTTTGGTAAGCCGCATCCAATAGGTTCGGATGTTTACATTTCACTTTCCAATGCTTTTCCATTTGTTGCTGCTCAAATCCATACGCAAATACCTGTTGGTATTGACCTGGAGATCCCTCGCCCGAAAATGGTTCAGATCATCCCTCGTGTGCTTACCGACTTGGAAAAGAAAGATGCTGCAGCCGATCCACAAAAACTGTGTGTGTACTGGAGTGCAAAGGAGGCGCTCTATAAAATTTATGGCAAACGCAATCTTAATTTTTCTGAAAATTTATTGTTAGATCCTTTTGAATTAAATGTCTCAGGCTCCATCATCGGTCACATCATCACTTCGGATGTTCGTTGGCGCGTAGAGCTTGAGTATCTTGCGGGACCACTATTTGTACTCACTACAACAAAAATGGCTGAACAGGAATGAGATTTTACCTATTGATAGTTATTCTTCTGCATGCCGGTTTGGCTACAGCACAGATTATCCGAGAACCTCTCCAGGCCATTGGAATGGATGGGA
>Ga0315902_10013454_pt1 | contig 10581 bp, 8 predicted proteins | sample LakEriMetagenome_9_FD_203523 | JGI IMG/M metagenome (GOLD analysis project Ga0315902, IMG submission 203523) | Freshwater fungal communities from buoy surface, Lake Erie, Ohio, United States - Buoy 12 MA117 | ecosystem: Environmental > Aquatic > Freshwater > Lake > Lake biofilm | place: USA...
AACCTCGTCAATCCCTGAATGGCCACCACCACGACATCGTATCGCTGACGGATCAGTTCGAGCATTGAAGGAACCCTGGCTACAGACTGCCTATAGTCAAAATGAAAGACATCCGCGTCATGATCCAGTCGCATCTTTCGGGTGAACTCATTGTCACGGGATGTACCCAGCGAAATGAGCGCCACGCGACGGGCAGCCCCGGGCGTCAATGGGAATACTGACGGATCCTCATATCTGGCCAGCGTGATGGCTTTCAGGGCAACCTCGCGTCGGATCTCGGGTGAACGCCGGTTGAGGTCGGCGGTCAGTCCCTCCAGCTTCACCGGCGACATGTTGGCCAGTCCATAAACGTATTTGGCCCTTAGCACACGACGTACATGCGTATCAATATCTCCCCAGGAAAGTTTTCGTTTCTTGATGGCCTTTCGGATCCTGGCAATGGCGGTTGGAATATCTCCTGGCAGGCAGAGCATATCGTTGCCTGCGATGAGTGCCTCTACAGAGGCCTGGCCGTCTGGATAATACTTGCTCACACCCTTCATCTCCAGGGCATCCGTGAACGTGAGTCCCTGAAAGCCAAGCTCCTCCCGCAGCAATCCCGTCACATTCCTGGCAGATATCGACGTGGGTTTATTGGCGGTATTGTCTATGGCCGGGATGGAGAGATGCGCTACCATCACACTGCCCACACCACCGCGAATGAGTTCACGGAAAGGGAACAATTCCAGAGAGTCCAACGCGCCCCTTGACTTATTAATGATGGGAAGGTCGTAGTGAGAATCAACACTTACATCGCCATGACCCGGGAAATGCTTGGCGGATGCCATCACCCCGGCATCCTGCATGCCTCTCATATACTGCAAACCATATTGTGCAACGATCCGCTTATCCTCACCAAAAGACCGGTCGTTGATGACCGGGTTGGCGGGATTGTTGTTGACATCCACCACGGGTGCGTAGTTGACGTGAATGCCCAGCCGGCGACATTGTTCGGCCACCCAGCGTCCGTACCGATAGATCAGATCCGGATCGCGCACCGCACCCAGCATCATTTGTCGGGGCAGTCCCGCCACACTGTCGAGCCGCATGCCGACACCATTCTCCCCGTCAATCGTCATGAGAATAGGCGTTCTGGCGATGGATTGAAAATAATTGACCAGGGAGGCCTGCTTTACCGGAGCTCCCTGGAACAGACAGATGGAGCCGATATTATACTTACTTACCGCCGCTTCTACGGCTGAATCGTGGAAGATGACCTGACGTGAGGCGTTGATCGAGGAGAGGCGCACCACCATCAGTTGTCCGATCTTTTCATCCGGCGAAAGGGTTCGAAAAACACTATCCACCCACTCCTCCTGTGGCAGGCGACTGCTGAATTGCGCATGGACGGACATGCTCGTACAGAGCAGGACAAGAAGATGTAAGCAGTTACGCATCATGGCGGCTTTCGGTTAAATCGATGTAAATTTGCAGGCTGCGCTAAAAATAAGAAGAATTGAGCGACCTCATACAACTACTGCCCGACAACATCGCGAACCAGATCGCCGCAGGCGAGGTCATCCAACGCCCGGCCAGCGCAGTAAAGGAGTTGCTGGAAAACGCGGTGGACGCCGGTGCAACCCATGTGCGGCTCATCGTCAATGACGCGGGGAAGTCACTCGTACAGGTGATCGACAACGGCAAAGGGATGAGCCCGACAGATGCACGCATGTCTTTTGAACGACATGCCACCTCCAAGATCCGTTCGATCGATGATCTCTTCTCGATCCGCACCATGGGCTTTCGGGGAGAGGCCCTGGCATCGATCGCCGCAGTCGCCCAGGTCGAACTGCGCACCCGCCGGGCCGATGACACCCTCGGCACCTTCATCGAGATCGAGAACAGCCGCGTGCGGCGTCAGGAAGCATGCGCCGCAGCGCCGGGCACCAGCATTGCGATGAAGAACCTTTTCTTCAACGTCCCCGCCCGGCGGAACTTTCTCAAATCGAACGCTGCAGAGATGAAACAGATCGTGGACGAATTCATCCACGTGTCGCTGGCCTTTCCGGACATCGCCTTCGAACTGAACGCGAACGGTCAGGAGATCTTTATGCTCCAGAAAGGGAACCTCAAGCAGCGGATCGTACAACTCTTCGGCAACGGGCATGCCGCCAAACTGGTGCCCGTGGGAGAACACACCGACTATCTCGACATCAAAGGCTTTGTGGGCAAGCCCGAGGCGGCCCGAAAATCCCGCGGCGATCAGTACTTTTTTGTGAACGGGCGGTTCATTCGCAGTGCCTATCTCAACCACGCCGTGATGAGCGCATTCCAGGGACTCATTCCGGAGCAGACCTTTCCGCTCTACGTGCTGTTCATAGACCTCGATCCCGCGCAGATCGATATCAACGTGCATCCCACCAAGCAGGAGATCAAATTCGAAGACGAGAAGGTGGTCTACGCTTTTGTGCAATCGGCTGTGCGCCACGCCCTCGCGCAGTTCAGCGTCACCCCGTCCCTTGATTTCGAACTCGACCCCGGTATCCAGCAACTGGGCGCTGTCAGCCGGCCCACCAGCGAGGAAGACCGTACTTCCGCCGGCAATGGCAGGCTTTTTCAGACCTTCACACAAAAACACGAGGCCTGGAAAGTAGAGCCCTCCGGCAACCTGTCGGGCTGGAAGGATTTCTATCGACCGCTGCCCGCCGCCGAAGCAGCATTCCATCCGGAGACCTCCGGTGCGGACGCTCCATCCGCGCAGGCATATTCTCAGGCCACACCCGCTCCCGCCGCACTCAGACTGCCCGATGAGATCACCCCGATGCAGGTGCAGCGATCATATATCGTCTTTGATACCCCGGAAGGCATGGTGGTGGTGCACCAGCAGCTGGCCCATGAACGGGTCATCTACGAACGACTCACCGCCGCCCTGGATGGCAAACCCCTGCCCGTTCAACGGCTGCTTTTCCCCGTATCCATCACCCTGCCACCCGCAGATGCCGCACTGATGCAGGAACTGATCCCGGAACTCAGGGTGCTGGGTTATCTGGTCGAGGCAGGTGGACAGGACAGTTTCCTGCTGCAGGGAACGCCTTCCGACCTCAAAGGCGGAGGTGATGGTGCCGAGATCGAAAACCTGCTGGAATCCTACAAGCATTTCAATCCGTCACTGACCTGCTCGCGCCGGGAGAAACTGGTCCGCTCCATGGCGGCCAGGCAGTGTATAAAGGCCGGCAGTCACCTCGCGGCCGAAGAGATGCGAAGGATCGTGGAGGAGCTGGCAACCTGCCGGCAGCCGACCCTGTCGGTCGGAGGGCTTCCCACCTATGTCAACTGGCGGTCAGACCGGCTTGATGCCATGTTCTTCAGATGAAATGACCGATCAGTAAAGCTTCATGATTTCCCGGAGGTAGGCCTCGAATTGCTTACGGATGTCTGCCGCTGATCCGCGATGGTTATTGACCAGCATCGAGAAGATCAGCCAGCGGCCACTGTCGGTGCGGACAAATCCGCTCAGGGCCACCACGCCGCTAAGTGTACCGGTCTTTGCATAGATCCTGCCGGTCAGATCCGGCCCATAGCTGCGCAGGGTACCCGTACCCGGGGTAGGAAAAATGCCCTGTACCCGGTCCAGACCAAAATCAGCACGCATCCTGTCGAGTACCCAGACAAAGTCCGCCGGAGTAAAAAGATTATAACGACTCAGACCGCTGCCGTCTGCCCAGCGCGGGCGGTGTGGCATGCCGGCGAAGGTGGTCTTCAACAGCTGATCCGTTGCCTCGCCCTCGCTGAAGCGGCCGGTGATCTTTCGGGCCGTCATCAGCAGCGTCTGCTCCGCGTAAAAGTTGTCGCTGCGCAACATCAGCGGGCGCAACATCGAGTCCAGCGGTCGGGAACGCACAACATAACGTTTACGGCTAACCGAAGATTCGGAAAAATCCTTCACCGGATATATGTCGCGGTGGAGCGTGTCGCGCAGCAGTTGAAGCGCAGCGCCTGAAACCCTTGTCACGAATGGCACTTCCAGCATCTCTCCGTCCCGCCTTCCTTCCGTAATGATATAGCGGTTCGCATCCCTTTCGCGATCAACGGAAAAGCGACCCCGCGGATCCGGCGCTGTGAAATCTACCGGCCAGTCAACTTCAGGTTCGCTGGTGATGAATATGTCCATCGTATCTCCCGGATGAGTGGGTTGTTCTTTTCGACCCACCGACTGTGTCCAGCGGATAACGTTTCCATAGACGGGCAATGGGCTGCGCTCCGCCATGTAATATGCGCTGTAATCATCCCAGCTCCAGCCACTGCCGAGCGGGGTGGTCTTCCACGCGTCGGTGACGAGGCGCAGTGGCTTATCAGTGGTTCGCAAGAAGTCCGCCACGCGGTGGCTTTTGTAATCCGTATGCAGCAGTGTGGGGTCGCCGGTGGGCCAAAGGTAGATGGCGGTATCAAGGTCCTGCCATTCGATCCCGTCCAGGGAATCACCGAGATGTTTCATGGCGGCATAGCAGGTGATGATCTTAGTATTGCTGGCCGGTACAAAAAAGCGGTCTGCCTGATGGCGGTACAGCCATTTGCCAGCTGCCGGATCGAAAAGCGCAATGCCGACATGCGCCTGTGCAAGGGTTGAATCCCGCAACAAGTGTTCTCGCGTGGCTTGCGCAGTGCGGCGCGGCAGGGTGCAGGAAGTCCATAGCAGGGCCGTCAGGATCAGGAAGGCTGATAGACGCATGTGATGATTGTTTAAGGGTTGGATGGCTCAACTTCTTTCCTGGGCCCGGATCCATCGTTCCGGGAGATCGTTCTGAGCTGCCTGGCGATAGTCGCCCTGCGAGCAGGGAATAAACTTTCCGTCGGGCATCTGCATCCACCAGCGGCCGGTGCGGCGGCTCTGAAGGAAGGTCGTCTCCACCTCGGCGAATGCGGTGTGATAGACGTTGTGGTCGTCGAGATCGGTCAGCGGTACTTCCAGCCGACCCTTGCGGAGTCCGTCCATGAAGTACCAGATCATCTGGGCAGCCTGCTGGGCGGAACGCTGGGCGGGATCGTCATCGACCACGATGCCGTAAATGCCGATGGTATCCATCCTGTCGCTCATACCTGCATACTGCATCAGCAGGCATGCCTCTTCACCGTTGAGTCCGTTCGGCAGACTGGAGGATCCGGGCGCCGCGGCATGCTGCATCGCCGCCATATCGAAGCTCAGCATGCTGGAGGCACGAAGCACGGGCTCCATCTCGTCCATCGCCTCGCGCATGTGTCCGATGCGAAAGCAGTCGAACCGAAGTTTATCCATCGTCTCGAGCATGTTCGGATGCACCAGATAGCTCTGAAAAGCGAGGTGGCTGTAGTTGCGTATGAAATTCGGCTCACCGGTGAGGATCTCCATCAGGAAATTCCGGCTGCGCATGGGAATGTCGATCGACAGGTCGATGTATGCGTCAACCACAACGGCCTCGATGATCTGTTTGCGGTGACGGTACACTTCGTACTGCGCGAGCGTGAGGTCATGGGACCCACCGATGATCACGGCGCGTGCGCCGGAGGCGGTGATTTCCGAGACCACGCTGCGCAGCGCCGCCATGGTATCTGCCGGTCCCTCGCCCTGCCGGATGTTGCCGGCATCTGCGATGCGCAGCTGGCGATGCCACTGGTAGAGGGTGTACAGCGATCTTCTGACGGCGTCCGGGCCGGCATTGCTGAAATCTCCCTGCACATCGCCGCGGCGCTCGCCGCATCCCACCAGCACAATATCCGCCTCCCGGAAGGAGGGCAGCTCGCCTTCATTGGCTTCGATGTAAAGTCCCAACTGTCCGTCGCGGAACCGCTCCTTCATGAAGGCGGGACCCAGGTCGACCGGATCGAGGAAGTCACTGATTTGGAACAGATCGTCCATCGGATGCGAATTTGCGCAAACCTAATCCATTCGGACGGAAATCCCACCTTCAGCCGCTCAGGCGTCCGTCCGTTCCTTTGACGGATTTCATATCTTCGCAGGATGGACGCAATCTTGGCGCAGATCGAAGCCCACCGCGAGGAGATACGCACATTTGAGACCACGGACCCTGAACTGCTGGAGGCCTTCCGGATCAGGTTCCTGGGCACCCGGGGGATCGTAAAGGCCCTCATGGGTGAAATGAAGAACGTGCCGGCAGACCGCCGGCGTGACTTCGGGCAGGTGATGAACGCCTTCAAAGAGGCTGCCGAAGCCCGTCACGAGACCCTGAAAGAGGCGTTGTCGCAATCAGAGATCGGCCCCTCGGGACCCGATGCCACCCTGCCGGGCGATGCGCTGCCGACGGGCGGCCGACATCCGATCACGATCATGCGCAACCGCATCGTATCCATCTTCCGCCGTATGGGTTTTGCCGTAGCGGAAGGCCCGGAGATCGAAGACGACTGGCATAACTTCACGGCGCTGAATCTGGATGAAGACCATCCCGCGCGTGACATGCAGGACACCTTCTACCTCTCACGCCGACCCGACATGCTATTGCGCACCCACACCAGCAATGTGCAGATCCGGGAAATGCAGCGCAGCCAGCCGCCGATCCGCATCGTATGTCCGGGCAGGGTCTACCGGAACGAAACAGTGAGTGCACGCTCCCACTGCTTCTTTCACCAGGTAGAGGGATTGTACATAGACGAAGGCGTCTCCTTCGCCGACCTCAAACAAACGCTCTACTCTTTTGTCCGTGAGATGTTCGGCGAAGACGTACGCGTACGGTTCCGCCCCAGCTACTTCCCGTTCACGGAGCCCAGCGCTGAGATGGACATCAGCTGCATGCTGTGCAAGGGCGAAGGCTGCGCCGTCTGCAAACGTACCGGCTGGCTGGAGATCCTGGGCTGTGGCATGGTGCATCCACAGGTACTCTCGAACTGCGGCATCGATCCTGAAAAATACAACGGCTACGCCTTCGGCATGGGGATAGAACGCCCGGCCATGTTGAAATACGGCATCACGGACATCCGACTCTTCAGTGAGAACGACGTCAGGTTCCTCCGGCAGTTCACGGCCGCGACCTGAGTACCGGTGACTGAAAAAAGAAGCGCGTTAAGATGCAAATAACCGGATCCATCGTAATTTGCGGTTCATACGCCCGGTGCATACAAATTGCCATTGCCTGCTCAGCCGCAGGCATCCACCCCACCCTGCTGGTGCCTGCAGGGTCGGGAGTAATTCATCCAGAAGGCATCTCACTGCATACAACTTCAGACCCCTTCTCTTGTGTGGCCGACATGGTGGTCGACTGCTCTGATGACGATGCTGAAACCGTGATCGCCCGCTGCAATCAACTCTCAGAGATCAATCATGGCGACGTGGTATTCGCGCTCAATGCCGATATGCCGGAACTTGAAAAAGTAGCCGTGCATATCATGCATCCGGGGCGGGTGATCGGCATCCGATGGGAAAAACCGGAAGCAGCAACACCCCGCATCATCAGCACTCCGCTTACCACGGAAACCAGCCTTGCAACAGCATTCCTTTTCCTGGAATCGCTGAGGGAGCATATTGTATCCTGAAGTGCGATTCCTGTAACATTTAACTGGTTAACAACCATGTCTACACCCAGCGTCCTTGTCACCGGCGGAAGTGGCCTGCTTGGCGGTTATCTGATCGAAGCGTTGAATGCCCGGGGACTGTCGGTGCGCGCCCTTCATCGTTCCATCCCTCCCAGACTGCGGATCGCAGATCCCTCACTGGTTGAATGGGTGTACGGAGATGTACTCGATGTCATATCCCTGGATGACGCGATGGAAGGTATTACGGAAGTGTACCACTGTGCGGCCATCGTGTCCTTTCACCCGAAACGGCTCATGGAAATGCACCGCATCAATGTCGACGGTACAGCCAATGTTGTAAACGCATGCCTGCGACATGAGATACGCAAACTGGTGCATGTGAGTTCGGTGTCGGCACTCGGCCGCAAGCGCGACGGGCAGACGATCACCGAGGCTGCAAAATGGGATGAAGCCTCCAACGGCTCGGCCTATGGACGCACGAAATACATGGCCGAACTGGAGGTCTGGCGGGGCATTGGGGAAGGACTCAACGCTGTGATGGTCAACCCGAGCATCATCCTCGGTGTGGGCGACTGGCATAAGGGCTCCAGCGCCATGTTCCGCAACGCCTTCAATGAATTTCCCTGGTACACCGACGGGGGCACCGGCCTCGTTGATGCGCGCGATGTAGCGGAGTCGATGATGGCACTGATGACAAGTGACATCAGCGCATCCCGCTTCATCGTATCAGCGGAGAACTGGCCATACCGGCGGGTATTCACGGAGATGGCCAACGGCTTCGGGAAACGACCGCCCTCCCTCCACGCCCGCCCCTGGATGGGTGCCCTCGTATGGAGATGGGAGGCCCTGAAGAGCCGTTTCACCGGAGAAGAACCCCTGCTGACGCGAGAAACGGCAGATACGGCGCGTGTGCATGTTTCGTATGACCACAGCAAACTGCTGAAGGCGTTGCCGGGGTTCCGTTTCCGGCCGCTCTCTGAATCCATCGCCGACCACTGTCGTGAATATCTGGTTAAATATGGCAACACCCGTCGCTGATGCGTGAGGATATTCATAACCTTGCATGCAAAGCACGACATATGCACTCCATCCGCCTGATCCTCCTGCTCTGCCTGTCCGCCCTCTCCGGGATGCCGATGGCGCAGGGCTTCTCCGTTAGCGGCATCGTGACCGATGCGCAGGGCGGGCAAGCGCTCACCGGCGCTTCCGTATTCTGCCAGAATACCACACTCGGCACCGTTACCAACGCAGACGGCCGCTTCCGTCTGCAACTGCCGGACGGAGGTTACGACCTGGTGATCTCCTTCAATGGATATGAGACCCAAAGCCTCCGCATCAACGCCTCCACCGAGGGCCTGCAGTCGATGAATGTGAAACTCAGGATGAAGGACAGAAGTCTGGAAGCCGTTTCGGTCGTAGCTACTACAGAACTGCGCGACGGATGGAAGCGCTACGGTGATCTGTTCAGCGGACTATTCCTCGGGATGACCGTCAACAGCGACAGTTGCCGGATCGATAACCGCGACTCGCTCCGATTCTTCTATAGTAAAAAACGCGACCGTCTCAAAGTCATCGCGCGCGAACCGCTGAGGATCGTCAATAACGCGCTGGGCTATGTCATCCGTTACGAACTCGATTCATTCGTACACGAATTCGCATCCGGCCATACCGAATACACAGGATACGCACTCTTCGAAGAGATGGAAGGCGATGAGGCGCAAAGAACAAAATGGGCGGCAGAGCGTGAGCGCGCCTATTTCGGTTCGATGCTGCATTTCGTGAGATGCTATTACGACAGCACGCTTCGCCTGAACGGTTACAGGCTGGAGCGGATCGACCGCGGCACCGATGAAAGCGCGATGATCTACAATCCTTACGACTCTGTACGCTACGGCATCACAGATGATGGCGATGTGATGCTGCTGAACGACGGAAAACTGCGTGTAGCCTACACCCTGGAACGTCCCGAGCCGAAATATCTTCAGATGCGAAAGCTTTCGGCAAATACACCGGTGCAGATCTCTATCCTCGACTTTCCGGAATACATCCTGATCGAACAGAATGGTTATTACTATGATCAGAAAGAGATACTCGTGAACGGCTACTGGGGCTGGGAGAAACTCGCAGATCTGTTGCCGTACGACTATGATCCGGAATGACCACCATCGTTCGATCTGCGTTCCAGTGCGATGAGTCGGTCCCACATCTCCGAGATGCGCTTCACCCAGACGAGCTCCCGTTTTTTCTGCAAGGCATCCATGGCCGGCGTTCCGAAATAAGTGCGGCCACCTTCCAGACTACCCGCCACACCGCTCTGTGACAGCACCACCGCATGCGCACCGATGGTGAGTGTCTTGCTCACACCTACCTGCCCCCAAAGGATCACACCCTCACCGATCTCCACGGCTCCGGCCACGGCAACCTGCGCGGCGAAAAGACAGTTGCGACCGATGATCGTATCATGACCGATGTGTACCATGTTGTCCATCTTTGTTCCCGCACCAATGCGCGTGTCATGTGTCACACCGCGATCGATCGTACACGAAGCACCGATCTCCACATCATCCTCAATGATAACGCGACCGCAACTTTCCATCCGCTTGTACCATACATCGCGCTGACGTTTTGCATTGTAATAAAAAGGCTCCGATCCGATGACCGATCCGGACTGTATGACCACGCGATCTCCGATGATGCAATGATCGCGGATCGTGACATTGGGATGTATCACACAATCCCTGCCGATCGACACCTGCGCTCCGATGCATACACCGGGATGAAGGATTGTACCCTCACTGATCACTGCATCTCCGCTGATCATGTCGGTCTGTACCGGTGCACTTCTGTATCTGCGTACGATCGTGAGATATGCTTCGAAAGGCTGATCGACCACAAGCAACACCTTGCCTTCCGGAAAATCAGTTTCGCGGTCGATGATGATGAACGACGCTGCAGACTCGATGCAGGTGCGGTAATACTTGGGGTGATCCACAAATGCGAGATCACCCGTTTCAACCCGATGGATCTCGTTGATACCGGTGGCGTACATGCCGGCGTCTCCAATGATTCGTGCACCTATCC
>Ga0315902_10013455_pt1 | contig 10580 bp, 6 predicted proteins | sample LakEriMetagenome_9_FD_203523 | JGI IMG/M metagenome (GOLD analysis project Ga0315902, IMG submission 203523) | Freshwater fungal communities from buoy surface, Lake Erie, Ohio, United States - Buoy 12 MA117 | ecosystem: Environmental > Aquatic > Freshwater > Lake > Lake biofilm | place: USA...
AGCGGCCAGACCTCGATCCATACGACGCCCTGCTCGACGACTATGAGCCGGGAGCCCGCTGGCGGCGGCTGGCGGATCGATTCGGGCCGCTCCGGGCGGCCATCGTCGATCTCGTGAGCGCATGTGGTGACGCGAGTCGCCGGCCGGACGACTCGATCCTCACGGAGCGACGCTATCCGGTGGAGGCTCAACGCCGGTTCGTTCGCGAGGTGGCCGGCCGAATCGGGTTCGACTTTGACCGCGGCCGGCTCGATCCGACGGAACACCCGTTCTGCACCACGCTCGGCCCCGATGACTGCCGGATCACCACGCGGTGGAACGAGCGGTCACTGCCGACGGCCCTGTTCGGCGTGCTGCACGAGGCCGGGCATGGGATCTACGAACAGGGCCTGCCCCGGGAGTGGTACGGACTGCCTCCGGGCGAGGCAGCTTCGCTCGGCATCCACGAATCGCAGTCGCGGCTCTGGGAGAATCTCGTCGGCCGGTCGCGGCCATTTTGGGAGTGGTGCTTCCCGCTGGCGCGGGGTTCGTTTTTTGCCGCGCTCGCCGACGTCGATGCCGGTCGCTTCCACGCGGCGCTGCTGTCCGTGCGGCCGTCATTCATCCGGGTCGAGGCCGACGAAGTCACCTACAACCTGCACGTCATGCTGCGGTTCGATCTCGAACGCGCCTTGGTGCACGGCGATCTCGCGGTGGACGATCTTCCTGCCGCTTGGAACGAGAGGTTCGAGCGGGATTTCGGCATGCGGCCGCCGGACGACGCCCACGGCGTGCTCCAGGACATCCACTGGAGCGCGGGTCTGATCGGCTACTTTCCGACGTACACGCTCGGCAACCTGTACGCGGCGCAACTCATGGAGGCGGCGCGGCGGGCGATTTCCGACCTCGATGCCCAGATGGCGTCCGGCCGGTTTGCCGACCTGCTGGGCTGGCTCCGGCGGGAGGTTCACGTCGTGGGCCGCACCCTGGAATCGGAGCCGTTGGTGGAGCGGGCGACCGGGGCTGGCGTCTCGGGAGCGTGGCTCGTGGAGAGCCTCCGCGATCGCTATGGGCCGGCCTATGGCCTCTGATTTTCGCTCCCGTCACGGACGGCGCCCCGCGGAAATCCCGCTGGTACAATCAGCGGCGCGGAGCGGGAGGTATCACCTTCCTGACGTGCGATTCCTCTGAAGTGAGTTCCCGGAGCGAGAGCGATGGCTGACGACGGCAAGGACCACGACGACCGCGACGAGAAAGACGAGGGCTTCGATCCCTGGGCCGACCTGGAGTCGGAGGGGACGACGGACTTCGGCGAGGGGTTCTCGTTCTCGGGCGACGACGTCTCGCTCGATGCTGGGCTCGACGCGTTCGCGAGCGAGCCGGCGGCGGTGCCGCCCGGCGAGAGTGGCGGGGAGAGCGTCACGGCCGACGACGGTTTTGTTTCCGACATGCCCGTCGAGTCGGGGTTTGTCGCCGCGGCGGACGGCGGGGCCCTGGACCGGGCCGAGTCCGAGTCGCCGGAGGAAGACGCCTTCGTGAACGCCTGGCTCAACGACGCTCCCGAAGCATCGGATGAGTCGCCCGAGGAAGAGGCCCCGGTGACACCGCTCTCGGTGTTCGCCCCTGACGACCACGCCGAGATGGGCGAGACGGACCATGCAACTGGCGACTCGGTCTGGCCAGACGACCCGTCAGCAATCGAGATCGGCACCGGGCAGTCGGGGGTGACTTCGGCGAGCGACATCGACGCGATCGGCTTCGGGGGCGACGAAACGTTCGCCCCCGACGAGGAGCCCGTGTCTGGGACCACGTCTGGGATCACGTCTGGGACCACTCATGTGGACGACGCAGTGCATGTGGCGGCGGAATCGATCGCCGCGTTCGGAGCCGTGGAGGGCGAGGGCGAGGGCGAGCATGCTGAGGCGGATGTCATCGACTTTGGCGCGGCCGCCGCGGGGGCTGCCGCGTTGGCTGCGGTTGCCGGCGGCGGAGAGTCTGCGACCGTGGCCGTGTCGCCCGGTCCGACGGGCAAGGGGAAGTCGCGGAAACGGGGGCTGCTTGGCACCCTGCTCGGCGTGGTGTTTGGTGGTTTGCTGGCAATCCCCGTCGTGCTCGGCATCCTGATCGGCCTGATGTGGATGGGATGGCAGGATACGACTGGGATCCGCTCGTGGATGCCCAGCCAACTCGCGTTTCTCCTGCCGCAACCGAGGATCTCCGGCGGGCCGCTCGCCACCGTGGGGCAGGAGCCCGTAACGGCACCGTCGCTCGACGACCTGCCGGCGGTCGATGCCGCCGCAGCGGTCCTCGATGATGCGGTGGCGGCATCGGTTGCAGACACAGCCTCCGCGACCGAGGAGCCCGAACCGGCGCTGGTGACCGAGGATCCGGCCCCGACGGACAAGGCGGCATCGTCTGACCCGCTCGCTGCCGTGCCGGCCGAGCCGCCGGTGCAGGACGAGCCTGCCGCGCCGAACGACGCCGGAGCGATGGCTGATGCCGCTGTGGCCGCCGCCGATCCCCTCATGACCCCGCCTGCCGCGGCGTCGCTCGATGATCTCGCTGCAATCGCGCCGCCGATGCCTGCGCTGGAGCCGGCTATGCAGCCCGCCCAACCCGGGTCCCTCGAGACGGTCGCTCCGGTGGTTTCCGAACCCGAGCCGCTCGATCAGGGCGTTCTCGAGGCTGCGATCGCGGATGCCGCCTCGGCTCTCGATGCGGTGGAGGCGGTGGCAGATCCGGCCGACCCGGTTCGCAAGACGCTGCTCGTCGACTGGTACAAGCAACTCGCACGGGCTGCGCAGGAACTCTCGATGCTCGAGCATGTCGCTGCCGATTCGGGGCGGCCGCTTCCGGAAACACCAGCCTCGGTGGCCGACCTCGGCGGTCGGATTCTCGCGACGCCGGAGATCACCGCCGATCTCGCTCGACTGGCGCGGAACTGGCTTACCTACTCTCGTCGCGACGGTGATGGCGTCGTGATGCCGGCAACGTTTTCCGGGGTGCGGCGAGTGGGGCCCTACTGGTGCTCCCGCGTGTCGATCGCGGAGGCAGGGGGTGCAACCCGCGAACTCTCCGTGATTTCGCGGGTCGAGCCGGCCGCGGCACCTGGCGACGCGGTCGTCATCATGGGCCTGGTGATGGACGGCGGCGTGCTGTGGGCTTCGGATCTGCGGTCGGCGGCGGCGAGTGATGAGCCGGCGGCTGCGGTCGAGGCCGATCCGTTCGGCCGGCCGGGGCTGTGAATCCGTCGTGCTCTCCGCCCGACGAGTCGGCCGTTTCTGCGGCCCACATCGCGAGGGAGGTGGCGGCGGGCCGGTCGCTGGCGGTCGACGTGCTGCAAGCGTGTCTGCGGCGGCACGAGGATCTCGCGCCGCGGATCAACGGATTCGTGCAGCTGCGACGCCGTGAAGCTGAGGCGGAGGCGGCTACAGTCGATGCGGCGATCGCAAAGGATATCCCCGCCGGGCCGCTGGCGGGGGTGCCGATCAGCGTGAAGGAGTGCTTTCCCGTCCGTGGGCTCACCACGACGCTGGGCATACCGGGCCGCCGTGGACTCGTCGACGTCGATGATGCGGAGATCGTTCGCCGCGTGCGGGCTGCAGGAGCCGTCGTGATCGGCAAGGCCAACGTGCCGCAGGCGATGTATCTCCACGAGACGGACAATCCCGTGTGGGGCCTGACGCGTCACCCGCTCGACGCATCCCGAGGTCCCGGGGGCTCGAGTGGTGGCGATGCCGCCCTCGTTGCGGCCGGTGTCGTGCCGCTCGCCATCGGCAATGATCTCGCCGGCAGCCTGCGACAGCCCGCACACGCCTGCGGCATCGCCACGATCATGCCCAAAACCACCGCGCTTGGCGACGGGGGCGGATTCAACACGATGCCGAACCTCGTCGCCGTCCGCGCCCGTGCCGGTTTTCTCGCCCGCACGGTCGACGATCTCGACCTCGCCCTCGTCGCGATCGGGGCGGTCCGTCCTGCGTCCGCGGTTTCCGCAGTACCGCGGCGGGTGGCGTGGTGGGACGAGGCAGGGCCCATTCCTGCCTCGCCCGCCGTCCGCCGCGCCGTGAACGAGGCCGTGGGTCGTCTGGCTGCCCGCGGCGTCGAGATGGTGCGGGTGCCCGGCGAGATCGCATCCGAGGCCGCCTGGTTGCTGCTCGGGATCGTCGCCGCCGACGGCGGAGACGACGTGCGGCGGCTGTTCGCGGGAAGCCGTCCGATGCGGGGCGTAGGGAGACTCCTCGCCATCGCCCGCCTACCCAGGCGGTGGCGGTCGCTCGTGGCGACCCTGCTGCGGCTTGCGGGCCGCTGGAGCGAGGCGGAGGGTGTGCTGCGGACCGGGCGACGAACTCCGGCGGAACTCGCGGACCTGATCGCCGCCCGTGACGCCCTGGCGACGCGATTCGTCGCATCCGTGGCGGGCTGCGATGCGGCGATCTGTCCGGTGTCGGCCCTCCCGGCGTTGCGGCAGGGGAGCGCGGCGCGACTCGTGCTCGCCGCGGCTCCGTGCCTGCTGGCCAATCTCCTCGACCTCCCGGCGGGCGCGGTGCCGGTCACGACGGTCGGGCCCGCCGAGGAAGGCTGCCGGTCGTGGAGCCTCGACCCGGTCATCCGCGCTGCAGCGGCCACCGATCGGGGCAGCGCGGGCCTTCCGGTGGGCGTCCAGGTGATCGCCTGCCCCGGCCGCGACGAGGCCACGGTGCTTCACGTCATGCGGCTGATCGAGGCCGCTTGGCCGAAGCCAGCCACTTCGTGAAGGACCACTCGCGGCTTCTGCGCGTGCCTCCGACCGGCTGCTCGCCCTCTCGGAACTGAGGCATGGGCAGCCCCGAGCCGGCGATTCACGTATCTCATACGGTTCGCACTTGATCCTCGCGCTCGACCGCAGCGAGTGAAAGCCGACCGGCCGTGAGGCCGCGGGCAAAACACGCTGGACTTTGCGTCTGGTGGCGGTTCGCCCCACGCCTCACGGCGTTGGGCTTCTACAAACGAACGCGCGAGAGTCAAGTTTCACGCGTATCAGATGTGATCTAGGCGTTCATGCGGGCCGCGATGACGCTCGACATGCGGTCGATGCCGAGCACCTCACAGGCGGCGCCCGCGTCGATCGCTGCCTTCGGCATGCTGAACACGATGCTCGTCGCCTCATCCTGGGCGACCGTGTGCCAGCCGCGGGTGCGGAGTTTCATCAACCCCCGGGCGCCGTCGCGGCCCATGCCCGTGAGCAACGCGGCGGTTCCGGTCTGCGGCCAGTGGTCGGCGACGCTTTCGAAGAAGACGTCGACGCTGGGCCGGAAGAAGACGTCCCGGGGCTCCTGGCGGTATTCCAGCGTGCGCGCCTTCGTGAGCACGAGATGGTCGTTGGTGCCGGCGAGCAGCACGTCGCCGGCAAGCGGCTGCTGGCCGTGCTCCGCCACGCGGACGGCGCGGCCTGTGCGGTCCCCAAGCCACTTCGCGAGCCCGGGTGCGAAGGCCACGTCGACATGCTGCACGATGACGACTGCGGCGTTCCAGTCGTGGGGCAGCGGGAAGAGGAGGTCGGAGATCGCCTTGGGGCCGCCGGTTGAAGCCCCTACGACGAGGAGTCGCGGGGGAGTCGAGGAGGCCACTGCCCGCCGGGCCCGACGCGGATCGGCGGTCGCCCCGACGAGCTTGGCGATCGTGCCGATCTTCTCGACGAGGGCGCCAGCTCCGGTCACCTCACCCCCCGGTCCGAGCATCGGCGTGTCGACGGCGTCGAGGGCTCCATAGCCCATGGCGTCGTAGACGAGCGAGATGTTGCCGCTCACGGTCGCGGTCACCACCAGGATGGCGCAGGGGGCGGTGGCCATGATCTGCCGAGTGGCCTGGGCGCCGTCCATGTGCGGCATCAGCAGGTCCATCAGGATCAGGTCGGGGCGGTCGCGCTTCGCCATCGCGATCGCCTCGACGCCGTCGCTCGCCGTCCAGGCCACCTCGTGGTCGGGAACGCTGTCGACCACGCGCCGCAGCGCCTCGCACGCCGCCTTGAGGTCGTTCACGATCCCGATTCGCATGAATCTATCCCTACGTCGTTGCCTCGCCGATCAGATCGATGATCGTATCGACGAAGGTCTCGTCGTGGAAACTGCTTTTCGTGAGATAGCGGTTTGCCCCGGCATCGAGGCCGCGGAGCCGGTCCTCCTCGCGGTCCTTGTAGGAGACGATGACGACCGGCGTCTCCCGGCGGGCCGGGTCGGCCTTGATGAGCGAGACCAGGCCGATTCCGTCCATCCGCGGCATGTCGACGTCGGTCACGACCAGGTCGTAATGGGTGCCGCGGATGGCGTTCCAGCCGTCCATGCCGTCGACGGCGACGTCGACCGCGAAGCCGCGGGCCTGGAGGAGCTGTCGCTCGAGCTCGCGGACCGTGATGGAGTCGTCCACGACCAGGATCCGCTTTCGTTGCCGAGCCTGTTCCGCCATCCGCTCGAATTCCACCCGAGAGAGTCGGCGTCCCATGAGCACGTTGTCGATCGAGCGGACGAGGTCTTCGACGTCGACGATCAGCACGGGGTCGCCGTTCTCCAGGAGCGACGCGCTGTTCACGTCAGGAACCTTGCCGAGCCTCGGGTCGAGGGGCCGCACTTCGAGATCCCGCTCGCCGAGGAAGGAGTCGACGATCATGCCGAACTGTTGCCCGCGGTCGCTGATCACCACGACGGGCATCGGATCGGCCGGAGACTGTCCCGTCGTCTCGAGGATCTGGGCGGCCATCACCAGCCCGATGGAGACGCCGTCGCGGTCGAAGTACTGCCGCCCCTCGACCGTGCGGATGCTGGAGGCCGGGCAGAACAGGATCTGGTCGATTCGCGTCAGTGGGAAGGCATAGGGCTCGCCCCCCACCTGCACGAGCAGTGCCCGGATCACCGACATCGTGATCGGGAGTTGGAGGGTGAAGGTCGTCTGCCGACCCGTCTGCGTGGCCACGCGGACGCTGCCTCCCACGCTCTTCACCATGCTCTGCACGACGTCGAGCCCCACGCCGCGGCCGGAGATCTCCGTGACCTGATCCTTCGTGGAGAAGCCGGGCAGGAAGAGGAACTCGAGCAGTTCGAGTTCGGTCAGATGATCGGCGACCTGGCGGGCGACGAGGCCACGGGCAACCGCCTTGGCGCGGAGATGCTCCACGTCGATGCCTCGGCCATCGTCGGTGAGCGTGATCTGGAGCATGCCGGCCCGGTGCCGGGCCTCGAGCCGGATGGTCCCGGCCGGGGGCTTGCCCGCCGCCTCGCGGTCGGCCGGCAGTTCGATGCCGTGGTCGAGGGAGTTGCGGATCAGGTGCGAGAGCGGCGCCTCCAGCTTGTCGAGGATGTCGCGGTCGACGCCCGTCTGCTCGCCGCGAACCTCGAACTTCACCTGCTTGCCGAGCGTGCGGGCTACGTCGCGGACGAGCCGGGGAAATCCGCGGATGCCGTCGGCGAGCGGCCGCATGCGGCTGACGATCACCTCGTGGTGGAGGCGGTTGGAGAGGTCTTCGTTGCGGCGGGCGAAGCTCTCGAAGTCCTCGACGTGCCGCGTGAGCGCCGCGAGGCGTGCTTCCGACCGCTCGCGGATGGTGGTCAGCATCGCGGTGACTGTCCCGGGCACGGCGACGTCGCCACCCTTGAGCTTCTCGTCGAGTGCGGCGATGGCGTCGCAGATGTCGACTTCGTTCGAGCGGAGCTGCAGCAGTGAGTCGACGAAGGGCCTCAACTGCCGCGTCTCCACGAGGGATTCGCCGGCGAGCCCCACAAGCCGAGTCAGGCTGTCGGCGGAGACGCGGACGACACGGTCGATCTGTTCTGTGGCTCGCGGTGCGACGGCTGGCGGCTCTGCCGGCGGGACGGCAGGCGGCTTCAGCGGGCTGGTGGCGGCCTCGGCAGAGCCGGCCGCCGGCATCGTGGCCTTGCCTTCGGCCGCGGCCGAAGGCTGGGCGAGAGCGGTCTGATCGGCGACCATCGTCGCCACATCGCCGACGAGCCGCTCGGCACGGGCCGGCCAGTCGCTCGTCGGCGAGAGGGCGTCGTCGGACTTGGCGATCGCCGACAGGAAGTCGATGCCCGCGAGGATCCGGTCGCCATGCTCTGGCTTGACGCGGAAGCTTCCCTTCCCGGCGGCCACGAAGACGTCTTCGAGCGCGTGGGCGACGCGGACGGCGGGATCGAGCCCCACGATTCGGGCCGCGCCCTTGAGTGAGTGCGCCGCCCGCATCATCGACTCGACGGTCTCGGGCGACCGCTCCAGTTCCTCGATGGCAAGCACGCCCGCCGCGAGCACGGCCGTCTGGCTCTCAGCTTCCAGCCGGAACAGCTCGAGCATCGAGAACCCGCTCAGGTCGTCAGCCACGGCAGCCTCCGATCATGACGACACCGCCTCGCGCAGGGCCTCGAAGAGGCGGACCTCGTCGAGGAGGGCGACGGTCCGCTCCTGCCACTCGAAGAGCGCCGACGAGCAGCGGGCCGCGGCCTGGCTCACCGTCGAGGGCACCGGCCGGAGATCGGCCCTGCCGACGCGGTGCACGCCCGCGACCTCGTCGACGCCCACGACCCATCGCTCCGCCGTCGGCCCCGCGGTTCGCTCGAGCACGATCAGCCGACCCGCGCCGTCCTCGGGGCCGCCCGGATGCGCTGCTGACGCCTGCGGGCCGCCCGGCAGCCCGAGCACCGCATGCAGCGACACACAGAGCTGCAGCTGACCACGGACGTTGACGATGCCGGCGAGGGCCGTGCCCGCCCGGTGCGGCACCGTATGAAGCGTTCGGGATGGCGTCACCTCCACGAGCGCGCCCGTCGGCAGCGACAGCCACTCGTGGTCGACGCGGAACACGAGCACGCTCGTGTCCGCCCCGTCCGCCGCCTCCGCCGGCTCCTCCAGGATCGCCTGCCACGCGTCGAGGTAGCCCTCCGGCGCGGGCCGGTCGAAGAACGACCGCGCCGCCTCCGCCAGCACCGGGCAGTTGCGGCAGTGCACGAAGGCCTGGAGCTCGGGGCAGCTGCGGTCGCCGGCCACGCCGATCACCCTCCAGCATTCGGGCATGGGTGCGGTCACGGCCGGCGCGTCCTGGCGTGTGCGGTCGATCATGACGACGCCTTTCTGGCGTACACGCGGGCGGCCGACTGCCGGTAGGTCTCGGCCATGCGGGCGTCACCCCGCTGTCTGGCAAGGAGGGCGAGCGCGAGCAAGGCCTCCTCGTGGGCGGCGTCGAGGTAGAGGGTCTTGTGGAGGCAGCCCTCCGCGCGATCGAGGTCGCCGAGTGACTGGTGCAGCATGCCCATCAGGAAGAACAGTTCCGGCGACGGGGCCAGGGCCGTACGGTGTCGTTCGCAGAGTTCGAGGGCTTCGAGGTGTCGCCGGGCATTGGCCAGTGCACCGGCCTGCTCGAGCACGTCGCGTAGCGTCGGTGGTTGCTCGACCGGACGTCCCATGGCTGATGGGGCTGGCGCGACCGCCGGGGGTCTGCTCGTGGGTGGTGCCGCCGGTCGTGCAAGCACGGCAGCCTTCGGGGTGGCCGCCGGGAGCGGGGTCGGCCGGGAGTCTGCGGCGAAGGGTGCCGGATGCAGGTGGACGCCGCGGCGGAGCGCGAACAGCGATGCCGCACCGGCGGGGATCCAGTCACCCCTGAGGATCGGCGGCTCAGCCGCGCCGAGCACGAGGATGCCGTCGGTGCGAAGCAGACGGTCGAGTGTCTGCTCCATCCGTCCCCGGGCCTCCGTGGTGAGGTAGATCAGCAGGTTGCGGCAGAAGACGACGTCGTACGGCCCGCGCCCGGCCATCGAACGATCGTCCATCAGGTTGGCCCACTCGAATCGCACACAGCCGCGGACCCGGTCGTCGAGCACCGCCGTCGAGCCCTCGGTGCGGAACCAGCGGTCGCGAAAGGAGCAGTCGGCGTTGCGGAAGGCGTTGGCGGAATACCGCCCGCGGTGGGCCCGCTCGAGGGCAGCCCGGCTCACGTCGACGGCCTCGATGGAGAACTGTGACGGTTGCAGGCCGGCGTCGAGCAGGGCCATGGCGACCGAGTAGGGCTCTTCGCCCGAGGCGCACGGGGCACAGAGGATCCGCACCGGGGACCGCCCGGGAAGCGGTGCGAGCGTGGCGGCGACGTCGGCCACGAAGTCGAAGACCTGCCGGTCGCGAAAGAACCAGCTCTCCGCGACGATCACGTCCTCGACCAGCCGGTCCCGCTCCGCTGGATCGGACCGCACGGCGGTCGCATACGCCTCGGGGTCGCCGATTCCCCGCGCGTCCATGCGGCCGCGGACGGCGCGGGCAAGCGCCTGGGTGCCGATCGTGGCGGCATCGAGGCCGATCCATTCCCGCAACAGGTTCACCGCAGCCTCGACGTTCATGAGGGCACCGTCGGGCTCGAGGGAAACAGCCCGGATGCCACGTCGGCGGGGAGCAGCTTCTCCACCTCGAGCAGCTGGATCGTGCGACCTCCGATGCGGAGAATGCGACCGAGAAACGGCGCGTCGTGAAACTCGAGGGAGGGCAGCGATGCGTCGGCCTCCTCGGCGGAGCAGACCGAGATCACGTTCTCCGCGACGAGGCCGAGCTGCTGCGGCTCACGCGCCGGTGCGGCGTATTCGACCACGATCACG
>Ga0315902_10013460_pt1 | contig 10578 bp, 13 predicted proteins | sample LakEriMetagenome_9_FD_203523 | JGI IMG/M metagenome (GOLD analysis project Ga0315902, IMG submission 203523) | Freshwater fungal communities from buoy surface, Lake Erie, Ohio, United States - Buoy 12 MA117 | ecosystem: Environmental > Aquatic > Freshwater > Lake > Lake biofilm | place: USA...
CGATGCCGTCGTCGATGAGATCACGGTAGCGATTGCTGGCCACGATTTCCACGCGCAGCTCGGGGTAGCGCTCGGTGAACTCTGGCAGCAGCGGCGCGATATGCGCCATGCAGAACGAGATCGACCCGGACACGCGCAGGAGCCCCGTGGGCCTGACGCTGGCCGCGCGCACCTCGCTCTCTGCTTCGCGCATCTCACCCAACAAGGATTTGCAGCGCCGGTAGAAGGCGTCGCCAGCTTCGGTGAGGAAGAGACGCCGCGTGTTGCGCTGAACCAGGCGCACGACCAAACGTTCCTCCAGTGCCGCAAGGTGGCGGCTGGCGGCAGCGTTGGACAGATCCAGCGCCTCGGCAGCACGCGACAGGCTGCCCAACTCGGCCACCTGCACGAACAGTTCGATCTCGGTCCAGCGGTCCACGTTAACCCGAAGTTTTCCGCTCCATGAAATAGAGCTTTTCGTTACGGCTCTTCATTGTCCGCCTGCCAAAGCCTAGATTCGCCATCTGTCGCAGACACCGGGCGCGACAAACCGATCCAGCAGGGGCCGAACGACGATGCGCAATATCGATGCCGACACCATCACGCAGGCCGTGCTGCAGCGCCATGCACCGACGACCGACGCCCGGCTGCTCGACATCATGACCAGTCTAGTACAGCACCTGCACGCCTTTGCCCGCGAGGTGCGGCTGACCGAAGAAGAGTGGGAAGCGGGTATTGCCTTTCTCACCGCTGCGGGCCACCTCACCGACGATAAGCGACAGGAGTTCATCCTGCTGTCGGACACGCTGGGCCTGTCGACGCTGGTCACAGCGATGAACCATGAGAAGCCCGCCGGCTGCACCGAGGCGACGGTGTTCGGCCCCTTCCACGTCGAAGGCGCTCCGCACTACGAGCTGGGCGCGGATGTCGCCAACGGCGCAAAGGGCGAGCCCTGCTGGGTGCTAGGCCAGGTTCGCTCTGCGGACGGCACACCCATTGCCGGCGCCGAACTGCAGGTGTGGCAAGCCGATGCCGACGGTTTCTACGACATGCAGTACACCGGCGGTGCGGAACACCGCGCCCGCGGCGTGCTGCACACCGACAGCGAAGGCCGGTTCCACTTCAAGTCGATCGTCCCCGAGGTTTACCCCATCCCGCACGACGGGCCGGTGGGCCGCATGCTCGAGCGTCTCGGTCGCCACCCGTGGCGACCCGCCCACCTGCACTTCATGATCACCGCTCCGGGCCATGAGAGGCTGATCACGCACGTGTTCCGCAAAGGCGGCGAGTACCTCGATTCCGACGCCGTGTTCGGCGTGCGCTCGTCGCTGATTGCCGACTGGGTCCGCCATGAGCCGGGCGTGGCACCCGGAGGCACGCACTGCTCAGTGCCCTTCTACGCCCTCGAACACGATTTCGTGCTGAACCCGAGGCGCTAAGTCCGCGTGTGCCCCACGCTTCTTCCACACAAAACCACCATGGAGACAACCGTATGACTACCTCCCATCGCACGCTTGCCCTCAAGCTCACCGCGGCCGTCGCGGCTGGCGTGGCACTTGCTGCCTTTCCCGCGCTCGCGCTTGCGCAGCAGACCATCAAGCTCACCATCGCCTCGAGCCATCCGACCACGCTGCCCTGGGTCGGCCTGATGAGCACGCTGTTTGTCCCCGAGGTCAACAAGCGCGTCGCGGCCCTGAACCAGGGCCACAAGATCGAATGGCGCGAGGCCTACGGCGGTCAGCTCTACAAGATGAACGCCACGCTGACCAGCGTCGAGCAGGGCGTCACCGACATCGGCTGGGTGTTCCACAACCTCGAAGCGGCCAAGATGCCGCTGAGCCAGTTCGGCACCGTCACGCCCTTCACGACCGACGACGTGCGCGTGATCCTCGAAGTGGCCAACGAGATGAACGAGAAGCTGCCAGCGCTGAAGAAGGAGTGGGAGAAGAACAACGCCGTCTTCCTGGGCGCCACCGGGGTCGACACCTACCACCTGTTCAGCAAGGTGCCACTTTCGACGTATGGCGACCTGAAGGGCCGCAAGATCAGCGCGCCGGGATCGATCGGGCTGTGGCTGAAGGGCTCGGGCGCAGTGGCGGTGGACGGCTCGCTGACGAGCTTCTACACCGACATCCAGAGCGGCGTCAGCGAAGGTGTGCTGTCCATCGCCACCGGCATCCTGCCCAACAAGATCTACGAGGTTGCGCCTTATGTGACCACGATCAACATCGGGGCGCTGTACATCGGCGGCATGGCTATGAACAAGGACAGCTTTGAAAAGCTGCCGCCCGATGTGCAGAAGATCGTCAAGGATGTCGGCAAGGAATACAGCAAGGCACTCGGTGAGGTGCTGATGCAGCGTTACCAGGGCGCGCTAAAGACCATGGCCGAGGTCGGCGCCAAGCAAACGCCCGCGGTGCGCATCACCGGCATGAGCGCCGGCGAGCGCGACAAGTGGGTCAAGACGATGCCCAACCTGGCGGCCGACTGGGCCAAGACCAACGCCTCCAAAGGCCCGACCAAGGAGATCCTCAAGACCTACATGGATGCGTTGCGCGCCCGCGGCGTGAAGCCCGCCCGCGACTGGGACAAGGAACTGTGAGCCGGGCCCGGCCGCCTGAAGGGGCTCCCGCTACACCTGCTGCAGCGCGCAGCGCGAAAGCAACCCAATGAGCTACGAGGCCCCCACCGACCTCGAGGCTGCGCCGGTAGCGGGCCGGCCTCCGTCGCCGCTGGGCCACCTGATCGATGGGCTCAATGCCATCGGCTCGGTCGTCATCGCCGTCGTGATGCTGTTGATGTGCGCCGACGTGCTGATGCGTAACCTGCTGAACCACCCCATCGACGGCGTGGCCGAGTTGGTGGCGACGTCGATCATCGTCATCGTCTTCCTGCAGCTGCCGGCCACGCTTCGCCACGGCCGCATGTCGCGTGCCGACCTCTTCATCGACCCCTTCCTCCAGCGCCGGCCGGCAGCCGGTAAGCGCCTGCGCGCGCTGTTCTCGCTGGCGGGTGTGTTCGCCTGCGGCGTGATTGCCTACGCCACCTGGCCGGTGCTGGTGCGCGCCTGGAGCGACAGGGAATTCCTGGGCGTAGAGGGCGTGTTCACGTTCCCCACCTGGCCGATGCGCGCGGTGGTACTGCTAGGTGCCTCGCTTGCGGCTTTGCAGTACCTGTTGCTGGCTTGGCAGGATATGGTGGAGGCCGGACATGAGTAACCTGAGTGACCTGACCGTAGGCCTCGTGGCCTGCGGCGCGTTGCTGGCCTTCATCTACTTCGGCATGCACATCGGCGTGGCGCTGATCGTCACGTCTTTCGTCAGCGTGATGCTGATCAAGTCGGGCCCGGTGGCGGCGAAGTTCGTCGCGGCTTCGGCCAACGACGCGATCCGCGACTACCTGTTCGGCGTCGTACCGCTGTTCGTGCTGATGGGCATGTTCGTCAGCGTCTCGGGCGTGGGACGTGACACCTTCGACGTGTTCCAGTGGCTGATGCGCAAGGTGCGTGGTGGCCTGGGCCTGGCCACCGTGGCCAGCAATGCGGTCTTCGCCGCGATCACCGGCATATCGATCGCGTCGGCGTCGGTCTTCACCAAGGTCGCCGTGCCCGAGATGATGCGCATGGGTTACACGGCGCGCTTCTCAGTCGGCGTGGTCGCGGGCTCGTCGGTGCTCGGCATGCTGATCCCGCCGAGCCTCTTGATGATCATCTACGGCGTGCTGGCCGAAGAGTCTATCGGCCGGATGTTCATCGCCGGGCTGATACCGGGCCTCGTGCTGGCGCTGGGCTTTGCGCTCCTGATCATCGGCATGGCCTACCTCACGCCGCGCAAGGTCGGCACCGAGGCCGCGCTGGTCAACGTGCCGTCGACCGAAACGCTGGCCAGCGCCGCCGCCAAGATCGTGCCGATCGCGCTGCTCATCCTGCTGGTGCTGGGCGGCTTGTACGGAGGCTTGTTCACCCCCACCGAGGCCGGTGCCGTGGGTGCGGCCGGCGCCTTCGTGATCGCGCTCGTGCGCCAGCGCCTGAGCTGGAAGAAGCTGTGGAACGTGCTGGTTGAAACCGGCTATGTCTCGGTGTCGGTGCTGTTCCTGATCCTCGCTGCTTCTTTGTACAGCCGCATGCTGGCACTCACCGGCATGCCGGGCGCGGTCACCGAGGCGATCACCGCACTCGGCCTGGGCCCCTGGGGGTTCCTTGCCGGGTACCTGGCCATCGTGATCGCTCTCGGCTGCATCATCGATTCGGTTTCGATCATGCTGATCATGCTGCCCATCGTGCTGCCGGTGGCTCGCGCCTTCGGCATGGACATCGTCTGGTTCGGCGTCGTCACCGTGGTGGCGGTCGAGATCGGACTCCTGACGCCGCCGTTCGGCGTGTCCGTCTACACCGTCAAGGCGGCGCTGAACGACCCGCGCATCACGATCCGCGACATCTTTGCCGGCACCTTCCCGTTCGTACTGGCGATGCTGGTGGTGTTGTTGGTGCTGATTGTCTTCCCGTCGTTGTCCACCGCACTGGCGAGGGCTGCATGATCCATGTCTTCCTACTGGTCGATCGCTCCGACGCGGGCGACCTGCGCCAGCGGATGCGGCCCGAGCACAAAGCCTACCTGGCGCGCGTGGCCGATCGCATCGCGTTCGCCGGGCCGCTGTTGGCCGACGATGGCGTGATGATGAAGGGAAGCCTCCTGGCGATCGACTTCGACTCACGGAACGCTGCGCTGGCGTGGCTGGCTGATGAGCCGTTCACGCGAGCCGGCCTGTACGCGCGCAGCGAGGTGCATGCTTTCCAGAACCTGTGGCCGCAGCGCGCCGGCCATCCCCCGGCATGACGATCCGACACGTCGTGATGTGGCGCGTGCGCGGCGCCACGCCCGGCGAGCGCCACGCCCATGCCGCACGCGTGTGCGACGCGCTCTTGTCGATGCAGGGCCAGGTGCCCGGCATGGCGCGGCTGCAGGTTGGCCTCGACGTCAGCGGCGTCGATTACGCCTGCGACGTTGTATTGCTGGCCGACTTCGACGACGACCAGGCGCTGGCGGGCTACGCCGATCATCCGGCCCACCTGCACGCCAAGCAGCTCATGGCCGACCTGCGTGTGGCTCGCCACCAGGTCGATTTCGTGCTGCCGCCATGAACCACAAGGTTTTCATTGGCCTCCTGGCCAAGGCGCCCAAACTGCGCAGCCACAGCTGCACGCCGACCTTCAGCGTGGCGCAGATACGCAAGGACCTCGGGGTGATGTTCGACGTGGCGCTCCCTGCCGGCGTGGTGCTGCCGATCGCTACCCACACCGGTGCCGCTTCGATCGAGGCCGAGCAGGTTGGTTCTGGATGGTGCGGCCACGCCGTCGTTGTCCGTAACGCCGAGCGTCGCACCGGACTTGCGCTGTCTTCCACCACAGACCCTTAACCACTGGCACACCGTTGACCATGAACACATTCGACATCGTCGGCCTTTGCGGCAGCCTGCGCGCTGCGTCCCTTAACAAGCGCGTCCTGGAGCTCGTCTCCGAAGTGATGCCCGGCGGTATGACTCTCGAAGTCGCCGAATGGCGCGCGATCCCGGTCTTCGACGGCGACGTGCTCGCCCAGGGCCTGCCGGCGCCGGTGGCCGAACTGCGGGAGCGTATCCGCCGTGCCGACGGCGTGTTGATTGCAACCCCCGAGTACAACTTCAGCATTCCCGGCGGGCTGAAGAACGCCATCGACTGGCTCAGTCGCGGCGACGACCAGCCGTTCAACGGCAAGCCGGTGGCGATCGTCACCGCGTCGCCGGGGCCGTTGGGCGGCGCGCGCGTCCAGTACGACCTGCGCAAGGTGATGCTGTTCCTGAACGCGATGCCGCTCGTCAAGCCCGAGGTGTTTATCGGCGGCGCGGTGGCCAAGTTCGACGCCGGCACCGGGCGCTGCACCGATGAGACGACGCGCAAATTCGTCGGTGATCAGATGGCGGCGTTCCAGCGCTGGATCGCCGCGGTGGCGCGCATGAGGGGCTGATGACTCATGAAATGGGCTTCGGCGCCATGCGCGAGGACACGCACGTCAAGGGCGTCTGCGTCCATGTCGATGCGCTGATCCCACCCGAATACCTCCACTGATGCAAGCCATGCAGCACTTCACCTACGCCTCCAACCCGTCGCGCGTGATCTTCGGGCCTGGAGCGTTGCGACAGGTCGCCGCAGAAGTAGAGCACCTGGGCGCCAGCCGTGCGCTGGTGTTGTGCACGCCGGAGCAGGTAGCCTCGGCGCAACAGGTCAGTGCCTTGCTAGGCGAGCGTGCGGCGGGCATCTTCGCTCAGGCGGTGATGCACGTCCCGATCGAATCCGCACGCCAGGCGCGGGCCGAAGCGCACCGCCTCCGCGCCGACTGCACAGTCGCCATCGGCGGCGGCAGTACGACTGGGCTGGGGAAGGCCATCGCACTGGAGTCAGGCCTGCCGGTCATCGCAATTCCCACCACCTACGCAGGCAGTGAGATGACGCCTATCTGGGGAATTACTGACGCCGGGGTCAAGAAGACCGGGCGCGACCCGCGTGTGCTGCCGCGCACCGTCATCTACGACCCTGAACTGACATTGACGCTGCCGCTGGGAATGACCGTCACCAGTGCGCTGAACGCCATCGCCCACGCCGCCGAAGGTTTGTATGCGCACGACGGCAACCCCGTCACCAGCCTGATGGCCGAAGAAGGCATCCGGGCCAGCGCCGCGGCACTGGCGCCGCTGCAGATCGATGCGCGGGACCTGGTGGCCCGCGGCAACGCGCTGTATGGCGCATGGCTGTGCGGCAGCGTGCTGGGCTCGGTCAGCATGGGGCTGCACCACAAGCTGTGCCATACGCTGGGCGGCAGCTTCAACCTTCCGCATGCTGACGTTCACACTGTGGTCCTGCCGCATGCGCTGGCCTACAACGCTGCCCACGCGCCGCAGGCGATGGCGCGCATCGCGCGCGCGCTGGGCAGCACGGCATCGGCTCCACAAGCCGTGTTCGACCTCGCATGCCGCCACGCTGCACCGACTTCTCTGCGTGCCATTGGCATGCCGTCAGAAGGGCTGGATCGCGCCTCCGAGCTGGCCGTGAGCAATCCGTACCCGAACCCCAGGCCGCTGGAGCGGGCGGCCTTGCGCGCGCTGCTGCAACGCGCGTTCGACGGCGCGCCCCCGGCCTGAACGACCGCCCGGATCCAATGCGTGATGGTTTCGCTAGGCAAGCACCTGCAAGGCTTTCTCCGCGACGTCGGCTTGAGCGAACCGCAGTGGGCGCAGGCCCCCCGTGCAGGTCTTACTGGCCGGGCCCACGCTGGACAAGTCCGACGACACCATGAACGGCACGGTGCTCGGCGTCGAAGCGCAGAGCGCCGATGCCGTGCGGGCCCTTGTTCAGGACGGCCCTACCAGGTCACGGCGTCGACCGTGACGTGCAGATCCGCCCCCTGGCGCTGCGGCCTAGGCCCCTCGGCCAAGACAGCATCGCCCCCAACCGTGACCGGAACCGAGATCCCATGATCGACAAACTGATCCCCAGCCCGGCCGCGGCACTGGCCGACGTGCCCGACGGGGCCACCGTGATGATCGGCGGCTTCGGCACTGCGGGCCTGCCCCACGAGCTGACCGACGCGCTCATCGCCCAGGGCGCCCGCGACCTGACCATCGTGAACAACAACGCCGGCAACGGCGACGGCGGCCTAGCAGCGCTGATCGCTGCCGGCCGCGTGCGCAAGATCATCTGTAGCTTTCCGCGCCAGGCCGATTCGTGGCACTTCGACCGTGCCTACCGCGCCGGCACGCTGCAGCTGGAGCTGGTGCCGCAAGGCAACCTGGCCGAGCGCATCCGTGCGGCAGGTGCCGGGATCGGCGGGTTCTTCACGCCCACCGGTTACGGCACACCCTTGGCCGATGGCAAGGAAACACGTCTGATCGACGGCCGCGGGTATGTGCTGGAAAGCCCGATCCACGCCGACTTTGCGCTCATCAAGGCCGAGCGTGGCGACCGCTGGGGCAACCTCACCTACCGCATGACGGCGCGCAATTTCGGGCCAGTGATGGCGATGGCGGCGAAGGTCACGGTCGCCAGCGTGCACGAAGTCGTCGAACTCGGCTCGCTGGACCCCGAGGCTGTCATTACGCCGGGCCTCTTCGTGCAGCGGGTGGTGAAGATCGCGCGCCAAGCCACGGCCGCCGGTGGACGCAAGAACGCGGCCTGATGGAGCAGCACCGATGAACAAGTGGACCAAGGACCAGATGGCAGCCCGCGTGGCGCAAGACATCCACGACGGCGCGGTCGTCAACCTGGGCATCGGCATGCCTACCCTGGTGGCCAATCACCTGCCGGCTGACCGCGAGGTAATGATGCACAGCGAGAACGGTGTCATCGGCTTCGGCCCCGCGCCGAACGAAGGTACTGAGGACTACGACCTCATCAACGCCGGCAAACAGCCGGTGACGCTGCTGCCTGGGGGTGCGTTCTTCCATCACGCCGACAGCTTTTCCATGATGCGCGGCGGCCACCTCGATGTGTGCGTGCTCGGCGCCTTCCAGGTCTCGGGCGGCGGCGACCTCGCCAACTGGCACACCGGCGCGCCGGACGCCATTCCCGCGGTCGGCGGAGCGATGGACCTGGCCATCGGCGCGAAGAAGACCTTCGTCATGATGGAGCACACCACAAAGGCCCGCGAGCACAAGATCGTGGCGCGCTGCACCTACCCGCTGACCGGCATGGCCTGCGTGAGTCGCATCTACACCGACCTGGCGGTGCTCGACATCACCGCGGCCGGGGTAAAGGTCATCGATAGCGTGCCCGGCTTGGCCTTCGAGCAATTGCAGGCCCTGACCGGCGTGCCCCTGCTGCGTTGATGCACGGAGCCCAGCATGACTTCAAGCACCGGACATGACTTCATCTGCGACGTCGTTCGCATGCCACTCGGTCGAGATTCCACTGGCAAATGAGCTTGGCGGTGGCCTGAGATCGGCGATTTGGGTAGGGCTGCCCAACCCAAGAAGTCTGGGCGCATCAAGCGCGTGTACCGCCCGCGCGATGCGATGACGCCGCTGGAAAAGCTGGCCAGCCTGCCCGAGACGGCCAGCTTCTGGCGGACGGCCATGCGGGCCGTGCAGGCCCCACTGCCGCGGCGTCCGCATCCGCTGGGGGCGGCCGCAGCCTGAGCTGCGCTCCCTACATTCGCCGGCTGGCTGCCGATTGGTACTCACGCGGCGATACGCCCTGGATACTCTGGAAGAAGCGTGTGAAGTTGCTGGGTGAGTTGAAACCCAGGTCGAACGCAACCTGCTTGATGCCCGAGCGCTGGCGCTGGCCCAATTGCTGCAGAGCGTATTCCATGCGCAGGCTGTTCCAGCACACATGCGGCGGCAACCCCAGGCGCTGGTTGAACAGGTGGTACAGGTGCGGTCGTGACAGCCCGAAGCGCGACGCCACGGCATCGATGTCGAGGCGGTCGTCCATGTTCTCGCGCATGTGCCGCAGGACCGCGGCGAGTCGCCGATCATCGGCACGCGTTTCCAAGTCGTTCATGTCCGCCACCTTGGCCGTGCGAAAGGCGTCGCGGATGTCGAGCAGCAAGGCCGACAAACACTTGGTGGCGCTGTCCTCGGCCGCACGGTCTTCCATCAGGATCTCAAAGGCGAGGTGGCGCAGGCGCAGCCGCAGTTCCTTTGTCAGTTCCAAGCCGCGCTGCCGCGGTGCAAGCCCTAACCCATGGAAGCCCAGAAGGCTGGTCACCCATAGCGGCTCCAGATAGCAGGCGAGCACCAGGGTGCTGGCGTCTCGCCGACCATGTTGGTAGGCGTGCGGCTCCCAGGAGTTGACCACTACCGCCTGGTGGTCGGTGAGTTCCACCGACTCGCCCGCGACCTCAAATAGCCCATCAGCGCCCCCGACCTTGACGATCAGGTGCAGCTGGGGATGCGAATGGTTTGTCAGGGAGCTGGTCATCTCCAGCAGTGTGATGCGCCCGAACAGAGCGCGCGTCACGTGCAGTGCCTTCGCCACTATCTTGTCTCCTCGGTTGCGACCCTGTGCCCGGGTCATGCGGCGAAATGGTAGGTCGTGCGGTTTGACTGTCAACGCGGAAAACGCCTTAGCAGGGCCAAACTTCAGACACCAGGAGAAGTTTCGCCAGACAGGGCGACAACCTGATCAGGCGTGCGATTTCTAGACTTTGCTCCACATCGCCGGACCCCCGGCATCGTTCAACCCCGTGGAGACAGTCACGATGAAACACAGCCTTCCCATCCTTGCCGCTCTCGCGTTCAGCGCGCTGCAGGCCCAGGCCCAGGACACGATCAAGATCGGAATGAATGGTGCCCTGAGCGGCCCGGCCGCAGTGCTCGGTAGGGACGCCCTGGCAGGCCTCGAACTGGCGATCGACGAAATCAACGCCGCTGGCGGCATCAAGGGCAAGAAGGTGGAGCTGATCGCCAAAGACGACGAAGCCAAGCCGCCCCTGGCTCTGAGGTGGGTGCAGCAGATGGTGAACTCCGACAAGATCGTCGCGTACTTCCCCAGCACGAACACCACGCCCAGCCTCACCAGCCTGCAAGTGACCGTGCCCGCTGGTGTGCCGCACATCATCGCCGGTA
>Ga0315902_10013461_pt1 | contig 10578 bp, 8 predicted proteins | sample LakEriMetagenome_9_FD_203523 | JGI IMG/M metagenome (GOLD analysis project Ga0315902, IMG submission 203523) | Freshwater fungal communities from buoy surface, Lake Erie, Ohio, United States - Buoy 12 MA117 | ecosystem: Environmental > Aquatic > Freshwater > Lake > Lake biofilm | place: USA...
TCGTCACGGATCCGGAGAAGATGGAGGCGGTCCTCGAGAACGCCATGATCCTGATCCACGACAAGAAGATCTCGGCCATGAAGGACCTCCTCCCGGTCCTCGAGAAGGTGGCGCAGCTCGGCAAGCCCCTCCTCATCATCGCTGAAGACGTCGAGGGCGAGGCGCTCGCCACGCTGGTCGTCAACAAGCTCCGCGGCACGCTGCGCATCTGCGCCGTCAAGGCCCCGGGCTTTGGTGACCGCCGCAAGGCGATGCTGCAGGACATCGCGACCCTCACGAAGGGTCAGGTCATCTCCGACGAAGTCGGCTTCAAGCTCGAGAACGCGGTCCTCACCGACCTCGGCTCGGCCAAGCGCATCGTGATCGACAAGGACAACACCACGATCATCGATGGCGCCGGCGATCAGAAGGACATCGAAGGCCGCGTGAAGGAAATTCGCTCGGCCATCGAGAAGAGCTCGTCGGATTACGATCGTGAAAAGCTCCAGGAGCGTCTCGCGAAGCTCGCCGGTGGTGTGGCCGTCATCAACGTCGGTGCCGCGACCGAAGCCGAGATGAAGGAGAAGAAGGCCCGCGTCGAAGACGCGCTGCACGCCACGCGTGCCGCCGTCGAAGAGGGCATCGTCCCGGGTGGCGGCGTCGCGCTCATCCGCGCGCAGGGCGCGCTCAAGGACGTCAAGCTCGCCGAGCGTGACGAGCAGATCGGTGTCGACATCGTGCGTCGCGCGATCGAGGAGCCGCTCCGCATGATCGTCCAGAACGCGGGTGGGGAAGGCTCGATCGTCGTCGAGAAGATCCGCACGGCGAAGGAGACGAGCTTTGGCTACAACGCGCTGACCGACACGTACGAGGATCTCGTGCAGGCCGGTGTCATCGACCCGACCAAGGTCACGCGTACCGCCCTCCAGAACTCGGCCTCGATCGCCGGTCTGCTCCTCACGACCGAAGCGCTCATCGTCGAGAAGAAGGAAGACAAGCCGGCCGCGCCGGCCGCTCCGGGCGGCATGGGCGGGATGTACTAAGCCATCCCGGCTTGCAGGAAAACACGACGGGCGCCCGATTTGGGCGCCCGTTTGTGCTTGGTACAGGTCATTCTCGCACGCCCTCCAGGGCACGCCCGTCAGGCGCATGGCGTAGACCGCGCTACCTGATCACTGCTGCCAGCGCATGTCCCGCTGCACCATGCTATGGACCTGACGCCACCAATCGCGCTCAGGATCGCTCAATACGCAGTCCCGCCGCGCCATGACCCGCGAGGTGGTCTGGATGAACTTCTCGACCTCAAAAGACTCGTAGGGGACGTTGGCACCCCACGCAAACGGTGGCACCAGTTTCGGAGCTTGGGTTCCGGTGACATTGGCGCCACAGCCGATCACGGCTCCCGTCGTGATGCGTAGGCCGATCCCCGTTTTCGCATGATCCCCGAAAAGCGCCCCGAGAAACTGCAACGGCGTCGTCACGACCCCTTGTGGTGTCCAGAGTGACACCGGCCCATACGTGTTCTTGAGGTTGCTCGTCACCGTACTCGCGCCGAGGTTCACCCAGCGTCCGAGCACGGAGTGACCCACGAACCCGTCGTGGCTCTTGTTGGCGTGGCCGATGACGATTGAAGCCGTCAATTCGCCGTGGATGCGACAATGTTCGCCGATGGCGCACCCCGCAATCCGGTCTGTCGTGATCAGGCAATGGCGGCCGATGAAGCACGGGCCGGTGACCCGAGTGAACGCCTGCACGCGGGAACCGGACTGCACGAGAATCGGCCCGGTCGTCGTGTCGAGGACCGCAAAGGGCTCGATTGTCACGCCGGGTTCGATGAATACAGGGTGGGGGCCAAGGATCACGGCGCCGCCCGGTTCGGGATGCCACGGCGTGAGCCCGAGGTGCGTGGCCAGTGCGGGAATGTCGCGATGCAGCAGGGTGGGGAGACTCCCCACCAGATCCCACACGCCATCGAGCCAAATTCCGTCGATGGTGTGCACAGGCGCCGAGTGGGCCTTACTCATCATCTGGTCGGCCCCGAGCGCAAACGACGCATCAACCAACGCATGCATGGATGCCGTGTCAGGCGAAGCGGACACGCGCATCGCGGCCACGCGGCCACTCAACATGAGAATGCGCGCAGCCGCAGGGATCTCCTGGAGGAAGGGAATCGCTCGGGTGTTGATCAGCCACACGTCACCGGATGGTGCATCGTTCAGAAACGGTGGCGAATCGAATTCGTGAAATCCGTCCAGATGCGACGACGAGACGAAGGCCCAGGAGCGTGTCTGCAGCAGATGTTCCCATCGACGACGAATCAGCAACGCGCCAGCTCGCACCTCTCCCAGCGGGCGACTGGTGGCGAACGGCTCAAATGTCCGAGCGATAGCGTCGTCGTACAACAGGATCATTGGTCGCGGATATCGGAAGGCAATGCGTCAATGAGCGTCTTGAGATCGGCGGCTCGGTCTCGTGTGGTCACCATGACCAATCCCTCACGCGCGACCACCACGAGATCCTCTACGCCATACAGCACCACCTGCACGTGTTCGGCGTGCACGACGTTGCCGGACGCTCCCAGTGCAAACGTTGGGCCGAATGCCGCGTTCCCATGCGCATCCTTGCGACGCACGCGATGTAGCGCCGCCCAGGTGCCGACGTCGTCCCATGCGAACTGCCCTGGCAGGACGAGCACTCGCGCACTGCGTTCCAACACGCCGACGTCGACAGCGACCGATTGCACCGTGGCAAAGAATGTCGCCAGATCACCGCGGGCGGCATCAAGAGCGGGCGTGACTTCCGGCGTCAGGGCGCGCACTTCCTCGAGAAAATCGCCGACGCGCCACGCGAAGATGCCGGAATTCCAGAGATAGCCGGCAGCGACCATCTCCGCCGCACGTTCGCGGTTCGGCTTCTCGATGAACCGTGCGACCCGGCGGAGATCCCCCTCAACTTCGGTCCCTGGCTGGATATATCCGAAGCCTGGATCTGGGCGGGACGGGACAATGCCCACGGTCACCAAGGCCTGATGGACCGAGGCAGCGGCGGCGGCGGCATTCAGGGTTGATTGGAAGGCCGCGACGTCGCCGATGGCCCAATCGGCGTGGACGCACACCATCACGGCATCCGCGCCGTCGCGCTCGGCGATCACCGAAGCGGCCCAGGCGAGCGCTGCGCACGTCCCGGCCGGGCGCGGCTCGGCAATGACGTTGTCGGGAGGAAGGGCGGGCTCCATGGCCAGCACGGCGTCACGCAGGGCGGCGTTGGTCAGCACCAGCGTGCGCTCAGGGGGAGCGGAGCTCCACAATCGCTCCAAGGTGTCGTGGAGCATCGGCGCGTCCGTGACCAGTGGAAGCAGCTGCTTCGGACGCTCCGGTGTGGACAAAGGCCAGAATCGGGAGCCGACGCCCCCCGCAAGAACGACATTCCAACGGGTATCAGACATTCGCGGCAAAAAGGGATGAGGATCGAAGGCCGGTGCGGCCTACGCGAGCTGGGCAATCTGGGAACGATGTCGCCGCAATTCGTACAGCAGCGCCGGCAGGTTCGCCTCGGGGCGCAGCACGACAACGAGGAAGGCCTCGGAGGAGATCGCCGACAACACAACGGCGCAACGCTCGTACTCGAGCACCGACGTCGCGAAGGCACCGGATTGACAGGCCGTCCCGAGCTCGATGGCTGCGGTCACGATGGGAGGGACAATCGCGGCCAGCGCATCGGGATCATGCTTGGGGGCGCTCGCGCCATCGATCAGGAGACCATCCCGACCAACCACTACCACGGCGTCCACCCCGTCACGGCGCTGCAGGACGGTCACGAGATCTCGAAGGGTTGGCATATGTCGGAACGCTGGACGTTCCGAGGGGTGAAGTCAAGCAACGCGCCTCGACCAAACCGCTTGCCCTGACACGAGTTGAGCGGTAACATCCATACACGGATTCGACATGATTTTTGCCATGGGGCCTACCCTGCTTTCACGTCTCTTCAGCGCGCCCCTCAGTGCTCGGCGCGCTCTCGTTTTTTCGGTCGTGGCCGTCGCCGCAACGCTGGGGTGCAGCGACAACAGCGGCTTCCTGTCGGCGGCCACGTCACAGAACACCATTCGCGTAAACAGCGTGTGGGCGATGACCGGGACGTCCTCCGCCCTCCCAGCGTCCTACCGGTTCACGACCGAGTCGCTCGAACGGCCACAGCTGCTCACGAACGGTGCGGTCAACTTCGACGTGGCCTTCGATCTCACCGGCGACGGCAAGGTCGCCTTGTACCCCGTTCGGGTGCTCGTCCCGTTGCCGCCTGCCGGTGCACCCGTGGTCGGCCTGCTGAAGTCGACCAGCACGTTTCCCGTCTTGGAGCGTGCACCAGACAAGGGCTTTGTGGATGACTCGACGGTCCTGGTGGGTGTCGGGGAATTGGTGCTGATCCGGCTCAGTGGCGCCGGCTGCATTTACGGTGAACCCTTCTACGCCAAGCTGAGCGTGGACAGCGTGATCACCGCCGAGCGGCGCATCGTGTTCCGATCGCTCATCAATCGCAATTGCGGCTATCGCGCGCTGACTGAAGGTCTCCCCAAGAACTGATTTCTGGTATGCACGACATTCGCCTGTTGCGGGACCAGCTCGATCTGCTGCGCGAGGGGATGCGCCGCCGTGGCAAGTTGGCAGAGTTTGCGCCGTTGCTGGATCGCGCCGAATCGTTGGAACGTGAGCGGCGTGCCGCCATCACGGAGCTCGAGGCGCAGCAGGCTCGGCGCAACAAAGTGACGCAGGAAGTGGCGCAGCGACGGAAGGCGGGTGAGGACGCCACCGCGCTGATCACCGAGGGCCGCGCGCTGGGCGACACTATCACGGGCCTCGAGGAGCGTCGCGCCGCGGCGGAGGCGGCCGTGCAGGCGATGCTGTACGAGCTGCCCAATATCCCCCTCGCTGAAGTGCCCGAGGGCGACGAAAGCGCGAACGCGGTGGTGGCGTCGTGGGGAACCCCGCGCTCCGACGGGGCGTCACTGATTCCGCATTGGGATAAGGGGGCAGCCTTCGGCATTCTCGACCTGCCGCGCGGCGCGAAGATCAGCGGGTCCGGGTTCATCGTCTATCGCGGGCTTGGCGCGCGTCTCGTGCGTGCCCTGATGAACATGATGCTCGATGTACATACGACCGAGCACGGCTATGAGGAATGCTGGGTGCCGCTCGTGGTGAATCGGGCGAGCATGACCGGCACCGGGCAGTTCCCGAAGTTCGAAGACGATGCGTATGGCGTGAAGGACGAAGATCTCTTCCTCATTCCTACCGCCGAAGTGCCGGTCACGAATCTCTATCGCGACGAAATTCTCGATGCTGGTGATCTGCCGCGCGGGTTCTGTGCGTTCAGTGCGTGTTTCCGTCGCGAAGCGGGAGCAGCGGGCAAGGACACGCGGGGGTTGCTGCGCGTGCACGAGTTCGACAAGGTCGAAATCGTCCGGTATGCCACGCCGGAGACGTCACGACAGGAGCTCGAGACGCTGACGGGGCATGCGGAAACGATGCTTCGCCGTTTGGAGCTCCCGTACCGGCGGGTACTGCTCGCCGCTGGCGACACCGGATTTTCCAGTGCGATGACCTACGACCTTGAGGTGTTCGCCCCGGCCGTCGGCAAGTGGCTGGAAGTATCAAGCTGCAGCGTATTCACCGACTTTCAGGCACGCCGGGCCAATATCCGCTATCGCCCGGCGCCGGGTGAAAAGCCACGGTTCGTGCATACGCTGAACGGATCGGCACTCGCGTTTTCACGCATCATTGCCTGCCTGCTCGAGCATCATCAGCAGACCGACGGATCCGTCAGAATCCCCGAGGCCTTGCAGCCGTACTTCGGACGCGCCATCCTGGCCTGATCCGGCATTTCGCATGCACATGAGACACGGGACGTGACCGCACGTCGTCGTCGGTGGCCCGTTGTCGTCATGGTCGTAGGCGTACTCGCCCTGCTGGGATGGTATGTGGCGTATACGCGCCACGTCGTCTCGGAGCTGCGTGCCGCGGCGGCGGTGCAGGGGCGCATGTATGCCCGCATATACGAGGCGCTGCAGGATACCAGCACGACCCGTGATCCGACCGTCACCCTGCTCGAGTTGTCGCAGCAGATTCGCGAGTCGGGGTTACCGCTGGTCCTGACGGATCGAACGGGGCGTGTTTCAGCCACAGCCAATCTGCCCGCCGATATTGAAGCGGATAGTGTGCGCCTCGCGGCTTACGTCCGGGAGATCGATCAACGCAATCCGCCGATCGTGGAGCCGGCGGTGGGCGCGGTCCACTTCGACGATGGGCCGATTGTCCAGGGACTGCGGGTGATTCCGCTCCTCCAGGCGCTTGCCATCGTCATGCTGGTCATCCTCGCGCTGTATGCGCTCGTGGAGCGCGGGCGTGCCGAGCGGGAAAAAGTGTGGGCCGGCATGGCGCGTGAGGCAGCCCATCAATTGGGGACACCCTTGTCGGCGCTGGCCGGATGGATCGAGCTGCTGGAGGACTCAACGCATGGTACGACCGCATCACGTGCGGTCGAAGCCATGGGGCAGGACCTGCAGCGGCTGGAGCGCGTCTCTCATCGGTTCGAGCGGATCGGGCGCCCCCCGCGATCCGAGACGGTGGAATGTGGTGCGCTGGTCGATCGGCTTGCCACGTATTTCGCGGCACGTGCCCCAACGCTGGCACGAACCGTCGTGATTCGCAGTGAACATCCGGATGGACGGATCGAAACGCGTGGCGATCAGGTCTTGCTCGAATGGGTGCTCGAGGTGCTGATCAAGAATGCCATCGATGCGTTGGGCGGACGGAGCGGTGAGGTGGTGGTCTCCGCCATCCCACTGGGCGAGGGGGGCGTCAAGCTGCGAGTGCAGGACGACGGTCCCGGAGTCCCTCCAAAGCTGCGGAAGCGGATCTTCGATGCCGGTTTCAGCACCAAGGAGCGCGGGTGGGGTATCGGACTGTCGCTGGCACGTCGCATTGTGGAAGAGCATCACGGGGGGCGACTGCTGCTGGCCGACACTGATCGGGGCGCGGCCTTCGACATTATCTTGCGTGGATGACGAACGCAGGATGGGCGGGTTCGCTCTTTGATGCCGCGCCGGCCAAGCCGGCCCTCGATATCGGGGCGCTGACGCGCGGGCTTAACCCGGGGCAGCATGAAGCGGTGTTTCATGATGACGGTCCGGCGCTGGTGCTCGCCGGCGCCGGATCAGGCAAGACGCGGGTTCTTACCACACGAATCGCGCGCCTGATCGGTGATCGCGGCGTGGCGCCGCACGAGGTGCTCGCCGTGACCTTCACCAACAAGGCCGCCGGGGAAATGCGGGAGCGTATCGCGCGCTTCCTCGGTCACGAGCCCAAGGGCATGTGGTGCGGAACCTTTCACGCGCTCGGCGCGCGTATGCTGCGTGGGGTGGCCCCGCTCGTTGGACGTGAGCAGAACTTCACCATCTATGACGAAGACGACGCACTGGGGGCCGTCAAGCGGGTGATGGAGCGTCGGCATCTCAGTCCGAAGCAATTCGCCCCGAATGCGATCCTGCATGCCATCTCCGGCGCCAAGAACGCGCTGGTTTCGCCAAACGAGTATGCACGCACGGCGCGTGATACGTTTGCCACCGCCGTCGCGGGGGTCTACACCGATCTGGAATCGGCACTGCAGCAGGCCAATGCGGTCACATTCGACGACTTGCTGGTGTTGCCCGTGCGCGCGCTCGAGACGGATGCCAATCTGCGCGCGCACTATCAGCGGCGGTTCCGATATGTGCTCGTCGACGAGTATCAGGATACGAATGCGGCCCAGTACCGGTTTGTCCAACTGATCGGCGGTGGCCACCGCAACGTGATGGTGGTTGGGGATGACGATCAGTCCATCTATGGCTGGCGTGGAGCGGACATCCGCAACATCCTCGACTTCGAGCGGGATTTCCCTGGGGCGCGTGTGGTGCGCCTTGAGGAGAACTACCGCTCCACCCCCAACGTGCTCGCGTTGGCCAACGCCGTGATCGCCGAGAATACGGAGCGACGCGGCAAGACGCTGCGGGCGACGAGACCGGCCGGAGAATCCGTCACCCTCATCGAGGCCCTCGATGAGAGAGACGAGGCGGACTTCATTGCAGAAACCATCCTGTCACGGGTCGCTCGTGGGGATGTGGCGAGGAAGCATTGTGCGGTCCTGTATCGCACGAATGCACAGAGTCGCGCCCTCGAAGACGCATTCCGTCGACGGAGCATCCCCTACCGTCTCGTCGGTGCGGTGCGCTTCTACGATCGCCGCGAAATTCGCGATCTCATGGCCTACCTGAAGCTCGTGGCCAATCCGGCAGATGATGAAGCGTTCCGCCGCGCCGTCAATGTGCCGAAGCGCGGGTTGGGAGATAGCACGATTGCCCTGCTGGCAGAACGGGCCCAGGGGGAAGGGCGTCCCATGCTCGAGATTGCACAACGCATGGATATCGTGGCCGAATTGCGCCCGGCAGCACGAACGGCTTTGCAGGACTTCACGGCGCTGGTGCGTCGCCTGCGTGATGCCGCGACCGATGCGGCGGTTGATGAATTGCTGCGAGATCTGGTGGAGGCCACACGATATGTCGATCACCTGCGTGCCGAAGGGCCGGAAGGGATCGAGCGTATCGAGAACGTCCGGGAAATGATTGCTGGTGCGGCGGAAGTGGTGGCAGACGAAGGGGGGGAGGTGGGGCTCACGCCACTGGATCATTTTCTTCAGTCGTCGACGCTGGTTGCTGGCATCGATAAGATGGATCCGAGTGCCGACGCCGTCGTATGTATGACGATGCACAACGCCAAGGGGCTCGAGTTTCCGCTGGTATTCGTCTCTGGTCTTGAGGATGGACTCTTCCCACTGGCGCGCGCCGCCGAGGATCCGGCGCAGCTCGAGGAGGAACGTCGGCTGTTCTACGTGGGCATCACGCGCGCCGAATCAAAGCTCTATCTCACCTGTGCCGAACAGCGTCGGCGTAACGGCGAGCTGATGATGTCGATGCCATCCCGGTTCCTGAAGTCGGTAACGCCGTCGCTGGCGGAACGCGGGAAGACCGCGCGCGCCAAGGCCGAAGGGCGGCTCGGTATGGGCGGCTTCGGCGGATATGGGAGTCGTCGACAGGATGACGATGACTGGGGCCGAAGCAGCTATTCCTCGCGAGGTGGGGCTGGACGTGGGCCGGCACGTGGAACGTCGGGGAGCTACGGATCTGCGTCGTATCCGGCGTTCGGCGGTGCATCCCAACAATTCAGCACGCCGACCCGACGCGAGACGCTGCCTGCGCCCGAGGATGAATCGCAGGATATGCCGGACTTCCGCCCGGGTGAGCGGGTCCGGCACGCGAAGTTCGGCAGCGGGACCATCGCCGAGCTCACTGGGAGTGGGCGCGATCTCAAGGTGCGCATCGATTTTGACGACGAGGACGTCGGTCGAAAGACGCTGGTGTTGGCGCAGGCCAAACTCGAACGCGGGTTGGAATGATGGCGGTATCCGCAGATGAAGTGCGACGCATCGCCGCCCTGGCTCGGCTCTCGCTTAACGAGGCGCAATTGCCGGCCATGGCGGAGGAGTTGACGGGCATCCTGCGCCACATGGACGTCTTGCGCAATGCACCGCGTGCGGCTGGGGCCGTGAACTCTGTGTCGATCACTCCGTCCATGTGGCGGTCGGATACGATCGAACCGTCGGACCATGCGATAGCCATGGAGCGCGTTGCGCCGATGATGCGAGAGGGCTTCTTCCTCGTCCCTCGCTTGGCCACCCATGAGGGGCCGGACGGCGCGCCCGAGCCATCGATGCCCTCATGAGTGGCGCGTCGCTTCGTATGCAAGCGGCCGCTGGGCTGCGCGCCCATGGTATCGGGGCGGCCATGGCACGGTACGATGTCGTGCGCGGCGGGGCCGATGGCTTGCATGCTTTTCTCTCGATCGAACGTGCCGTCGATCGCGTGGCGGATGCCGAGGGATCGCTCGCTGGCGTTCCGATCGCGGTAAAGGACAACATCGCGACGCACGTCTTGCCCACCACGTGCGCATCCCGATTGCTCGAGGGCTATGTGAGCCCATACGAAGCAACCGTCGTGCAGCGCCTCCGATCGCATGGCGCCATGGTCTTCGGCAAGACCAATATGGACGAGTTCGGCATGGGTTCCTCCACCGAACACAGTGCGTTCGGCCCGACCTACCATCCCTTGGATCCGACGCGCGTTCCTGGTGGTTCGAGCGGTGGTTCGGCGGCCGCTGTTGCCTCGGGTATCGTACGGGTGGCGCTCGGCTCGGAAACCGGTGGTTCAGTTCGTCAGCCTGCCGCGTTTTGCGGCGTCGTCGGCATCAAGCCCACGTATGGTCGGGTCAGTCGATACGGTCTGGTGGCCTACGCCTCATCCCTCGACCAAGTCGGCGTCTTCGGTACAACGGTTGCTGAAGCGGCCCTCATGCTTGAACTGATCGCGGGACATGATCCACGCGATGCGACCAGTCTCGCGGTAGAAGTGCCGTCAATGGTACCCGCCACCCGAACCGATACCCGTCCGTTGCAGGGGATCGTTGTTGGGCGCCCTCGGGAGTACTTCCCGGCAACGCTGGATTCGCGCGTACAGGCTAC
>Ga0315902_10013463_pt1 | contig 10577 bp, 12 predicted proteins | sample LakEriMetagenome_9_FD_203523 | JGI IMG/M metagenome (GOLD analysis project Ga0315902, IMG submission 203523) | Freshwater fungal communities from buoy surface, Lake Erie, Ohio, United States - Buoy 12 MA117 | ecosystem: Environmental > Aquatic > Freshwater > Lake > Lake biofilm | place: USA...
GGAGTTGATATGTTGGGACTTGATGCACCTCCACCGATTCCACCTACTGATGCGTTTTTACTTGACAATATCTGTTTGGCTTTTGCTACGTTTGCTAAAATTCGTGCGATACCTTGAGCATAATATGAAGCGGTAAATATGGGTGTTGCAGGTCCTGTAATCGCTGCCATTTGTGCAGATACGGTTGCAGCCTCTTTATTTAATGACGAAATAGCCATTCCCGTGTCGACTGCAATTTCAACCAATGCAATACCTTTTCTAACTTTTGCTAATTTGTCTTGGTTGTTTATAGTAATATCGGCTAATGCATTTAAACCATCAATTGTTGATTGTGCTATTTGTAGTTTAGCATCTCTTATTTGTTGGTCTGTTTGTATCTCATATTCTTTTTTCTTCTTATTTTTATCTTCTAACGCTTTTGCTTCTTTGGTTGCATATAAAGCATTTACTTGTGTTAATCGTTCATTATGTAATGTAGTTAATCCCTCAATTTCATCTTGATTATCGCCTAATAATCTTTTTTGGTCTTCATATTTTCGTTCTAATTCTTTTATTTCGGTATCCCTTTGTTGCTCTAATATCTTTTTTGTATTTTCAAATTCGCGTTCTAATAATTGATTTTGGTCAATTTTAGCACCTTTTAATATTTTATATTGTTCACCTTGTGAATATGCTGTAATATCATAATGAAAATTAGCAGATGTTTGTAGTCGTTGAATATTTTCAGTTTCTCTTTGAATTTCTAATTGAGTAGTTGCATCAACATAATCTTCATATTGCCTTGTTCGTTCACGAACTCCATCTTCCAATACCTTTGTTTTTTCAGCCTCTAAAACTTTTAACGCTGCAATGTGTTCTTTTTCTGTTTTTTCTAATTCAAACTTTTCTTCTTCATTAGCATATTGTTTTAGTCTTAAGGCTTCTTGAGTTAGTTTTAAATCAGCGTCAATTAACTCTTTTCGTTTTTGAAATATCTCTTCCTCTTTACCATATTGATTTGATAATAAACCTAACTGCTCATTGATTGCTACCTTTTGTAATTCTGTTGCTTTTTTAAGTTCATTATATAATGCTTGTTCTCTATAACCTAATCCAAAAAAGTCAGAAATAGCAAAACCAACTTCTGTCAGTATATCGGCAACTTTTTGGAATCCAGGTATCAGTTGAACAATACGTTGAAAATTAGTTACAATCAATACAATAACTCCAAGCGTTCCTGCCATTACCTTTTGCAGAGTAGTTGCACTTGCAATAATCTGTTTTAATTGCTGCTGAACTTTACCCAATCCCTCCAAACCTTGCGACAATGCCATAGCGGCTTGAAGTTTGACAAAAGTCTTTTCTACGCTTTGAGTTGTACCACCTAATAAAACCATAGCACCTTGAGCCGCTTGGAATCCATTGGCAACCGAAGAAACAACCGTGTTTAATTGAGCGAACTTATCGGGGTTAACCGCTGATACTCTATCGTTGAAATCTTCCATCCTATCGCGTAACTCAGCAACTCTTTGTGCTGCTTTTACGGCTTCGGGAGAAAATTCACCAAATTGTATTACGGCTTGTTGTGCCTCAATCGTTAATTGTTTAAGTTGCTGCCTAAATCCTTTGAGGTTAGGTTCTTTAACCTCAAGTTCTATCGCGGTTTTTATTGTACTCATTACTTGTCTGCTATTAAATAGTAATTATTCCCATCGGTCACAATCCAATGTGTCTCGTTGTTCGCATTCATCGTGAATGTTGCAGAGCCATCAATTGTACTATCGTCTGCGGTGTCAATTGTTACAGAGTGACTTGATGCAATCTTCTTAAATATCCAATGCTTACCGCTTAATCCTGCAGGGTCGGGTAAAGTAATAGTGATTGCACCTGTAGTTGTATCGCATAGAAACAACCAATCCGTAGTGGTTGCGGTATGATTAGCCGTTAACGTCTGAACTTTACCTGCACTAACCCATAATGGATAAAGTTTGTAGTTTCCGTAGTATAAAGTATCGGATTCCGTAGGTGTAAAATCATCACACGCTATTAGGGTGCTATTGTTGATTAATGGTGGGATGTAATTACCATTACCGCCTAATATGGTGTTGTTATAGGATAAATCACTTGCAGACGTTCCCGATGCGTTGATAATCCCCATTGACTGATTTACATCGTCATTGTTGAACCCTATATTAATGTAAGATTGATTAGGGGTTGTGTACTTGTATCCGTATGGGTATGTTTCACCATTGGTGATAGTATCGCTACCTGTATCTGCACCTATCGTTTTATTAGATGGGATAAATGGTTGTATGTATTGACTTAATAAAAACTCACACTTATAAACTCCATCGCTCATAGGGTTGTAATCTTCTACCTTGTTCAACTTCCAATATTGACCCTCGAAGAAATAGTTGTTGGCAAATCGTAGATTGTAAAAATCCGCAGGGCTTAGTCTAAAATATCCGCTTATAATCTTGGAGTTTCTATTGGTAATTTCGTACATAAACCTATACCAATACTGATTGAATAGGTTGTTGGAAGAATACGAATATCCTGCACCTAATAATACCTCACGAGGCATACCGAATGACAAATCAAACGTCATATTACTAACCGAATCAACGTGTAGTGTAATTGGTAGTTTGTTTTGTTGACCACTTGCAATCTGTGATGGACTACTATAATCCGTGACTAATGATAGATTCAAATTAGGTGTACAACCCGAATAGTAGAGAATGCGATAGCCTAATTTATCACCTGGTGCATACGATAACACAAAGTTCTTTTCGCTCCCATAACTACGCATCTGAGTAGGTTGAAAAATCAACTCAATCTTTTTCTCACCCTTGACAAACTGATTGTCGATAAAAAACTTTCGGCTTCCGTAAGTCTGTGAGTAATACGATTGATAGGATTGGTTAACGCTATCGCCTCCGTCTTTGTATGTCAAATAATACGGATTGGCGTTTAGTTCACCCATTGGTATAATTTCCAAAGGCTGCGAATAGTCTAATTTTTTAGATAGGTCAATTGTTGGCTCATTGTAGAACTCATCTCGTGGAACAATACGCAACTTCTTTGGGAAATACTTGTCGGGTTCAACGTATAGATTAAACATCCTAATCATTGACACTAAGAAGTCTGATTGTTTACCCTCTGCATTGAAGAATTGACCGAAGTCAACCACGTTACCCGTTCCAAAATTGATAGCAGACATATTGTTGTAGAAAACCGAATCCTCTACGTTAACCACGAAGTCACCAATTAGCGGTGTAGTCGGTCTGTCAAGGTCATACACACGCGAAACAACGACTGAAACTGCATCGTTGGAGTACATATATACGTTAGGAAACATCAATATCTCACCGCTGAACATATACACGTCATCGCTACCACAACTCACTACCGATGTTGCTCTAATACTTCCGTTTACTTTTATGGCAACCGTTAGATAAATGTCCTTATCGTTCGTAAATCCGTAATCGCTTGTATCAATATTGCCTTGTAAATTGACAAAAAATGTGTAATTACCACCTACGGGGATTGTATAAACTCCTGTTGATGGGTTGTAATTGCCACCATTATCGAAATTACCACCCGTTGAATCGTTGTCGAATATCCAATTAGTAGTGTAATTAGCGATATTCTGTGCCGTTGTTCTTGTTGCTTGGAATAGTCGGGTATTTGCCGCGGTGGTATTGACCGCCAATCCTGATGGAGCAGGGATAATTAAGTGTTTAAATCGCTCTGTGTTGAAGAACGAATCATCGGTATAGGTGTAGCCCTCCTCTGTGAAAATCTTGTCTACAATCGTCTTAGCGTACAAACACGGAGTTGTGTCTTCCAATGACCATACCCAATGACTTTTCAACTTCCTATCGTCCTTGTCTAATAATGCGTACACATAGCCGTTCCCATACTGAAAAGAAACAGTTGAGTTGTTAACCTTAATAGATGTGTCCCAAGAGTTTTTTACGTTATCAATGCTTAACTCGTGATTGTACTCTGAGAAATCTAACTCGTATAAGTTTTTTTCGGAGATAGAAGAAAACAAATCTGCGGTCTGTCCGTGAATCGAACATTCATAAGCAATGTTTGCAGTATCAATTACTTTGATTTTGATTAAACGAATAAAGCCTTGAATCTGCTCCAATCCATCTACCAATACAACCGCAATCGCTTTTTTGTTAGGGTTAAAATTGGTATTAAATTGGGTATCACTTAGGACAGTATGTTCAATCTCGAATATGTGACCGAATATCTTGTTGTTGTTCTTCGTGCCAGGTAGAGTGATAGTCTTAGTCCAATCACTTGACCGCTTTTCGGGTTCTCTTACATCGGCTATTGACTTGTTTATTAGGATGTCGAACACTTCGCCAACATCCACTCTTTGATTATTTATTAAAATTTCTATCATCTTCTCTGTACTTTGTCAACAAAGGCAAATTCTAAGTCTAATTGTAGGTTGAACATCTTGTCGTTAATCCACTTTTTCTCTTCGTAGGTGTTGTTTGTGATATTACAACTACGCAACATCGACCCATCCCATATATACACAACGGGAGATTCTACCAATTCCCTCAACCAAATACTTTCACTATCGGTTATCCAATTACTGAACAAAGTTAATTTCTCTTTACTCTCCCCGTAAAATTGCGTGTTGCTAAAAGAATCAGTTCCATACGTCCAACTTACTGCGGTATTGTTAAGCGTGTACGGATTTTGCCTATACATTTGGCGAGTAATTTCGTGCGATGTTTTGCTAACTCTGTTGAATCTGAACGAATCAAACCCACCTAATCTGTTCAACCAAAACAAATCGTAGTTCTCGTACTTAGAGCATTCGTCTTTAATGTAGAATCTATACGTTTCCGAAATCTGAACTCCGTCTACATCCCTCAAGTAACAATCAAAATAGGTTGCACCTGATGGAGTAGTCAAATTAACTGGTATTCGTACCATTCGCACATTCGGCAAAGTATAAGTAGAAGTTGTCGCATCGGAGTAAACTATCCTTAAATTGGTTGCTGCACCTCGTAGAGCATATAACCATACCTTTTGCGTCCTATGGATTGATTGACTTCTAACCGATGTCAAGAACTTACGAGCAGTATCGGTGTATGTGTCGATATCGAATGAAACAAAGTCATAGGGATTCAATGCAGCATTCCATACGCTACCACTTGCGGATGCTTGATTCAAGTATTCGGTAACCGCACCGCTTGGACTTGTTGAATACTCATAGCCTACTTTGAAGTTGTATTCTTTTGTGCAATTTGTGCAACCACTGGGCAATGTATCGGAATAATTGAAATCGTGTGTAACGTAGGATTCTAAGATTCTACCGATATTGAATACACCCTTGTTTGTACTTCCGTAGTAGATAGGTGCTTTTAGTTTTGCGATGGTAGTAGAATCAACGACAACCTCTCCAATCCATTTGAAATTGTCCTTTTCGTATATTGCAGAACTCGATTCGCTTACAAGGAAGTTAATGTCATTGTAAGCAGGTGTTGTTAATTCGGGTTTTTGGTTAATTGTAACGCTCACGATATAAAATAGTTTTGGTTTTAATGTGTCCTAAATCATACTTTAATGCGATAAAATGTATTTAATGTCACAATTATCATTCAAATTGTGCCATAAATAACACTTTATTATGTCGCATATTATGCCAATTTTTGCGACAATCTCGTAACATATTTGTACTATTATTTGTTACAACATCTCATTTAATACCGCTACGATATAGGTTTGATACCCTTTGTTTGCTGCCTGTTCTAACCGCTTGGATTGTTCTTTCTTGGTGGACTTATAAAATGCAACCGTATTCAAGAACTCAATCAACCCCATCTGTAGGAAGTAATCCCATTTAGTTCTATCCCCTCGGCAAAGTTTATCTACCAACTCCAACCATATTAGGGTAGGTCTAATTCCTGTTGCAGTTTCTCCACTTCCGTTTTCAAATAAGATAGGGTAGTCTTCAATAATTCGGGATAGACTTTCGAAAAAAAAAGAGCGTAATTGTACGCAATAGCAAAATCTAACGATTGGAAGTCTTCACATCGTTGTTCGTATTCTTTTTTACCGATGTCCCTTTTTTTGTTGAATAAACTGGACTCTACCGATAGCAGAGCCATAATCTTATTTAGCGACTCGATAATATCACCATTGTAGATTTCTTGAAGTTCAATCCATTGGTGAGCCTTTAACTCAAGTGGGTTAGTAAGTAGTTTATATTTCTTTCCTAAGTGCTTAAATGTGAATTTAGGGTCTGTCTTACTTGGGATAAAATTAAGTGTCTTAAACTCGTCCAAAATAGCATCCATTGACATCTCCTCTACTTGGTCAATAGTGCGGTTGGTTAGAATTGCTAAGGCTTCTATCTTTTTATCTAAATTTCCTAAGTCACCCAATGAATGAACTTCTTGTATTTGTCCGATTGTGTATTTCATTATGCGAAGTAAAATGTTCCTTGTCGATTTGTATGCTTACATTCTAAGGCTAATGCCAAACTCATAACGCAATCATCGTGTAGTCCTGATGGTGCTGCGTATCTTATACCCGATTGGGTGTATTCAAACTCTATATTCTGCATCTCATACCCGATAGGGTCTAATGGGAAGAATATCTTTTGTTGGTGACAATGGGCTACGAGGTTCTCCATTATCTGTTGTTTACTTATTGAGGTAAATTTAAAGCCTTTAACTCGTGGACATCTACGCTGAATCTGCTCAACGATAGGGTCTCCTACGCCTGTACTATCCATAACCGCAGGAATGTTTCCAACAATAGAAACTATCTTATCGGTAGTTGCTGCCCAATCATTTTGAAATCTATCGACATAGGCTACCTCGTTGTTGGCGTTTAAACCAATTATAACCGTCCAATCCGTGTACTTTGCAAGGTCAACACCATATGCAACCACTTGGTTATTCTGAACGGGTCTGATGCACTTTTCAATGTTGTCCAATCCGAATGGGTTAGATTTATCGTCCGCAGGTTCAGCAAGGTACAACTCATCGAATACCGCCTTAGGTAAATCCCTTTTTGCTTGTTCTATTTCATCGAGTGATAATATACCCTCTCTCGCTGCATCGTATGCGGTAATCTTAAAGAACTTATAATCTCGTTCACCTTGTTTTGCTCGTTCACCTAATTTGTAAAACCAATTCTTCTTACCCTTGACGTTTCCAATCAGTTTACACTTGCCACGAGTAGCAGTCAAGGTAGAACGTAGAGCAAACCACGATTCTTCTCTTGCTCGTGACGCTTCATCGAATACCGCAGCGTATACATCCTCTCCGTATAGGTTGTCGGGGTTTTCAGCGGACTTAAACTCTATCCTCGCTCCATTAGGTAATATATGCACTAACTTAGATTCGTTGGATTGGAAGAAGTCTCTATGTGATACTTGGGCTTTCATTCTTCGGTATGCAATCTCGGCTTGTTTGTACACGGGTGCAACCCACCATACGGATTGATTTGTCTTGAGTGTTAGTGCTTGTTCAAATAGCCAAATAATATGGGATGCAGTCTTACCAGTCTTGGTTGATGCTGCGGTAATAGTATAGCGTTCGGGAGCGTCTAATATCTCCCGTTGGTAGGTTGTAAGATATGGTCTGATGTACTCAATTTCCATTTATAATCTTCTTGTAGATTAACTCTCTCTCTCTACACCAATGTTCCAAATTATAATGCTTATGGCAATACTCAGAGTTAAGTTGACCCATTCCGATTCTTGATTCATCACTCATTAGAATCATTTTCTCAATCCTATCTTCCCATTTGTCATTAGCCGCAAATAATACCCCTAAATTGTTTTCGCAATACTTGTACGGGTAACAATCTGATACTACTATCGGCAATTGATATGCACTCGCTTCTAATATCTTCAACTCTGATTTATGGTTGTTGAACGATTCATTGAGTAGCGGTGCAATAACGAAGTCCAAGTGTTTATAAGCGTGTCCGTACTCAAACGAATTAACACCGCCAACTATCTTAGGGTTGTTGAATAACTTGACAATTTTGTCCCATTCTTCGCTCGGGGTATAACCGCAGATATAGAACTCAAAATCATAATGCGATTGTAGGCTATTTATAGCCTCATTACACAACTTTAAATCCTCGTAGTGTGTTACACCTCCAACCCAACCAATTCGTAGATTGTAAGAGGTCGGTTTCTCTTGACTCCATTGCTCGTGTTCGTAGTCTAAACAATTGGGTACTATGTAGCAATTGCGGTTAAACTCGAATACTTTGGATTGTAGGTGTGGAGTTGTGGCAATTACTGCGTCTGCATAGTGCATTGAATCCTTGACCGCTTGTTTGATTCCTTTCCGATAGGCTTGGTATGCAGGATTGTAACGAGGTAATGCCCAATAATCGTCCACATCCACCGCGTACTTCGTTCCACTCTGTGCTATCTTCTTGAGTACGTCATAGTGTTTCTCACCTAACCAACGAGAGAATAGAATTAAATCGTAGGCTTTGTAGTCAATGTCTAAGAACTCCGCAGGGTTTTGGCAAACATCAACGTTCGCCAATCCCATCAGTTGCATACGGAGGTGAGGTGTTGCGATACGATGGTAGATAACCCCATTCATTCCATCGCATAATAGTAGTAGGTTCATAGTTTTTCTATTTCTTGTTTAACGTGTTTGTAAAATTCCCACGTCTTATAATTTGTTTCGGGGTCAATGACTGAAATAATCTCATCAACTGCAATTAATGCACATCGTTTAGAATTTTGAATATTTTCATATTCGTCATCAAACCTTCCCCAACAAGCATAATTACTAAATTTTTCTACTAACTCGTTTGCTTTTTCTTGTGGTGTCATTCAGTCGGTGTTAAAGGTATGGGCATCCAGTAAGACACGAAGATAACGCGATTAGTAAACTCACATATCCACATATCTTCATAGTATCGAGCAAGAGTTTTATCCCCGTTGTCTTGTGATACCAACACGAGAAAATCATCGTTTGGTACTTGGTCTAATGTACTACGCCACGTCTTCTTCATAGTTTTTGGATAATTCTTGTAACATATCTATAACCATATCACAGGCTTCTTGATATCCAAGTTTCCATAATTCATTCTCTTGACTATCTTGTGATTGATTATTCTCATCAATTACATTCACTAAAATTAGTGCTAATAGTTCTTGTACTTTTTTATTCTTCATAGTTCGTATAGGTCTAAATTGTGTCCGCTTAGTTCATTGTGTAACCACGTCCGTACTTTGTCATAGGTTGCTACCTCAATATCGTTATCTTCCTCTTGAGCATACTTTACTTTTGCTCGTAGGAATTGGTCTAATTCCCACAATACCGAATGCAACTTAGAGGCATTTACCGCTAAGTCAAACTCTGTCTGTTCTTCGGGCAAATCAAAATCCAATCTCGCTCTCATTCTTGTATTCATAAATCCTCACATAGTGTGTAGCCTTGCTCTTAGCGTTAGGTTCACGCAATTTACCGATTCGGATTCTTACATCCCCGTAAGTGTTAACTTGTGCTTTGCCGTTCTCGATTGCCTCTTGTAGTTGCTTCATTGATAGCGAAAGGGTGATTCCATACTGGTCTTCCCACGCTGTACCTACAAATGTTTTACTGTTCTCCATTTAAATTAAGTGTTATTTTAATTGATTTCTCTGTTATGTTTTGGTCGATTGTTTCTTTTGGTTTTCCTTGACTGCGATTTAAAAGTAGGTCAAGATTGAATAGTGAGTTCTTATCGTGTGATTTTAATAGTGTACCTGCGATGATTCGTTCAAGGATTGTATACTCTTCGCTCTTATCTATTTTCTCCAACTCTTTCCGTGACATCGTAAGCATTGCATTTATGGTGTCTTCTACTTGTGATTTGTGATAACCTATCTCTTTTAATTGCGTTACTAACTTCTTCGGTCTTCCGTGCGGATTCATTACTTCACCTTTATCGGGTCGAGTAAGTGTTCCTCCGTTTCTTGCTGGTACTTGCTTTGCCATTTACGAATTAATTACGAATTTTAGTTGCGTGTATCTGTTTTAAATCCTCGTTCTTTATCTTTACTCCAAAGTGTACTTCGTGGTGGCAATCTCTACATAAAGCCATTAGGTTTTCTATTACGTCTTTGCCTCCTCTACTTCTTGCGGTTAGGTGGTGAATGTCCGTTGAAGTCTTATTGCAGACTTCGCATCCAATCCAACTATTGGTGTCATATCCGAAGTAGTCTAAATATACTTTGATGTGTTTCTTCATTTACTGAATAGCATAGCCCACGGAGTAGGCATCATTAAATCCCTCTCATATCTAAATCCGCACAATTGAAATAGGTCTATCCATTGGTGGCGATTCTTGATATTGATGTGTCCCCATTCTTTATCGAGTTCGCTTGTGTTAGGAGTTGAACTGAAATGGAAGTAATTACATTGTAAGTCACTTAGAAATGGTATTAACTTGGTGTCGGGGATATGTTCAAATACTTCTATGGATGCTACTAAGTCACCTTGTATTTTCTCCTCGGTAAAGTCACAATTATACGCAATAGTGTTCAATACTCTATCAACGTAGTATTCGTAGTGAAATTTGTTTTGGTCATAGTATCT
>Ga0315902_10013467_pt1 | contig 10574 bp, 4 predicted proteins | sample LakEriMetagenome_9_FD_203523 | JGI IMG/M metagenome (GOLD analysis project Ga0315902, IMG submission 203523) | Freshwater fungal communities from buoy surface, Lake Erie, Ohio, United States - Buoy 12 MA117 | ecosystem: Environmental > Aquatic > Freshwater > Lake > Lake biofilm | place: USA...
ATTGGGGTTTTCGCATCCGCCGGTATTTTCTATAGCGGCAAAGATCTCCTTCTCACTTACTCGGGCAGGGTTAAAGGAGAGCTCAAAACTTGTGGTGGCTCCCGGTTTATCCGCTTTGCAGCGTTGCACCCCAATTAACTTTTCGATATTACCGGTAATGGTCTTAACATCGTTCGAACAGGTAATTCCCTTTACCTTGACGATCATACTTTTTAGACTGTCGGCTTTGGGAGTCTCAGGCGATTGTGCAAGGCACGTGCTTTCAAGAGAAAAAATGAGGATACCAGTAAGGATAGAAGGTAAATAGCGTATCATCTTTTAGGTATTTTTTAAGTAGATTACTTGAGTACGGCCAGTAAAATTCTGTCCGACGAAGGTACGCCCGGAATGTTAAGAATTTGTCCGTTGTAGTAAATACGATGTACTTGACCCTTTCCGGCTGGCAGTAATTGGTCTACCCCGCCAATAAAGGGGGCCGATGCGTATTGCCTCAGTACCTGACCTGAGCTAACCCCATCTCCGTCATCAAAAATAAAACTTGTAATGACCGTTCTGGAGGCTGGCGTTAGTTTGGGAGAACAAATGTCGACCCCATTGACCGTCACCGAATCGCGTCCGCCGATCATGGCCCCCGCAGCCGAGTAAATGACCAATGCCGACTGATCTTGTTCTTGCGGAATCTTTCCCAGTAATGCACTCATACGACTCCCTTCAGGAAAGCCTCTTAGGTATACCAAGGGATCATCATGCAAGAAAGCGCCAAAGAAATACGAGATCTTCTTTTTGGAGGTATCAGAAGGTACTAGTTCGATTTCATAGGGCATTCCTCGCGTTAGCTTGACAGGACCCCAGTGTCCACTCTCGGTACTTCGCAGTATAACAGCTGATATATTTTTTCTTCGAAGTCCGGTTTGTTTATCGATTGCGTAAATAGTGATCGAGGCGTCTTTGATGGGCGCGTTATCACCCAATAAGACGGCCCTCCCCGAAATATCAACATGTTTTTCCTCAATTTTTTTCAAAGCGGGTTTTTTATGATCCTTGTTTAGAAAATCGGATATAGCAGTCAAGGCCCTGCTGCTGGTTGCCACTTGGTAGTGATCTTCTTCGCTCAGCGCCACGTTGACCGCACCTTCTATCGGACCCGCTCCCATTCCAGCCACCCGGTCACCCGATGAGAAGATGTTCATGCATCTTTCATTAGGAAACCATGCATAGGGTGTTGTCCATTTGCGACTTCCGATATGAACATAACGTCCTACTTTTTTAGCCTGGGCACTATCTTTTAATAAGCCTCTGACTAATCCACCTCCGGCCGAATGTCCAATCAGATCTACTTGTTGCGCACCTGTTGAGATCAGTATTTGGTCGATCAATTGTATCAGCGATAGCTCATTTGTCTTTCCGTTTCCGCTAACACTGTTCCAGTCAAATGCAAATAGACGATCTCTGCAGTAGCCTGCTTGGCTCAAGAAGTGAGTGGCGTTCGACCAGGTATCTCCCGAGGCCAGAAATCCGTGTACAAATATCACCGGCCGTAGTGCTGGATCGCATTGGGCATTCGACAAAAGGGAGGGTAGTATCAGTAGGGAGAGGAGTATTTTTTTCATCGTCTCAAGTTTATGTCATTAAGACCTGCGCTGGCTTATTGCTCTTTCTGAAGTTGAATTAAATAATCAAATAGATTTTCGCCGGTAGCCAGATTTAGTTTTTTTCGAAGGCGATATCGGCTGATCTCGACACCCCTTACCGAGATGTTGAGTAGTTGTGCGATCTCTTTCGAAGATAGATTCATGCGTAAGTAAGCACAAAGTTTTAGCTCGCTGGGGCTAATTTCGGGATGCTTGTTCTTTAGCACGATCACAAAGTCGCTGTGCACCTTATCGAAGTGCTTGGCAAAATGGTCCCACTCCTGATCGATCTGTTCATCTTCGCTCAAGGCCTTGATCATTTTCTTGAGCTCTGTTTGGGCTTGTGTATTTTCAACTCTTTTTGCCAGCTGGTTCAATTCTGTTTTAATTTTTGAGATCAATTCTCCCTTTTTTACCAGGTGCATGGCAGATGAGGCTAACTCTGAGTTCTTGTACTGGATCTCCGATTCGAGATTCACGTTTCGTAGCGTCATCAGTTCTGTCTCTGCTTTATTACGCTCCAGCTCGTGTATATAGAGAATTCTTTTTTGCTCTGTTTCGAAGGCCTCTTGTTGTTGCTTGAATTTCTGTTGCTGTCGTCGGTAGCCAGCGGTAACGGCCAATGAGAGAATCAACAGGTAGGCGGCCAATGCGGGCTTGCTTGTATACCAGGCGGGTAAAATAGTAAAGGCAAATTGACTTACCGCCGATTCGGCACCAAGATTATTGCGCACTTTAACTTCAAACCTGTAGTCGCCTTGCGGCAGGTTTGTAAATTCCTTGTCGGTTCTCTTGGTCCATTCGGACCAACGCGAGTCGTATCCTACAAGTCGGTAGCTATACTCCAGCGAACCTGCGTACGGATACGGAGGGGCCGCGAATTCAAAACGAATGTTTTTCCAATTATGATCTACGGCCGGGTTGCGCTGATTTGGTTTTTCAACAGGTACATATCCTCCAAATATGAGGCTATCATATTGCTGTCCGATCCTTACACTTCGTATACTGACGCCCAATTGAGGTTTTTGGTTCTTGTATTTTTCGAAATTCAAGTGGTATATGCCTGTTTCGCCCGCTAAGAAAATATTATTCTTGTCATAAGGATAGATAAATTCAAATCCACTGAGCAAGCGGTTATTAAATTCCGACAGGTAGGTTACCGTGGGTTTTTCTGGGACGGCAAACTCAATGACTCCCAGATTTTTCTCATGAAAGAACCAAATATTGCCAGCGGCATCCTCTTTCAGGTAGCGGATACTTTGGTTGCCTAATAGCGTTTTAAACTCTGGTGCAATCACATAGGCGTCTGTTGCGGGTTCGTATTGGTAAATACCTTGCTCGGTGGCAGCCAGTATTTTCTCCTTTATTTTAAACACATGGTTATTGAGCAGCGAGGGAAGGCCCTTTTGTGTGTCATATTTGCTGACCGTCGTAGAGGTATCTTCTTTTCTCTCCACGCGAAAAATCCCATGATAAGGGTGCGATATCCAAATACTTTGTAGCGCGTCGATGGCTATGTAGCGAGACGATTCTTGAAAAGCCGGTATAGTCGCGCTTGGGGCAAAGCGACCGTCTTTGAATGAAAAGTATTGAACCCCTTTGTAGTTTCCAGCGATAAGCTCATTGCTGGGATAGGTGCTGCTGGTGGGCATAAAGTTCCAAAATCCCGTTATTCCACTAATAGGGGTGGCTCGTGTATCGTCTACACGAAAAGCTCCCTCGTGATGTCCGAGTAAAATTTGATCATTGACCTCTTGTAGCGACCATACCTGTCCGGTGGTATTGCCGATTGGTAAAAAACGGCCTTGGCTAAAGCTGAGGTCTTGTTTGTCTTGTAGCGTGGTTACATACGCGCCATTCGAGGTGCCGATATATAATTTCCCATTCCGAATCAAGGTCGTGTATCCAGCGGCCTTTTGCTCACTAGGTAAGATCTGTTTGATGGCGCTGTTGAAAGCAATAAAATCGATGCCATTGTCAAGCCCCAGCCAAAGGTTGGCGTCTCGATCTGCGAATATGCTTAGCACATTATTGTTCTGTAACCCTTCTTTTGAGGAGAAATGTTGTACCAGGTTCGCCTGGTTATCTACTATATAGACCCCGCCATTACTTGTACCCATCGCAATTCTGTTGTCATCGATGCGTGTGGTACTGTAAATTCGGTCAGTTTTAAGTTGGCGTGCCAGTGGAGTGGAGAGTGGCTGCAGTAATTCTTTCTCTTGCCAGAACAAACCGTTTTTTTGCATGGCTACCATCAGGCGTCCCCCCAGCCCCGTTAGTAGTCCGGTCACCACATCGTTTGCGGGAAATGGGTTGCCGTTTTGTAACAAACGCCATGCATTGTTTTCAAACAACATCAAGCCTCTTGCCATGTCTTGCGCGTAAAGTCTATTGTTATTCAAACCCATGTATCCCCACTCGGTGGGGGCTTTGTATACGGCAAAGGCCTTTCCTGTGTAGCGAAGTATGGCCTGTGAGGTCCTGAACCATATTTCGTTTTGGAGACAGACAATGTCCCACACATCCCCAAATGACCGGTAGGCCGCTGGAATAAGGCTGGTAAGCGACCGGTAGCTAAGTCTGCCAGTCGGTCCTGCCGCAAAAAACCCCAGTTCGTCTTGCCCACCGACGTAGATACGTTGGTCGTTGCTAATAGACAGCGAGCGTGCAATCGTTCGGTTGGGCAGGGGGTATAAATTCCAAAATTGCCCGTCATAGCAAAGTAGACCCTCGTTATTTGCTATATATATTATGCCATTACTATCTTGTTGTATATCCCAGTTTTGAAGACCCGCCGCATATATTTTTTTGGAATAATTAACAATATCGGGCAGGCCAATGGTGTTTTGGGCTTGCGGCCCCAATACGATTACTAAAAGGGCAATAGTAGTTAGCAGGAGCTTCATAGGTGATGTAATGTATAAATTTTATTGATGTGTTCTATTTTTTCTGGTGATGTAGCATTGATGTAATATAAAGCCATTGATAATCAAATATTTAATATTTAAGATGTAGTATTGAAGAGGCAAATTAATAGCATAGGGTGTTGATTCTACATATCATTGCACCGTCATTTTCTCACTTTTTAACGAGTTGCTAAATCCTGCTGTATGAAAAAAAAGCACGTTCTTCTGTGCCTGCTAGCCATGGTTTTCGGATTTTTTTTGGAGCTCCATGCGCAAGGCATCACTATCTCTGGTAAAGTTACCCGACAGTCTTCGGGCGAGGCCCTTTCGGGGGTGAGTATCAGCGTAAAAGGTAAGTCAGCCACTACCCAAACCGATGCGATGGGCATGTTTAGGCTCTCTGGTCTCTCTAAAGGGGATCAATTGGTGTTTAGTTACACTGGCACCAAAACGACTGAAATTACTGTCGGTTCGGCTACCTTCCTCTCCATACAATTAGAGGAGTTAGCTACCGCCACGCTTTCTGATGTGGTCGTACTCGGCTATGGAACCCAAAAGGTGACCAAGGTTTCGGGTGCTATTTCTACCATTAAAGGCGCTGACATTGACAAGCTCAGACCAGTGCGTACAGAAGAGGCGTTGCAAGGAAGAGCCTCTGGTGTTAATGTTATCCAAGGGGGCTCTCCCGGTTCTAAGCCTACCGTTTTGATCCGTGGTATTCCTTCTTACTCTGGTACCGATCCGGTTGTTATTATAGACGGAGTGCCTCAAACACTCACCGACCTCAATGCGATCAACGCATCTGAGATCGAATCGATCAACGTATTAAAAGATGCCGCTACCACGGCTATATATGGTGTAAAAGGTGGAAACGGTGTAATTGTGGTAACGACACGTTCGGGACGCAAGAACCAGAAGACGGAGATCTCTGTCAATACGAACTATGGAATGCAAGAAGTAGCCAACACCGTTGGGGTGCTTAATGCAACTGAATATGCTGCCATGGTCAATGAAGGAAGCACGGTAGCCGGCGGGCCAGTTATTTTCCCGAACCTGTCTACAGTGGGGGTGGGCACCAATTGGCAAGACCAGATCTTTAAGCAGGCTACTTTGCAAACACACAGTATTTCGGCCCGAGGCGGTAGCGAGAATATTACCTATTTTTTGTCGGGCGGTTTTCTAAGCCAGGGAGGAATAGTAGGGGGTGATGATAAGTCGTTGTTCCGTAGGGGCAACCTGACCGCCAACCTAGACATCGACCTGAGCCGTAAGGTCAAGTTGTTGCTCAATACCACTGCAGTGGTGCTTGATGGAAAGGGGATACAGGAAAATTCCTTCAACTCGGTGATCGGCAGCGCCCTCAATTTTGATCCTACCGTTCCTGTCCTCAACACCGTTCCCAACACCGTTGGACAATTCGGATTCAGTAATCTTATTCTCTCCGAGATCTTCAATCCCGTTACCAAATTAGAGAACACCTATAATAAGAATACCGGTTCTAAGCTATATGGTAAATTCGAGATGCAGTATAGCCCTATCAAACAGCTGCGTTTTACTAGCCGTTTTGGTTACACCAAATATGATGGAAACGCCAAAAGTTTTACACCGCTGGTATTCTATGGCCCCAACAACGTAGATAATTCCATGAATGCAGACGGCTCTGCCGTGCTGGGCAGAAACAACAGTGTTTCTCACGAAAAGGTGAGCAATTTCAATTACACGTGGGAATCTTTTGCCAACTACGATTTTAGTATTGGCGATGACCACAATTTCGAAACTGTCGCAGGGTTATCGGTTGCCAAGGTTTCCGGAAACACGGCCGGTGCTTCTCGTCAGGATGTTCCTTTCAATTCTTGGGAGTTCGCCGACTTTACGGCTGCGGTAGGTAATAATAATGCCACTAATTCGAATGCGCTCAGCGGGTATTACTACCAGTACTTTCGCCGCAATCTCTCCTCTTTCTTGCGCTTCAACTACGATTATCAAGAAAAATACCTCGCCTCTTTGACCGCCCGCCGCGATGGATCGTATGCTTTTGGAAGGGAGAACAAAAACGCCAATTTCCTTTCCGGCTCTGTGGGTTGGGTCGTAAGTCGTGAAAAGTTCTTTAAGGCCGATTTTATCAATTATTTAAAGGTCAGAGGTAGCTATGGTACCATCGGAAACGAGAACGTTGATCCGCAGTACGTCGGTATCATTACCGGAGGTCCCAGTTATGGTCCTACGGCCAATAGTAACGGTTATAACTTCTCCAACGTGTTTTACCCTGGTTCAACCGTAGGTTCAGCTGCCAATGATGCGCTTCGTTGGGAAAAGCAGACGCAAGCCAACGTTGGTTTCGAGATGACCATTTTCAATAACCGCGTTAGCCTTACCGCCGATCTGTTTCAAAAAGAGGTGGATGGTCTGCTCTTTACGCCGTCTGCTTCTTTATACCTGGGCACAGTGCCCATTCCTACTGCTAATATTGGAGCTACCCGCAGTACCGGTTACGAGATCTCTTTGGGTTATAGTTCACTGCCCGGAAAAAAACTCAGGGTCAACACTAATGTCAACTTTACAGCCGCTAAGAACGAAGTGACGGCCACCAACTCTGACGGCACTGCCAAGATCTTTGGAGGATATTATTTCAATGGACAAAACCAGAGCGTAACGGTTTTCGAAAGAGGCCAAACGCCAGGGTATTTTTATGGACACAGAGCCATCGGCATCTTTCAAAATGCGGCTGAGATCGCCGGGGCTCCCTCACAGGCCGGCGCAGTTCCTGGAGATATTCGCTATGCCGACATGGATGGAAACGGTGTTATTGATGCCAACGATAAAACAAAGATCGGCGATCCGTTCCCGGACTTTACCATTGGCTGGAACCTGAATCTCGAATACAAGAACATCGATCTCACCGCCTTTACGTATGCATCAATCGGCAATGATGTGTATAGCGCTTGGGAAAGAAACGGTAACTATACGAATCGCAGCCGAATGACCCTGGCCCGTTGGACCGGTGAGGGGACTACCAATGACCCCCGCTACCCTCGTTACAGCTTTACTGATGCTAATAGCAATATTCGTGTTTCGGATCGCTATGTGCAGGATGGTTCCTTTATCAAACTCAAGAATATCCAGTTAGGATATACCCTGCCTGCCACATCGCTTAAGAACGTATGTAAGAGCCTGCGTGTTTACTTGCAAGTAAGAAATGCACTTACGCTGACCAAATTCACAGGTCTCGATCCGGAAATTGCTGGCGGTATCATGGATACCGGTATCGATCGTGGCGCTTATCCCCAGGCCCGTTCATTCTCTTTTGGACTAGACATCAAACTATAAACCCGAAAACGATTTAGTTTATGAAAAAGCAATTCATTTATGTGTTGAGTCTGGTCACGCTGCTCACCGGATTCACCGGTTGTACCAAGTGGACCGATTACAACCCCAGAGAAGATTTCCGTATTACCGAAATGGATTATCTGCAATCGGAGTCCGACTACCGGACCATGGCCGTGAGTGTGTATACACCACTGCAGTGGTTAACCCATGCGCCTATGATCGGCGATATCGCTACCAACGATGCTAACAGCGGTGGTGAGAATGCCTCTGATGTGCTCTCCTTTCAGCAGATCGATGATTTTACGCATACGCCTGTCAATGCCATCTTAACAGAGCTGTGGCAAGCGGCCTACGAAGGAATCAATCGCGCTAACTACATGCATCAGTACAAATCGCTTAATCCTGCTGGAAAGGCGGTCAATTTTGCGGGCAAGGATGCATTGTATGGCGAAGTCTATTTCTTGCGTGCCTACTATTATTTTCATCTGGTGCGTTTCTTTGGTGACGTACCCCTTTTCGTAGATCGCCGTCTCTCACTTAGCGATTCCAGAAAATTGCAACGCTCGCCGAAGGCAGAGGTATATGCACAGATCGAACGCGATCTGGCAGCGGCCATTACCGCATTGCCTGCCACACAAGTGATGAAAGGGCGTATCACCAAATATGCGGCACAGGCCTTACTAGGCAAGGTGTTGCTTTATCAAAATAAGTTTGATGCAGCCGCTACTACGCTGGACGCTGTCATTACATCGAATGCCTTTTCGCTTCCATCAGATTTTGGTTCAGTTTTTCTCGCTTCGGGAGAAAATGGTCCCGAGTCTATTTTCGAGATCCAATACTCTAACAACTCTCCTTACTATAATTGGGGAGGCAGTAACCGCGGCCAGGGTAATTTGGCCGTACAAATGTGCGGTGTACGCGGCTTAAATGGAAATGCCTCTATGCCCTATGCCAGCGGATGGAGCTTTAATCTGCCCACTACCTCTTTGGCCAATGCCTTTACGGCCGGAGACAGAAGAAAGGCTGTTACTATCTTGGAGATAGAGGCATACAAGCAGGCTAATCCCGGAATGGGGATCACCTATCAGGTAGCTCCCTATAAGAATACTGGCATGTACAATCAAAAATATCATCCTCGCAAAGGCGAAACCTCAGGCCAAGTGGAGTTGAACTATCTCAATAATTATAGGGCTATTCGTTATGCCGATGTTTTGCTGATGGCTGCCGAAGCCTTCAATCGTTCTAGCACCGCTAACGATGCAAAGGCGCAACAATATCTCAATTTGGTTCGTGCCAGGGCCTTTGGAAATACGCAGAACAATATTTCTGCTACCGGTACCGCTCTGCGTCAAGCGATTTGGGATGAAAGACGTTTAGAATTGGCAATGGAAGGAGATCGTTTCTTCGATCTGGTACGCACCGGTCAGGCAGCCTCAAGGATCACTGGATTTGTGGCTGGCAAGCACGAGGTCTTCCCCATTCCACAGCCCGAGATCGATATCTCTGCGCTCACGCAAAATTCAGGTTATTAATCTTACATCCAATAAATAGAAACGTATGAAATACATCCTCACCCTCAGCATCCTGTTAGCGACACTGGCTGGATGTCAAAAAGAAAAATTCGAGGACGTCTCCTTTGCCGCCAATGGTAAGGCTCCCGATTCGTTGTCGGTACTTTTTGAGATCACCCAAGATAATACCGGACTGGTAACCATCACTCCCAATGGAGTCGGTGCTATCAGCTACGATGTGTATTATGGTCACGGATCTACGACACCCGTTAAGGTAGCTGCCGGAAAGAACACTACGCATATCTATCCTGAAGGAGTGTACAATGTAAAGCTGGTGGGCTATTCCGTCAATGGTAAGATGACCGAGATGACCAAGCAGTTAACGGTAGCATTTAGGGCACCCGAAAACCTGCAGGTTACGGCGACCATAGATCCAGCCAATAACTACAAGGTCAATGTATCGGCTACTGCTCTTTACGAGACCAACTTTAGGGTATTTTTCGGAGCCAGTCCTAACGAAACGCCAGTCACCTTCTTGGAGGGGCAAACCGTTAGTTACACCTATGCTGCTACCGGCACTTATAATATTCGTGTCGTAGCACAAAGTGGAGGAGCCGCAACCAGTCAGCAAATCGTTCCGATCACCATCGTGGACCCCATTTTATTGCCCCTTACGTTCGAATCACCCACTATCAACTACAACTGGTTCAATTTTGATGGCGGTAACGTAACCGTTATCAATAATCCGCAGGCTAATGGTATCAATACCAGTGGCAAGGTAGCCCGTATGGTAAAAAATGCCGGTCAACCTTGGGGTGGTAGTTTTCTGACCCTAAGCTCCAATATCGATTTTAGTGCGAACAAGATCTTTAGGATGAAGGTCTTCTCTCCTCGCGTAGGGGCCAAAGTATTGCTCAAAGTAGAGAATAGCGCCAATGGAGCTATCAACTTCGAAAAAGAGGTACTGACTACCGTGGCCAATGCGTGGGAAGATTTGGTCTTTGATTATCGCACCATCAATGCTTCGCAGAATTACAACCGTATCGTTGTTATTTTCGACAATGGTACAATGGGTGATGGATCTGCCAACTTTACTTTCTTGATGGATGATATTCGTTTGGTCAACACGCTGCCTTTGAGCTTGCCGCTTGACTTTGAATCAACCTCTACCAACTTCAATTGGTTCGATTTTGACGGCG
>Ga0315902_10013468_pt1 | contig 10574 bp, 7 predicted proteins | sample LakEriMetagenome_9_FD_203523 | JGI IMG/M metagenome (GOLD analysis project Ga0315902, IMG submission 203523) | Freshwater fungal communities from buoy surface, Lake Erie, Ohio, United States - Buoy 12 MA117 | ecosystem: Environmental > Aquatic > Freshwater > Lake > Lake biofilm | place: USA...
GGACGTGAATGCGATGTCGACGGCGAGATGTTCGCGCACCAGTTCGCGCCCGGCGGCGGCGGCCTCGAGGCGGCCCTGCGGTGACAGGTCGACATCATGCCAACCGGTGAAGAGGTTCTCCACGTTCCAGATGCTCTGGCCGTGACGGACAAGGATCAGTTTGCCGGGCACGATGGGTCACTCCTGTGGACGCTGTGCAGCGGCGCGAATGCTAGCACGCGCGAGGCAGGCTGATGTGTACCCGCAGCCCGCAGGGCGTGGCGGCTGCCGCGTGGATCCGTCCCCCGTGGGCCGCGAATACACGCCGTGCGATGGCGAGCCCGAGGCCTGTGCCCGTGCTGTCGTCGCCCGCCGGGGCGAGGCGAGTGTAGGGTTCGAAGATCTGCTCCAGCATCTCGCTCGGCACCCCGGGGCCGCGATCTTCGATGCTGACTTCGACGTGCCCAGACGTCTCGCCATCGGCGCTTGGGCTTGACCCGGCGCGAATGTCGATGCTGCTGCCGGGCGGTGCATGTCGAATCGCGTTGCGCAGGACGTTCTCGAAGCCGCTGCGCAGCAGTGCGGGATCGCCGACGACCCTCAGCTCGGGCGCTGCTTCCAGCGACAAGCGCAGCTCCCGATTGCCGGCCTCAACGCGTTCGTCCTCGACCAATGTCTGCAACAGCTCGTCCACCCGCAGCAGATGCTTGGCGCGTATGGGTTCGGCCTCGAGGCGGGTGAAGCGCAGCACATCGCCGATCGCCTGGTTCATGCGTTCGAGTTCGGTGACGATGCGGGCGTGCTCGATGGCCGGCAGCGGTTGCTTGCGTTCGGCCAGCGCGAGTGCTGCCTGTAGCCTCGCCAGTGGCGAGCGCAGCTCGTGCGACATGTCGCGCATCAGCTGCTGGCGCGACGCAAGCAGGCGCTCGATGCGCTCGGCCATGGCGTCGACGTCACGCGCGAGTGCGCCGAGTTCGTCGCCACGCGCCGTGACCGCCATCGGTGCGCGCGCGGCGACTTCGCCTTTGGCGACGTTGCGCACGGTCAGCTGCAACTCGCGGATGGGTTTGCCGAGAGCCCGGGCGATCAGCGCCGCCACCACAGCGATGACGATCAGCGCCGCGGCGAGCAAGGCGATGAGCGTGGCGGGGTTACCCCATGGCGCGATCCGCTCAGGCAACAGCAGGAAAGCGTAGCGGGTGCCATCGGCGGCCACGATCAGCGGTGCGAGCCGGATGGGCCTGAAGTCACTCTCGTCATTGCGCACACCGGCGAGTACGAAGCGTTCGACGAAGCGGCGATATCCCGCGGGCAAATCCTTACCGCCGAGATCGCGCCCCTCGGCATCGAGAATGTAGAGCACCACGCCGTCGGGCACGGTGCGCGGGTCCGTCATCCACTCGCGCAGGGCGTCACGCCCCTCGCTCGAGAGAATGTGTGCGGCATCGCGCCCAAGGGAACCTTCGCGCGCCACCAGATAGTTTTCGAGTTGCCGCGAGGCGATGAGGGCGAGGCTGGCGAGTGCGAGGAGCACGAACCCCACGATCGCCGCACCGATATACACCGCCATACGCACGTACAGCGGTGAGACGCGCCGCATCATACGTGATCCTCGGAACCACGCTCATCGCCGGTGCGACCGTTGTCCGAGCGCAGCGCGTCGAGCACGTAGCCGTGTCCGCGGAGATTGCGGATTTCGGCGCCGTGGGCGCCGGCCAACGCGAGTTTGCGGCGTAGCTTGCTCACCAGCGTATCGATGCTGCGATCGTACGGTTCAAGTGGTCGGCCCACGGCAATCTCGGTCAGTTCCGCCCGCGACAGCACTTCGCCTTGACGTTGGAGCAGCGTCTCCAGCACGCGCAACTCGGTCGCCGTCAATGGCACAGGCGCACCCGCCACCCGAACTTCGCGGCGCTTGTCATGCAGCACCAGATTGCCAAAGCCCGTAGTCGATTCGCGTAATGGCGCTGTGGTCTGCGACGCGCTGCTGCGCTTGAGCACGGCTCGCACGCGTGCGGCAAGTTCCAGCGGATTGAATGGTTTTGGGAGGTAGTCGTCGGCGCCGGCTGTCAAACCTGCGATGCGATCCTGCTCTTCACCCCGCGCGGTCAGCATGATCACCGGCACGGTGTGTTCGAGGCGCAATCGCCGCAAGGTCTCAAAGCCGTCGATACCGGGCAGACCCACATCGAGCACTACGAGATCGACGGGCTGTTGCGCCACCTCGATCAGGGCCTGCTCGCCGCTGCCTGCGGTCAAAACGTGGCAGCCTTGCATCTCAAGATACTCAACGAGCATTGCCGCCAGCGCGCGGTCGTCATCAACGATCAATAACTGCGGCACCGGTGCGCCCATCGTCGGAAGCTCAACTCGACATGCGCACGGCCGCGGCAGTACGGGCGCGGTAGATCGCAAGGCCCGTCAATACGCCGGCGAGCAGCAGCAGGGCGATGCCCGCCTGCAGTAGATACCCTGCGGCGAGGGCGGCGAGCACCGCGGTGTACAGCACGGCCTCGAGCGGACCGATCGCGATGAAGGCCATACCGTAATCGGCAAGCACGCGAGTCTCGCCGCGTGGATCGGCCACACGCAACAGCGCGACGCCGAAGGCGATGGTGCCGGTGTTCCACCCGTAGGTGAAGATGGCGGACTCGAACCAGCGCTCGCCGAAGACACGCGGCGCTACGAGCAGTAGCCAACCGACGCAGAGGCCAAGACCGAGCAATGAGAACACGGCGAGCGGTAGCGCGTAGTCGAGCACGATTTGTACATTGATCGAGGCGATGCCGAAGGCAACGAGGTAATCGGAACACAAGCCGCCGATCCGCCCGATGACCTGCGCATCGATGTACTCGCCGACGCACTGGCCACTGAGGCGCAGGCGATCAAACACGGTTTGCACCAGCCAGCCGAGCAACATGGCGATGCCGAACGCGGGGAGCACGAATCGCGCTGGGAGCAGTTCGCGTAAGCCGGGAAGCAGCGCCATCGCCGCGCCGTAGATACCGAGCACCAGCGCTACGTGCCAGGCCAGCGTCTCGAGGGCCATGCCATTGACGGTTGACCGACCGAGCGGGTCCTGTTGCGAGGCGGGCAGGAAACTTTGTCCGTTGGCGGACTGCGCAGCCGTCGTGCCTGAGTCGTTGGCGGCCAGCCAACCGCGGCGGCGTGCGAGATTGATGAGTGCGAGGCCGCCGAATACCGCACAGCAGATGCCGACCGTGGCAAAGGTGAAGCCGACGCTACGCGCGGCCTCCCAGCCGGGCAGCGCTTCGGCATACAGTGCGGCCGTGCCGTGTCCCCCCGCGAATCCCGCCGGGAGCATGACGATGAACTCCTGCCGCAGGTCGACGAATACGACGGCCAAGAGCAGCACGCCGAGACAAATGACGACACCGTACTGCATCACCTCAGAGGCGAGGTTGTAGAGAAAGGACGTGCTGCTGTTGCGCAAGACCGAACCCTGCGTCGCTTTCGGGCGATGACCGAGCAGCAAGGTGGCGAACAACAGTGTGATGAGCACACCCGGATACCCGAGCAACAACGGCGCGCCAGAGGCATCGCGCGCGAACGGCAGCAGATCGTAGCCGCCGGGGCCGAGTGCCAGCGCCAGTAGACCCGCGATCATGGAGGAGGGGATCAAATACCGTGATAGCGGCGGAATGGCGGCGCGCAGCAGTTGCGCGAGCACCAGCAGGCCCGAGACGAGTGCGATGTCGGTCAGCATCTGATTGTTCCGTGGGGATCAGAACGGCGCGAGACGCTCGACGATGCGATGCGTTGCATCGACGTCGTCGCTCGTGGCGCGCTCGCCGGCGGGCAGTTCGGAGGCCTTGCCCATATGCAGGGCGATGATGCCGTTCGGATACATCGTTACGCGATTTTCGCCGGAACCTTGCATCGAGGGCAGATGGCGTACCGTTCCATCGCGAGTGTCGACGTAGCGCGGGAACCAGTGCCCCAGGCGATACAGCATGGGCGCCGCGGTTCGAGTCGCTGCATCGATACCTCGTGAGCCGTCGACGGTCGGGACGAGTGCGTCGCGTCCTGCGAGCAGATCGCGCGTCAATGAGGCATGGAGGATCTGGCGACCCTGATGGACGCCACCGGCTTGCAGCAGCATGGCAATCTTTGCGAGTTCTTCGATGGTCGGGTAGTAGCCCGCGTTCGCCCAGATCACGCCGTCCCGTTCGTTGCTTTCGCGGGTGCGTACGGCAGGCGCATGGTGGATGCCTATGGGATTGAACACTTCGGTTTCCAGCATCCGCCACAGGTCTGCGTCGGGTCCACGCACTGACTTGAGGAAGGCGTCAATGGCGAGGCCGAGCAGGAAATAGTCCTGATCGCGGTAGCGCATCACGGTGCCGGGCTCCCAGGGATAGGGCTTGAGATTGCGCCGTATGGCGGCGAGCTTCTGTGCCGCGGACGGTGCGGTGTACCAGCCGTCGTAATCGCCCTCGAGGTAGCCGGCATAGGGATTGTTCGGTTGGGTCACGAGGCTGCCGAGACCGCCGTAGCCCGTCGCCATGTTCGCCGCATCGACAAATCGGATGCGTGCGAACTTCGCATCGAGCCCGGGCACGTAATCGCCGATGCGCAGCTCGAGAACGTAGGGTCCGAGTGTCTCCGCGAGCCGCAGCAGGGCGAGCGGCGCGGCGATGCTCTTCATCACCGAGCGCACGCCGAAGCGCATTTCGAGTGGGTAGGGATACGGGCCGTAAGGCGTGGGCGAGTCCTGCACGTACAGCGTGCCGCGATGCACGAGTCCGTTGAGCACTTGCCAGCGGGGCAGCACGGGCCCGCCAAATCCCTCGAGCGTACCCGCCGGAAACTGCGACACGAGTTCGGCCCAGGGCTTGACGGGCAGGCGCTCTTCGCGCTCGCGTCGAGCCGCGGCACGATCGGCAGCCCACGCGTCGGTGCCTTGTACGCGCCAGCGGAGGGCGGCGCTACCCCACAGCACGACATGCTGCTTCAGCAGGTACGGTCCGGTGTGCTGTGCGAACTGCAGTCGCAAGGCGCTGACGACGCCGTCGCGATACAGAAACGTAGCCACGCCCTGGTGGGCGTGATTCTCGGTGTCGTTGACCAGCATCAGCGGCAACGCCGCCCGGGACCACTCGCCATCACCGGGTTCACGCCAGATCCGGCCCGGCTGCGGAATGACCCGCCAGTAGCTGCGCGGGGTGGTCCCTGCAGTTTCGCGAACCATGCTACCGCGCTGCAGCGGCACCAGCACGTCGCCGTCGCTGAACAGAGTCAAGGAAATCGCTGGGAAGCGTAGCGCGTCTCGCCCGTCGATCACGGGTTGTCTCAACGCAGGCATCGATTGCAACGGGGCCGCAGCGATATCGAGGATGCCCTGCAAGGTCGCTGCGGGCAGCGCGTCGGCGCCCGGGGTGAACGCCGCATGATCGACCGGCGCGGCCGGCGTCGTCAGCGGGCCTGTGAGTGACGGAACCGGCAAATGCAGCGATGCCGCTCCCGCCCAAGCCCGCCCGATACCGAGGCTGACCATGATGCTCACCGCCGCAATGCACCAAGCGGCGATTGGCCCCGGCCTTCTACCCGGATGTGCCCCCTTCATGCGAACCCCCGTGTCGTGACCCCGTCATCGATGGTATCAGCGTCCTCGCCACACCGGCTTGCGTTTCTCCGCGAACGCTCGCGCACCTTCTTTTTGATCTTCGCTTGAGTACAGGCGGTCGACGGTCGGCAGTTTGCGACGCGTGACCTGCTCGAACGCCTGCTCGATCGGCAGGTGGGCTGTCTCGCGAATGATTTCCTTGATGGCCGCAAACACGAGCGGCGGCCCTTCAGCCAGCTGCACTGCGAGTTCGCGTGCCCGGGACATCAGCTGCGCGGCGGGGACGACTTCGTTGACGAGGCCCCAGCGCATCGCTTCCTGCGCATCGATTCGTCGCCCCGTCAGCAGCAGATCCATGGCGACGTGGAACGGGATGCGTCGCGGCAGTTTGATCGAGGCTGCATCCGCGACGGTGCCGGAGTTGATTTCGGGCAGCGCGAAGGTGGCATGCTCGGCCACGATCAGCAGGTCGCAGGAGAGCGCGATTTCGAAGCCGCCACCGAAGGCGAGGCCGTTGATTGCACCGATGACGGGTTTATTGAGTCCCGGCAGTTGCTGCAATCCGCCAAAGCCACCCACGCCGTAATCGGCATCCGGTGGCTCACCGGCTGCGGCGGCCTTGAGATCCCAGCCTGGGCAAAAAAATCGATCGCCCGCAGCCGTGAGGATAGCGACGCGCAGCGCGTCGTCGTCGCGAAAGCCGGCGAATACATCGCCCATGATGCGACTCGTGGCGGCGTCGATCGCGTTGGCTTTCGGTCGATCGATGGTAACTTCGAGTACGGTGCCGCGTCGCTCGCAGCGGATCGGTCCGGTCATGTTGACCTCGAGGTCAGTGTCGTGAGGAATTCCGGCGTGGCACGGAACTTGACGAGTGCATCCACCGCGACGGCCCGATCGGGCAGCGCGAGCAGCGGATTGACGTCCAGTTCCTCGATTTCGTTGCGGTGGGTATCGGCGAACGCAGCGATACGCTCGACGGCGTCAATGATGGCCACAGCATTGGCCTGGCGGCCACGATAGCCGCAGATCAGTCGCCAGATGCGCAAGCGTGAGAGCGCAGCCTCGATGTCGGCGCGCCGGGCGGGCAGCAGTAGCGTGACGTTGTCAGCCCACACTTCGGCCAGTACGCCGCCGGCTCCGAGCAACAGCGCCAGGCCGTACTGCGGGTCTCGCACCACGCCCACAATGAGTTCGGCCACGCTGCCCGTGATCATCTGCTCGATGAGCACCCGATCGCCGAGTTGCCGCATGCGCGCAACGGCCGCCGCCACTTCGTCGGCCGAGCCGAGCGACAGCGCCACGCCACCGACGTCACTTTTGTGAGCGATCGCGTCGTTGGAAATTTTCACTGCTACCGGAAAGCCGAGTTGCCGTGCGGCCGCGGGCGCATCGGCGAGCGCGCATTCGATCGAGCGCGGGACATCGATGCCGTGACTGCCGAGTAGTTGCTTGGCTGCGCTCTCGCGTAGCGTGGTGACCGCGGCGTCTTTAAGTTGCGAGGCACGTCGTGCCGACCAAGGCGCCGGCGCTGCGGGGCTCCGGCGATGCTCGCCGATGGCGGCCGCGGCACGCAGTGCTTGCAAGGCATCGTCGATCCCGATCAACGGTGCGACGCCCGCCGCAGCCAACTCGGTGGCGAGATCCGCCGGCATGCCTTCGGGCAGACTGGCGACCACCGCGGCACGCGCTCCGGTGCGCTCGTGTGCCGCCATGAACGCCCGCGCAGTCAGTAACCAGGCGTCTGGTTTCATCGAGGGGTGAGTCGGCGTATCGAGAATCAGCAGTGCCGCATCGAAGTCGTCGCCGAGTGCTGCCGTGAAGGTCGCTTCAAGTTTTTCGCGCTGGCCCCAGATGAAGGTGTGGTAATCGAGCGGGTTGTCGATCGTGACTAATTCATTGAGCGTTGCGGCGACGCGTTCGGCGCCGGAGCTCGAGAAGGGTGGAAACAGTAGATCATGTTCGACGGCGAGGTCAGCGACGAGTGCCGCCTCGCCGCCGGAGCAACTGAGCGAGAGCAGTCGCTTTCCGCTGAGGGGGCCGCCGCAGTGCAGCAGCTTCAGGGTTTCGACGAGGCTCGACAGCGTCGACACTCGCGCCACGCCGCAGCGTTCGAGCAGCGCATCGCAGAGCCGGTCGGCACCCGCGAGCGATGCGGTGTGACTGAACGTGATTCGCGCGCCTTGTGGCGAGCGGCCCGTCTTCAGTGCCACGATGGGTTTACCCTGCTCGCGGGCAACCGCCGCCGCGGCTACGAAGGCGTCGATGTCGCGCAAGCCCTCGATGTGCAGGCCAATTGCGGTGACCCGCGGATCGAGAGCGAGGTCGGCGACGGCACCGGCGATGTCGACATCGGCCTGGTTGCCGAGTGTCAGCAGCATCGCGACCGGTAAGCCGCGTTGCAGCATGGTGAGATTGCAACCGATATTGCCGGACTGGGTGATCACCGCCACGCCACGCTCGCAGCGAGCGAGCCCGTGTTCGTCGGGCCAGAGTGCAACGCGAGAGGGCGTATTGATGTACCCGTAGCAGTTGGGTCCGAGCAGCGGCATGCCGTCGGCGGCGGCGAGTAGCGCACTTTGCAGATCGCCTTCGCCGGTTTCCGCGAAGCCGGCCGCGTAAATCACCGCGCCGCCGCAGCCCAGGGCACGCAACTCGCGAACGACCGGAATCGTCGCCGCGCGGGGCAAGGCGATAAACGCCGCGTCGGGTGCCTCGCGCAGTTCGCCGACTGAGGCGATTGTGGCGATGCCCGCAAGTTGGGGGCGACGCGGGTTGATCGCGTGGATCGTCCCCGTGTAGCCGAGCGCTCGGGTGCGTTCGATGGCCACGGCACACTCCGCGCCGCCGACGAATGCGATCGAGCGCGGGTTGAGCAGCCGCTGCAGACGCATGTCAGGCGCCGAGTGGTCGCAGCAGGGCGCGCGAAATGATGTGGCGTTGAATTTCCGAGGTGCCTTCCCAGATGCGCTCGACGCGCGCATCGCGCCAGATGCGCTCGAGGGGAAGGTCGGCCATCAGGCCCATGCCGCCGTGGATCTGGATGGCCTCGTCGGCCACGAAGGCGAGCATTTCGGTGGCTTTCAGTTTGGCCATCGCCATATCGGAATCCGTGACCGTGCCCTGATCAACCTTCCACGCTGCCTCGAGTGTCAGCAACTCGGCTGCCTTGAGTTCCATCGCCATGTCGGCGAGTTTGAAAGCCACGCCCTGGAATTTACCGATGACCTGACCGAACTGACGTCGCTCGGCCGCCCAGCGTGTCGCCAGCTCCAGGGCGCGTTCGGCGCGACCGAGGCAGGTGGCGGCAACTTGCAGTCGCGTCGCACCGAGCCACTGGTTGGCGATGTCGAAACCTTGATGCACTTCGCCGAGCACTTGCGACTTCGGTACGCGGCACTCGTCGAAGCGCAGGATGCAGTTCTGGTAACCGCGGTGCGATACGCTGCGGTAACCCTCGTCGATGCTGAAGCCCGGGGTGCCGCGATCGATGAGGAAGGCAGTGATCAGGGCCCGCGGCCCGCGCGGCGTCTGCTCTTCGCCGGAAGCGGCGAACAGCACGACGAAATCGGCCTCGTCGGCATGACTGATGAAATGTTTGGTGCCGGTGATCACAAAGTCGTCGCCGTCGCGGCGCGCGCGCGTTTTCATGCTGCGCAGATCCGATCCCACGTCGGGCTCGGACATCGCCAGGCAATCGGATTTTTCGCCGCGCACCGCCGGCAGCAAATAGCGCTCGCGCTGATCACCCGTGCAGGCCAGCAGGATGTTCGAGGGGCGCGCGACGCAAGTCCAGTGCAGTGCGTAGTTGGCGCGTCCGATTTCCTTTTCAAAAAGAATCCAGCTGAGCGTGTCGAGTCCGCCGCCGCCGATGTCAGCGGGCATGTTGGCGGCGTAGAGTCCGGCCTCGATGGCCTTGCGCCGCAACTCGTCGCGCAGTTCCGGTCGCAGGCGTCCCGTCGTTTCGATCTCCGCTTCGTGCGGATACAACTCGCGCACGACGAATGCATTCGCCGTTTGGACGATCAGGCGCTGTTCTTCGGTGAGCGAGAAATTCATCGTCGGTACCCGTTCGCGCGTCTGCCAAGGTATGGCATGATTGTGGCACACAAGATAAACCCGACGACAGGCGAGTTCACATGCCGCTGCAGTTCAGTCGAGAGGTCTTCATCACCTGTGCCGTCACAGGCTCGGGTGCGACCCAGGATCGGTCACCACACGTTCCGCGCTCTCCGCGTGACATCGCGGCGAGCGCCATCGCTGCCGCCAAGGCCGGGGCCGCTGTCGTCCACTGCCACGTTCGCGACCCGCAGACGGGTAAGGCGAGCCGTGACCCCGCGCTCTATCGCGAGGTGACCGATCGCATCCGCGATGCGGATACGGACGTCGTCATCAATCTGACCGCCGGCATGGGCGGCGATCTCGTGCTCGGCCCACCCGAGGCGCCGCTGCCCATCAACCCGGTGGGCACCGACATGGGCAGTGCCACCGATCGCATGCGGCCGATCGCCGACTGTTTGCCGGAGATCTGCACGCTCGATTGCGGCACCATGAACTTTGCCGAAGCCGACTACGTGATGACCAATACGCCGGGCATGTTGCGCGCGATGGGTAGCATGATGACTGAGCTCGGCGTGCGGCCTGAGATCGAGGCGTTCGATACCGGGCACTTGTGGTTCGCGCAGCGATTGGTCGAGGAGGGCGTACTCAAGGGGCCTGCGCTCGTGCAACTGTGCATGGGCGTGCCCTGGGGTGCACCCAACGACATGAACACCTTCATGGCCATGGTGAACAACGTGCCGCAGGGTTGGACCTGGTCGGCGTTCAGTCTTGGGCGCGATCAAATGCCGTACGTGGCCGCCGCCGTGCTGGCGGGTGGCAACGTGCGCGTCGGGCTCGAGGACAATCTTTGGCTCGACAAGGGCGTGCTCGCACGTAACGAAGATCTCGTTGAGCGTGCGGTCGGCATCATCGAGCGCATGGGTGCGCGGGTTCTCGATCCGGCCGC
>Ga0315902_10013469_pt1 | contig 10573 bp, 10 predicted proteins | sample LakEriMetagenome_9_FD_203523 | JGI IMG/M metagenome (GOLD analysis project Ga0315902, IMG submission 203523) | Freshwater fungal communities from buoy surface, Lake Erie, Ohio, United States - Buoy 12 MA117 | ecosystem: Environmental > Aquatic > Freshwater > Lake > Lake biofilm | place: USA...
ATCGCCGCCTGCTTGAAGACGGGAAATTGGCCGTCGTAGTCCACGGACGCGAAGCCGCCAGCAAATCGCGGCTGGATCCTGTTGATGCCATCACCGGATCCGCCCAGGTTGCCCGCCCGCCGGGTGTAAGCGCCCCACGTCGTCGTGCTTTCGGAGTTGTCGTAGTCGAGCAGGTCGTACTTGGTTGCGCGGACACGCACCCTGCCCGGCCCCAGAACCTTTGTGTCAGTCACTAGAAACAGCGTTGAATCATCGCACTGTGTAGCGGCTGCGGTGTCGGTGTACGGGTGCATGATAGACAGCACGTCGCCAATCTCGGTGGCGATACCCTCGTCAAAGCGCGTGAACTCGCAATAGAGTGAGTTGTTTAGCTTGGCCAAGCGCTCGGCGGCTTCGCGGTAGGCTTGCGAGTACCGTGTCACGCCGGGCAGTGATACGTTTGATTCGCGCCGCGGGATGGCTCCTGTGCTGACGCCCGCCAGCTCCGCATATGCCGGCCGCGTCTTGTATTCGGTGGTGCTGGCGTCTGTGTAGTCGATCCGCAGCACAGTCGGCACTTGAGCTGCGTCCGCGGTGCCTGCAGTAAACGATCCAGCCAAAACATCTGCGGTTGTGATTGGGTCAATACCGACCGCAATCCAGTCAACATCCCACGCATCGGTTCCGGTTTGTGACAAGTCAATGCGGAAAAAGTTGATTACGCTTTCCTGCCAATCCTGCCCGCCATTGGACAGGTCGTGCATATCCCACTCAAGCGTGACCCATGTTCCGTTCGCAACAGTTGGTGCTGCGATTACTTTATTTGCGTTTGCGGTTTCCCCGTGAAAAGCCGTGGCGTAATAAAGCACGCCATCCCACGTACCGGCCCCCACTGTGCGTCGAACTCTGGCCCTGACGTAGCGATGCGATCGTCCGTTGATGTTCAGTCCCGTGGGACTGCGCAGAACTGGGTCGGTAGCCGTGGCGGTAATCGTAAGAGCGGTTGCGCCAGTGGTTAGCGTGAGACGTGTACCCGTCCAACCCCCATCGGTTGAACTGAACTGCCACAGGAACGCAGGACGATCAGGCTTGAGAACCCACCGAGCGCCTGACTTAAACGCCCACGCCCCGGCGTATGTGGCAAGCGTGTCGATCCAGTCAGTAGCCGAGCGCGCCGAGTCGATGACAAGGTTCAGCGTGCGCCGTTTTTCTGTTGTAACCAGCGCGTCGCATTCCGCCGCAGCGCACTGGACGCTTAACGCATCAACGTCTTCACCTAAACCGAAAACGCGGTTCCTGATTAAATCGTTTAGGCAATAGGCCGGATTGTCTGACCACGCGGCAGCCGTTTTGGTGGCGGCGGTGGCGGAATACATCCCCATGGATGCGGCGGGCTCCAGCTGGATCCCCCACGCAAAAATGCCCGAGTTCACCACGCCCGCATATGTCAGGTCAGAGGTGCCGCTGACCATCTGGATTCGGGCACTGGGCACCGCCGCACCTGACAGAATGTTGATCGTAACCCAGCACCGATACCAACCGTTCCCAACGCTGATAATCCCGCCACTTGCCGGCGTGCCGCTTGAGACGGTTGCTGTCTGGCTGGCCAGGTCGAAGATGTATCCGTGAAAGTTGTTTGCTTTGTCTCGTAACAAAAACCTGACCGCCGTGCGCTCAGCGCTCTTGAAGTACCCGGACAGCGTCGCGTCAGCGTTGCTAGGTATGTCGTTTAAAGAGCTGATGACATTGAAAAGCCACCGCGTTGTGCTTGTTGTGGTTATTTCGATTAGCTTGTCTGCGGTCAGCGTGCCATCGGGCGCCGTTGTAGCGTTTGGCGTGACATCGATGTCAATCGTGTTTGTCTGACCCCACGATGCGTTGTCCAGCTCCTGCGATCGGAGCATGACGTTCTCGGATGATGCAAAGACTTTCCGGCCTTTGATCTTCGCCATGATGGTCGGGAATCCCGAATAGTGGGATTCGTTGTATTTCAGCACCACATACGCCAGCCCGACGCTGCCGCCGCCGTTGGTGACCACAAGCGTGTCGGTATAGCCGGAGATGGCCGAGGCCAGCGTGGCGTCTGCCGTCTGCGCTGTGGTGCCCACGTAGTAGGTGATGGTCATGCCGGCCGGCGTGGCAGGCTTGACGTCCACACCGTTCAAATAGAGCGATGTGAACGAATCGATTTCGCCAACGCAGAACACGGCGCCGACATACCAAAAACCGCCGGTGAACGTCGCGGCGAAGATACGGCCGCCGATCTGCGCTTCGCCATAGACAATGGGGACGGTAGTGCCGGCGGCGGCAATGGTTTTGACCTGGCGGGAGATTTCCCGTTGGCCGTTCAGCGTTCCGGCACCGGTGACGGGCGGGATGTAGGGCGGGATCGTCAGGCTCACAGGCGGGATCCGACGATGGTGACGCGAGCGTTTGCCCAGGTGCCGTTGATGACGTCCACCTCGAACTCGTTCACGAAGAAGCCCGAGTAACTGTAGCCGTCACCGGCCGCGATGGTGTTGGCCACGTTTTTGTTCGTCGTCCAGAATGTCCGCAGCGTTGTCAGATCCGTCGAGTTGATCAGCGGATGCTCCACTTTTACCTCGTACACCTGCGCCGCAGACAAGTCCACGATGCGCACGCCGCCGGCTTCAGAGATGTCGGTCTTGCGGTCGTTCAGCGCGCGCACGGTGGTGCGCTTTCCGATCGTTGTGGGATATGTCGCCATCAGCCACGCTCCAAAACGAACAGCCCCGCGGGCGTGCGAATCTCAAGCCCATCCGGGGGTAAATGCTTGAATATCGGTGGTGCAACCGTAAGCCGCGGGATCTGCTTTGGCGCCGCTTCACGCAGGCGCACAGCAATGGTTTCGCCCAGCCCAACGGCACCCATCTCGCCCGAGAACACAACGTCAGCGTCATTGAGAGCGGGCGCCGCATCGCCGTACAGCGCCCATATCTTGACCGCTACACCGTCGCCGCCGTCTTTAAACGTGCCGGTATAGGCTAGCGACGCGTTCAGAATTCGCACCGTCAGGCCTGACAGGTCTACCGTCACGGCCGCAGCGGAGAAGCTGTTGCCGGCGTATGTGATGGTGTTGCGGCTAGACAGCCGCAGCGGCGTGGCGAAGCCGAATTCGACTAGGTAAACGGGGCGCGTGAGCGTCTGTGCGATGCCTGTTCGGTTGACGGATGACAGCGGCCTCATCCGTTCACCTCGACGCCCTGCGCGCGCAGGTTGGCGAGGATGGCCTCGATGTCGATCGAGATACCGTTTCCGCCAACGATGCCGGCAAACGTGTTGACCGCATTGGCGAATGTGTTTGCTGCGGTCTGCTGCGTCTGCGCGGCCTGCGCCATCAGCTCCAGATCAACCGCCCCGGCGAGACCCGTCTCCCGGCTTCCAAGTTGATCGGTGCCGGCGGTGAGCTGCGCGGTTGCGAGGTCGCGGGCGTTTTCGAGGAAGGTCACAAACTCGTTGCCCAGTGCAGCGCGCTGCGACTCGTCGAGGAGACCATAGGCCGCGGACGCGAGCTGATTGATCTGATCCGAGATGGCAGCGATTCGGGCCGGGTCGATCGTAGTGCCGAGTTCGGTGGTAAGTTCCGCGATCTGCTGGCGGCGCTTGGCGTAGAGATCGGCGTCGGACAGCAAGCTGTCTTGTATTTGGATGATCGTGTTTCCGAACGCGTCATTGACCGCAAGCGCGACTTGGCGGTACTGCTCGGCGAGCTGCACGGCGATCGCCTTCTGCTCGGCCAGCGCCTGGTTGAGCGTAGTCAACGATTCCGCGGTACCGTCGTACTCGGAGGCAAGATCCACGACCTTCTGCGTCGCTTCGTCGTAGGCCGAAATAATGGTTTTTGAGGCCGCTTCGGCAGCCTTTGCCGTTTCTTCCAAAACGTTGATTTTCAGCAGGCGGTCAAGATCGGACGCTGCGGTGAAAAGCGAAACGATCTGGTCGGCGGTCTTCCTTGCCGTGTCACCGAGGACGGTTTTGACCCTGGTAGAAACCTGATCGTCGATCTCTGCCAGCCACGCCCGCGCGAACTCGTCAGCCGAGCCCTTGATCCGGTCTGCTGAGAATTTGTCGAGACGGTCGCCGACGCCGAATGAATTGTTCGGCCCTTCGTTGTCGACGTTCAGTGACGTGTTGCCGAGGACCTTGTTCGCGAAATCGACGGTGATGCCGGCCGAGCGAGCCGCTGCCGTCAGGGCGCCGTCAATGGCGTTGAAGCCCTCAAGCAGTTGCAGGGCCGCGTCTTTGTCTGTGCGCTTTGCAACAGCCGTCAGCGTCAGGCCGGAAGCGGCGGTGACGGTTTCAAGCGCCGAACCATCGTTCGGGATGTTGCTTCCACCGCCCGTGGTAATGCCTAGCTTGCCCCACTTCACCAGGTCGCCAGTGCCGAAAATCTTTCCGATCGCATTTTCGGCAAGCGAGCCGAGGAACGAACCGATCGCCGTTCCGATTGGTCCCCAGGCAGAACCAATTACGCCGCCAACCGTTCCACCAGCGCCGGTGGTTTTCCGCTCACCGAACAGGCTTTGCCCGAGCTTGTTGCCTGCCCAGTTTCCAGCCATCCCGGCGCCCAGATTCGCGCCGAAATCGACAATGCTTTGCCCGAACGTGTTGATCTTGAGCCCGGCTGCGTCAAACCGTCCGGCCAGACCGTCAAGCCCAAGCGCGCGCGAGGCGTCCCCAAGCGCAAACCTGAACTCCGACATGGCATTGCCAAGCCAGTTGCTGGACAGCGAGCTGGCGCCCATAAGCGCGTCGATGCCGCCCGACAATCCGCCCGATTTAAAGCCGCCGAGGAAGTTTTTTGCGCCGGAGAAAATCGAACCGATACCGCCAAACCCGAAACCGCCACCGCCGCCGCTCGCCATCGCGCCGGACGAGCCGCCCAGGCCGAAAGCTGCCCCGATCCGCATCAGGATCGGGCGGGTGATAGCCATGTGCGCCAGCTCGGCGAGAAGCTGCTTGAAGGACTCTTTCAGAGAATCGGCGAACGAGTCAAAGCCGGATCCGATGTTCTTCCACATGTCCACGAACGCAGAATCGATCCGCTGCGCGGCGCCCTCAAGCGCATCGGCCCACGGGTTCGCCGCGTTCGCCGCGTCCTGCATCGCCTTCTCGTGCGCCTTCGTGGCCTCGGTGGTGTCGTATGTGCTCATCGTCAACGCGTCCAGTTCCTGGCGCATCTCTTCAGTGACGACAACATTTCCGCGCGCGGCGATCTCTGTCAGCTGAAGCTGCGCCCGATACCGCGCCTGATCTCGAGCGCTTACGCCGAGCAGGGCGTTCTCGATTCGCTTTGACTGCACCAGTTCGTCGAGGCCTTTGCGCGCTTCGTCTGCGGCTTTGGCGGCAGCTTCTCGCGCCGACGTGGCCGCCTTCTGCTCGGGCGTCTCTTCTTGCAGCGCCTGCGTAAGCGCCTCGACGCTTACGGCAAGCCGGCCCGTCGGAGCTACAGCAGCGCCGGCTGATTGACCTTGTTTTGCTTGAGCATCTGCGGCCGCCTTTGCAGACTCCTGCGCGCGGACCTGCATCTGCGCCAGATCCTCCGAAACGCGTTTCATCTGCTTCAGGCGCTCAATGTCCTGCTCGATCTTCGCCCGCTCTTCGTCGGAGATAAACGTCGGGATCACAAACCCGGCCGCTGGGCCGCGCTCATTGTTGGGCCTGAGCCGTTCCTGCAGATCCTTGATAGCCCTATCGATGCGTTCAATGTCACCTATCGCAGGACCACCAACTAGGGCGGCAAGCTCTTCGCCGAGGAACCGGAACACGTTTCCGGTGTTTGCAACTGCCTGAACGGTAAACACTACCGCGCGGCCGATGCCCTCGATGAATGTCGCGATGCCCTCGGCGTTTTCCTTCTGCTGGGCAAGCTCTAGGATCTCGTTCGAGAGATCATTCATCGGCCCCAGCAACTGGTCGGCAACCTGAAGCCCGAGCCCGCCTGCCGCAGTTTTGATACGGTCGAGGTTGTCGTTGAACTCCCCGGCACGCTGCGCGAGATCCCCGGAGATGACGCCGCCGAACCGCTCCAACTCGTCGCCGGCTTTGCGAATGCCCTCAGAACCCTCGGCCAGAATCGGGATCAGTTCCTGCCCCGACTTACCGAAGATTTGCTGTGCAAGCGCGGCCCGCATGTTGCTGTTTTCGACCCGGCCGAGAGCATCACCGATGCGGCCGAGCTGCTGGTCGGCTGGCAGCTCAATCAGCTCGCGGACAGACAGACCGAGCGCATCGAACATCTTCGCCACCTTCGACCCGGGGTCGAGCGCGGTGGTAAGCGTGGTCGATAGCTTCTTCAGGCCGCCCTCGAGGGCGCCCTGCGACACGTCAGCAAGCGTCGCGGCGTACTGGAGCTTCGACAGCGACTCGGTGCTGATGTCCAGCTTGCCGGCCAGAATGCCCGCGGCGTCTGCCGTGTCGATCGCGGACTTCACGAAAAGCGCGGCGCCCGTGGCGGCGGCCGCTGCGCTTGCGGCGACCCACTTCGCGGCTTTGCCGAACTCTGCCCCAAAGCCCTCAACGTCTTTCGCCGTCTGCTTGGCCGTATCGCCTGACTTTTTGACGGACGAGGAGAACTTCTCAGACGCACCCGTGGCCTTGTCGACCTCGCGGACGAAAACAGATCCGTCAGCGCTTATTGCGACTTCGACTAGGGGTTTTGCCACTTGCGGCCCGCCTGTTGAGTTCGTTGATGACCGTCATTTCGAGCAGCTGGAGCTGATCAAAACGGTCGGGGGTCAGTTCGACGGCAGAGAGCCGCGCGACACATTCCACGCCGGGATAGTTCAAGCCGACACGTTGGCCCATTCCCCCGACGGTCCACTGCGTCTGGCAGCGCATGAACAGCACGAGGGCCTCCCAGTTCTCGGGATCGACCTCAAAGACCGGATCGGATGTGTCTTTCAGCAGCTTCGCGGCTTCCTCGGGCTCAACGCCCCAGGAGCGCAGGTCGTCCGCGAAGTCGTCGTTGTCATCGCCACGCGCACGGGTCAGGTGCAGCGCGGCGTCGATTAGTTTTTTCGGTTGCGCCCCGCGATGCCCTCGACATACGCGTCGAAGAGCGCAGGCCCTGCGAACGTGTCAGCGATAAGGGCCTCGCAGATGTCCCGGTTTGTCATGCTGACGGTTCCGCCGGACTCGTCCGCCACCTGGACGCCTTCGACCTGCACCACGACGGCCAACAAAAAGTCACCCATGCGGCGGGCCTGTTCGGTTGCGGGAAGTTCGGGGTCGGAGATTTCGCGCATCCGCGTTTGCAGATCGTCGCGATCCATGACGCGAAAGGTGGCCGTGAACTGTGCGCGGACGTGCTTCCCGGCGTCGGGTTCGTACACGGAAACAGGCCAGGTAAACGTGCGGGATTTCTTGAGCGTGAACATGATGAGATCCTTTGACCGTTGAAAAAATGACCGTTGGGGAGGCGGCGCCCGACGCGCGCACGGTCAACGCGCGCGCCGGACGTTGTCGCGGGAGGAGTGGCCCGCGCCGCCTTTTTATTTCACGGTGATCGTGAACTCGTCATTGCCCGAGGACGGGACAAAGGCGAGGTTCATCTCGATCGTCGAGATGCCCGCGTTTTCGCCGTAACGCGGGGAAAACACCTCCACCGCAGGAGCGTCAAACTGCACGATGTTTCCAGCCGCCGTGCCGTGGATGAGCTGAAGCGAGGACGTGGTTGATGCAAGCGCAGTCGTAAACCAGTTTTTGCTGGACAGCGCCGGCGCTTCGATGGCGATCGTGCCGACGGGGGCGCGGTCGACCAGTTGGATCGACTCGGAACCGACGACGTTCTGGTATTGCAGATCGTTCGCGAGATCAAACGTAAAGCCGTACATGGGGCCACTGGTCGAGTGGAACGAGAAGGTCGGCGTGTTGGTCTTGTTCACGGCGAGCGGCACCTGCCAGCCGGTCAGCGTCAGTGCAGGATCTGCCACTGACGTTGGCGTGACATACAGGCCCATAAACATGAACTTGTACGCGGGGATCGTGCCGGGCGTCATGTCAATCGTGAACGTGCCGCGCGCGCCAACCACGGTGTGCCGCTGGCCGTCGTGGTAGAAGTGGAGCGTCTGGGTCTTGAAGTTCGCAACCGTGCTGGTCGGGGCATACACCACCGACACGCCGGCGTTGATGGTTTCAACGAATCCGCAGCTCTTGAACAGCGTGCCGTATTTCGGGGCCGTACCGGCTGCGCCGCCTCCTGCCACCTCGACCTCAAACTCGACGGTCACATACTGGCCGACTTGAATCTGCAACTCGTTTCCGAGAACAGCCTGGTCCAGGTTACGGCCAACCGTGTCGCCCTCAAGCGGCGTGACGGAAAGATTCCGAGTGACAAACGCGTTTGCAGCGCCGGTGGGCGCGGCATCCGTTCCTGCGGTGGTTTCTTCCTTCGCGAGAAGGATTTTTTTGCGCGCGAGCAATGGCATGATGAGTTACCTCGTGATGTGCCCTTGGGGAAACACGACGTGCCCGCGTCGCCCCAGGGGCGGCAGGTCAGATGGGCTCGTCGGATGGGGTCAGATCGCGGCGTCGGGATTGGCCGCGGTCGTGCGATACCAAGCGCGGTAGGTGAGCCGCGCGAACGCGAGCGGTATGTCGCCCGAGTCTTCGATTTCGATGGTGGTGCCGGTCAGCGTCACGTCGACCGCGATGCCCGAGAGCGTCGGGTTTGCTGCGAGCGCGGATTCAACGGACGAGGCAATGACGTCGACCGTTGCGTCGACGTCAGAGATGGCCTCGGCTGCGATCTCGATCACGAGGTCGACCTCGCGGTTTAGTCGCGCTGCGGCAAGGTTCGGGTCCTGCGTGCTGATTTCTGAGTTTGCGAAGATCCCCACGGCTGGCAGGACTTCGAGCGGGTAGACGCGGGACGTGTAAACCCGCCCGCCAGCAATGCCGGAGAGAAGCGTCGCAACGGTGTTTCGGATCTGTTCGCGGACGTGTGGCATCAGTTCGCCCTCCGCCAGCGCGCAAGGTCTTTCTGCACCCGGTAGTCGAGCGTCTCGCGAACCTCTCGGTCGAAGATTTCACGCACGACCGAGTCGGAGGTTGTCTGCGAAAGGACCGCCTCGACGGGGTCGGTAATGGACGCGGTGATTTTCTGGATCGGAAGCCGCCCGCTGCCGCGGCGCTGGAAAACACCGCCGCCAAGTGGCTTTACAACGAACGCGTTGGGGTTTGTGACACGGCCCGATGGCGTGTTGTAGGCAACGCCTTTTTTCCGCTCGGTCACCTTGCCCAGTTTTTCGACGGGCACCACCCACTGGCCGACCTTGAACGAGGCAACTGGCGATCGCGGTGAGCCTTTGCGCGCTTTGAAAACCCGACGCGTTGCAATTGCGCCCAGCTTGAACTGAGAGCGCAGGCCGCGCCGGGTCAGAGTCAAAACGCGGTCACGCGTGCGATTGGCCGCACGCCGCATGGCAAGTGGCGCATGACGCTTTGCCAAGGTTTCCATAAGCGCGGTCATGTCACCGGCGTTGCTGGTGACGTTCATGCAGTGCGGCCCAGCACAAGCAGCACGAGGCCCGGCTCGTTCTCTTGGTAATCCACGACCTTGTAGGTGATCGAGTCCACGCGGATCTGGTCGCCGGTCACAGCCGTCGACGGGACGTTTTCAGCGTCGGTCAGAATCGTCGAGCGGAAACGGGACGTGCTGACGCCACCGGCTCCGGACACTTCCACCTCGGTGCGGTCGTAAATCCCGCGGAACGCGGGCGTGCCCCACGTCAGCGGCTCGACATCCACAGCGAAGTCGGAGAAGAACACGCCAAGGTCCGCGCGGTTGAATGCGTTGCTCACGCCGCCGCCTTACGCGGGCGCCCGCGACGAGGCGCATCAAGGTCGGACTCTGCGCGCTCGAATGGCTGCGCTTTGCCGATGGCAACGAGCACGTTCGCGTCACGCTCGGACGCGTCGATCACGTCTCCTGCGGACACGGCGATGCCGCCGCAGACGGTATCTGCGGTGATGAGAATCTGTTTCATGGGTTGCCCCGATGAGAAAAGAAAAAGGCCGGGCCTGCCGAAGCAGACCCAGCCCATGCGTCAGACCCGTTATCAGGTCGTCAGCGCGTCGAGCATCGCGGCGAAGGACTCCGGATGGCGAACAGCAATGTCCACGTCCTGGAGCGCAACAACGCGCACGGTGCCGGCGGTGGAACCGGTGTACGGGTCGACCAGCAGGTCGAGGCCGGACCACATGCCGATCAGCAGGTCGCGCCAGTTGCCGAAGAAGATCGCCGAGCAAACGCCCGAGCTGGTGCCCTTCGTAAGCGTGCTGCTGACCTGGTTCGTGATGACGGCTTGATACCCGTTAAGCGGGGTCGAGCCCTCGGTGTACACGAACATGCCGGTATTGGTGGCTTTCTCAACGCTCTTCAGCTTGCCGCGCACCTTCGCGTTCGTGCAGTAGGCGAGGTTGCCCACGTCAGCGTTCGCGACGGCCACGGCGCTTTCCAGCGCGATGATGTTGGCCCAGCTGGGAGCTGCGCCGTTCGTGCCGCCAGCGACGGAACCGATGCCGGAGGTGGCAGCGATACCGGTGGGCTGGTTCGATGCACCCGAGCCGT
>Ga0315902_10013470_pt1 | contig 10573 bp, 9 predicted proteins | sample LakEriMetagenome_9_FD_203523 | JGI IMG/M metagenome (GOLD analysis project Ga0315902, IMG submission 203523) | Freshwater fungal communities from buoy surface, Lake Erie, Ohio, United States - Buoy 12 MA117 | ecosystem: Environmental > Aquatic > Freshwater > Lake > Lake biofilm | place: USA...
CGGCATCGTCGAGCCGCGGCTCGATGCCCTCATAGATCCCACCGAGTTCCGGCAACACTTTGCGCAGCAGATCGGCTAGATGCCGATGCTCGCCGGGCAGCGACACCGTCGGTGCCGCACCGCCCGCCGGATCGATCCACTCGACCTCGCCCATGTTCAGCTGATCGGCCGCGCGCCAGCGACGCAGCACGCGAAACCGCCGCTCACCACGACAAGTGAGGCCAAGCAGCCCATCGGGCAGCAGGTTGAAATCGACGATGCGCGCGGTAGTGCCGATGTCGCTGTAGCCGGCGACGGGCCCCGTCTCGCCGCCACCCTGCACGAGCACGACACCGAAGCAGGATCCCTCGCGCATGCAGCGCTTGACCATATCCACATAGCGCGTCTCGAAGATGCGCAGCGGCAGCGGCCCGCGCGGAAAGAGCACGGTGTTGAGCGGAAACAGCGGCAGCTCGCAAGTGTCGCTCAAGCGCCGCGCCCCCAGCGCTTCATCAATTGATGCTCAACGTCGAGTTGGTCGAGGATGCGCGCGACAATGAAATCGACGAGCTCGGCGACCTGCGTCGGCTGATTGTAGAAACCGGGGTTGGCCGGCAGGATGGTTACACCGAGCCGCGACAACTTGAGCATGTTCTCGAGATGGATCGCCGAAAACGGCGTTTCGCGCGGCACGATGACAAGGTGACCGCGCTCCTTGATGACCACATCCGCCGCGCGCTCAAGCAGATTTTCGCTCGCGCCCGTGGCGATCGCCGAGACCGTGGCCATGCTCGCGGGGCACACGACCATGCGCCGCGGCGCGCCCGATCCGCTCGCCACCGGCGAGGTCCACTCTTCGTCGCCGTACACCCTGAGCTGACCCTCGCGAGCACCGTAAAGCGACGACAGATAACGCGTCTGCTCGGCCGTGCGACCCGGCAACTTGCAGTCCGTCTCGGAGCCGACGACGATCTGCGCGGCCTTGGTGAACATCAAATAGACCGTGTAGTCAGCTTTGATCAGGCACTCGACGAGCCGCAAGCCGTATTGCGTACCCGAGGCGCCGGTCATGCCGACGGTGACGATGCGTTCATCCTTGCGCGTCATCGCGTTTCCTCCTGCAGGCGTGTACCCGCGAGCGCCGCGAGCAACTTCTCGTGCAGGCCGCCAAACCCGCCGTTCGACATGATCAGCGCATGCTCACCGGGGTGCAAGCGGCCTGCGAGTTCGGTGGCGAGCGCATCGACGTCGTTCGACACGTGTCCGCGTCCCCCTAGCGCCTGCAGCACGGGACTCGGATCCCAACGAACTTCCGCAGGCACATGCAGCCACACCTCGTCGGCCAGCGTCAGTGAGGGCGCAAGCTGTTCGCGATGCACACCCTGGCGCATGGTGTTCGAGCGTGGCTCCAGTACGGCAACGATCCGCTCATCGCCCACTCGCCGCCGCAGTCCCTCGAGTGTGGTGGCGATTGCGGTCGGATGGTGCGCAAAGTCGTCGTACACGCGAACGCCGCGCACCTCACCGCGCAACTCCATGCGCCGCTTGATGCCGCTGAAGAGGCACAGCGCCTGACACCCCACCTCAGCGGGCACACCGGCATGGCGCGCCGCCGCAATGGCGGCGAGCGCGTTGTCGACGTTGTGACCCCCGATCAACGACCACTCGATACGTCCAACGGGCGCGCCATCGCACAGCACCTCGAACGCCGATCCGTCCTCGTGCCCGGCCGCAAGACGGGCACTCCAACCGCTTGCCGCCGCGACGGGCTCACGCGCGAACGCTTCGCGTGTGCTCCAGCACCCCATCGCCAAGACCTTGGCGAGGTGCGGATCGCTGCGATGGTGAACGATCAGGCCGGACGCCGGGATCGTGCGCACGAGATGGTGGAACTGCCGCTCGATCGCCTCGACATCGGGAAAGATGTCCGCGTGATCGTACTCGAGATTATTGAGGATCGCGGTGCGCGGACGGTAGTGGACGAACTTCGAGCGCTTGTCAAAGAAAGCGGTGTCGTACTCGTCGGCCTCGATCACGAAGAACGGCTGCTCGCCGAGTCGTGCGCTGACACCGAAGTCCTGCGGGATGCCGCCGATCAGGAATCCGGGTGAGAGCCCTGCGTACTCCATGATCCAGGCCAGCATGCTCGAGGTCGTGGTCTTGCCGTGCGTGCCGGCCACCGCCAGCACCCATCGATCACGCAACACCTCGCGCGCCAGCCACTCGGGCCCGGAGGCGAACGGCAGGTTCGACTCGAGCAGCGCCTCGATGACCGGATGACCGCGCGACATGACGTTGCCGACGATCACGACATCAGGCGCCGGGTTCAATTGCGACGCCTCGAAGCCCTCGACAAGCTCCACGCCGAGCGCCTCGAGCTGTGTGCTCATCGGCGGGTAGACGTTGCGATCAGAACCGGTGACGCGATGTCCTGCGGCCTTGGCGATGGCGGCGATGCCACCCATGAAGGTGCCGCAAACGCCGAGGATGTGTACGTGCATCAGGCGCCGCCGAAACCGACAACGAGCATCACGGCGAAGACGAGAAACTCGCCGAGCAGGAACAGCGCCACGCACTGAAACATGGGCCGCTCGATCGCTGCGCGCAGGATTCGTGCGTTGATGAACACGAGGAAAAAGCTCAATGCCAGCGTCAACAACACCGCCGGGGTGAACTCGACCGGCTGCCCCGCCTGCGGCCGAACGAGGCTCACGAGCGGAATGCTGATCGGCGCAAGCAGGCAAGCGACGCCAAGCATCGCACTCGCCGTCTGCAGGAAACGCTCCGGATGCGCAAACAGTCGCAGCAGCAGTGCAATCCAAGCGAGGGTTACGAGGCCCGAGACAATGGCCTGCGGCAGGATGGCCTTGTCCTCAGGCATCAACCACGCGCCGAGCAGCGCCTGCAGTGACACGAGCAAGCCCAGCAAACCCCACATGAGTCGCGGCGAGGTCGGCAAATCAGCCGGGCCGCTTTTCAGGCGCAGGATGTCGAACAGGGTCTTCAGGGTGTCGGTCATTGGAATCCTTTCCCTAGGGAGTGGAAATTGTTGCATAGTCTCGCGATGTCGTCGTCCAGCCCCCTGATTGCGAGCCACGCGGCCCTCGAGGACCTGCGCGGTCGCCTTGACGGCGTGCCGGCGATCGGCCTCGATACCGAGTTCCTGCGTGAGCGGACCTATCGCGCCGAATTGTGCCTCCTGCAGCTCACCACCCCGCAGGGACCGGTCTGCGTCGACCCGTTGGCGCTTGGCGAACTCGAACTGCTGCGCGGGCTGCTCGGCACCGCTGGCCCACTCAAGGTACTGCACGCCGCCCGTCAGGATCTTGAGGTACTGGCGCCGCTCGTCGGTGCCGTGGGGCCGCTGTTCGACACCCAGGTGGCCGCCGCCCTGGCGGGTCACCCGGCCCAAGTAGGCTACGCCGAACTCGTGAGGCGTCTGCTCGAGCGCGAACTGCCCAAAGCGCATACGCGGACCGATTGGTCGCGACGTCCGCTTGCCCCGGAGCAGATCGAATATGCACTCGACGACGTTCGTTATCTGTTGCCGCTTCAGGAACGGCTGACCGCAGAAATCGAGGCGCTCGGGCGTGCCGAGTGGTTGGCCGAGGAGCTCGCTGCGCTCACCACACCGGCCGGCGTCGGCATCGATCCGGAACTGGCTTGGCAACGCTTCAAGGGCGTGGAGAACTGGGACGCAGGGCGCCTCGCGCTGCTGCGCACCCTCGCCGCCTGGCGCGAGCGACGCGCCATCGCAAAGAACCGTCCGCGCGGTTGGATCCTCGATGACACCGTGCTGCGGGAGATGGTGCAGCGCGTGCCGCGCGATCGGGCGACGCTCAGCAGCATCAACGAAATTCCCGAGGGCGTGGTGAAGCACTCGGGCGAAGAGTTGCTGACGATGATCGAAGCTGTGGGCATCAGCGATCCGCCACCGCCGCTGCCGCGCCGCGAACGGCCCGATCCGCAGTTTATTGCCCTGGTCAAACGGCTGAGCGAAGTGGTGCAGGCCTCGGGCCGCGAGTTGAACCTCGCTCCCGAAGTGTTGGCGACGCGACGCGATCTCGAGGAAATCGCTCGAGGTACCGAACCGGAGATCGTGCTGCAGGGCTGGCGCGTCGGCGTGCTCGCAGACCGACTGCGCGCCGCGGCTTAGTCAGCGAGCCGCAGCCTTGTGGCGCGTCGCGGCTTAGCCGAGCGCCGCTTCGACGCGCTCGGTCACCTGCTCGAGCGAGGCGTCGGCATCGACCCGTCGCAACAAGCCACGCGCCTCGTAAAAACCCACCAGCGGACTGGTCTGCGCCTCGTACACCGCGAGTCGTTTCGCGACGGTGTCCTCGCTGTCATCCGGCCGCTGCACGAGGCGCGGCGTGGTGCACTGCCCACTGCAGGGCGGCGGTACCGGCACGGGTGCCGTGTGTACGTTGAAGACGCGACCGCAGTCCTGGCAGCTGCGCCGACCCGAGATGCGCTTGAGCAGCAGGCCGTTGTCCACTTCGAACAACACGACTCGATCGAGCGGCTGGCCGATCTCACCGAGCATCGCGGCGAGACCCTCGGCCTGCGGAATGGTGCGCGGAAAGCCATCAAGGATGAAGCCACGCGAGGCATCCGGCGCGGCCAGGCGCTCACGCACCATGCCGAGGATGGTGGCATCGTCGACGAGTTGACCCGCGTCCATGACAGCCTTCGCCCGACGACCGAGCTCGCTGCCATCGCGTACGTGGGCACGCAGCAAGTCTCCCGTGGAGATCTGCGGGATGCCGTGCCGTTCGATTAACCGTTGCGACTGGGTGCCTTTGCCGGATCCCGGGGCCCCAAGGAAGACTATTCTCATGCGCGCTCTCTGGCGGACAAGGCACGCACAGTAACTGCCCCGTTTCGGCAGGTCAAACCGTGGGGTATGCTCCGCGGCCATGAAAAAGTCCGCCCCCCGCAACGCGTTTTACGCCCAGTCCGGCGGTGTGACCGCCGTCATCAACGCCTCCGCTGCCGGTGTCATCGAGACCGCAGCCCGCTATCCGAAGAAGATCGGCAAGGTCTATGCCGGGCGCCACGGCATCGTTGGCGCCCTCGAAGAAGACCTGATCGACTGTTCGAAGGAGAGCGCTGCGACCATCCGCGGCCTTCGCTACACGCCCTCGGGAGCCTTCGGCTCGGCCCGCTTCAAGCTGAAGGGGCTCGACAAGAACCGCGCTGAATACGAGCGGCTGATCGAGGTCTTCAAGGCCCACGACATCGGCTACTTCTTCTACAACGGCGGCAACGACTCGATGGACACCGCGCACAAGGTGGCGCAGATGGGCGAGGCACTCGGCTATCCCATCACCTGCATCGGCGTGCCGAAGACGGTGGACAACGATCTGCCCTTCACCGATGCCTGCCCAGGGTTCGGCTCGGTCGCCAAATACGTCGCCGTCTCGACCCTCGAAGCGGCGCTCGATGTCGCCTCCATGGCCCGCACCTCCACCAAGGTGTTCGTCATGGAAGTGATGGGTCGGCATGCCGGCTGGATCGCCGCCGCGGGTGGCCTTGCGGGCAAGGGCGCCGACGCGCCGCCGCACATCATCCTGTTCCCCGAAATCCCGTTCGAGCGCGAGGCCTTCCTCGCTAGAGTCAAAAAAACCGTCGAACGCGTGGGCTACTGCGTGATCGTCGTCTCCGAGGGGACGGCCTATGCCGACGGGCGCTTCCTCGCCGATGCCGGCACCAAGGACGCCTTTGGCCACACCCAGTTGGGTGGCGTGGGCCCGGTGGTTGCGAACATGGTGCGCGAGGCGCACGGCTACAAGTATCACTGGGCTGTTGCCGACTATCTGCAGCGGGCCGCGCGTCACATCGCCTCGAAGGTGGACGTCGGCCAGGCCTATGCCATGGGCAAGGCGGCGGTGGAACTCGCAGTGAAGGGTCACAACGCCGTCATGCCGATCGTAGTGCGCAAATCATCGAAGCCCTATCGGTGGACCGTGGGCCACGTCGAACTCGCCAAGGTCGCCAACGTCGAGAAGAAGGTGCCGCGCGATTTCATCACCGCCGACGGCTTCGGCATCACCGAAAAATGCCGCAAATACTTGCTGCCGCTCATCGGTGGCGGTGACCCACCGCCGTACAAGGACGGCCTGCCCGCCTACGTGCGTATCAAGGGCGTGGCGGTCAAGAAGAAACTCAAACCGTTCAAGGTCTGACGATCCGGGTGACCGGCAGGGCGGCGGCCTGCCGGGCGGACACCCTGTGCTATATTGCGCCGCCTTTTTTGCTTCGTTTTTCTTTCGGGGGGACTACTCAACATGGATGCCAACCTCTGGCTGTGGGTCGCCATCGGCGCCGGCCTGCTCGCGATTCTTTACGGTGCGGTTGCGGCCGCCTCAATCAACAAACTGCCGGCCGGTAATGCCCGGATGCAGGAAATCGCCGGAGCCATTCAGGCCGGCGCACAGGCGTACCTCAATCGCCAGTACTCGACGATTGCCGTCGTAGGCGTTGTGCTGTGCGTGGTGCTCGGCCTCGCTCTCGATTGGGCCACGGCCGGCGGCTTCGCGGTCGGTGCCATCCTCTCGGGTGTGGCGGGTTACGTCGGCATGAACGTCTCGGTCCGCGCCAACGTGCGCACGGCCGAGGCCGCCAACAACGGGCTCAACGCTGCGCTGCAGGTTGCCTTCAAGGGCGGCGCCATCACCGGCATGCTGGTGGTCGGTCTCGGCCTGCTCGGCGTCGCGGGCTACTACCTCGCGATGCGCGGAGTGGTGGGCGATGATCACGCACTGCACTCACTGGTCGGCCTCGCCTTCGGCGGATCGCTGATCTCCATTTTTGCCCGCCTCGGCGGTGGCATCTTCACCAAGGGTGCAGACGTCGGTGCCGATCTCGTCGGTAAGGTCGAGGCTGGCATTCCGGAAGATGATCCGCGCAATCCGGCCGTGATCGCCGACAACGTCGGTGACAACGTCGGTGACTGCGCCGGCATGGCGGCGGATCTGTTCGAGACCTACGCGGTCACGCTGGTCGCCACGATGTTGCTCGGCGGCGTGATGCTCGCTAGCAGCGACGGTGCCGCAGTGCTTTATCCGCTCGCGCTCGGCGCAGCCTCGATCGTGTCCTCCATCGTCGGCACCTTCTTCGTGAAGGTGAGCGACGGCGGCAAGATCATGAACGCACTCTACAAGGGCGTAATTGTCTCGGGAGTCGTGTCGGCGGTGGCGTTCTGGTTCATCACCGGCTCGATCATGCCCGACAACCAGCTGAGCCTGTTCGGCTGCACGCTGATCGGTCTCGCATTGACGGCGGCGATGATCGTGATCACCGAGTACTACACGGCCACTGAGTTCAGCCCAGTGCAGAAGGTCGCTGAGGCCTCGCAGACCGGTCACGCCACCAACATGATCGCCGGTCTCGGCGTGTCGATGAAATCGACCGCCCTGCCCGTGATCGCGGTGTGCTTTGCCATCTGGGCGGCGTACTCGCTGGAGGGCCTCTACGGCATCGCGATCGCTGCCACGGCCATGCTCTCGCTGACCGGCATGATCGTCGCACTCGATGCCTACGGTCCGATCACCGACAACGCCGGTGGCATCGCCGAGATGTCGGGACTCGACAAGAAGGTGCGCAACATCACCGACCCGCTCGATGCCGTGGGCAACACGACCAAGGCCGTGACCAAGGGTTACGCGATCGGTTCGGCGGGCCTCGCTGCGCTCGTGCTGTTCGCCGACTACACGCACAACCTCGAAACGCATCTCGCGGAGACGGGTCGTGCGATGGTGGAGTTCTCGCTGTCGGATCCGGCCGTGATCATTGGCCTGTTCATCGGCGGCCTCGTGCCCTACCTCTTCGGCGCGATGGCGATGGAGGCCGTAGGTCGTGCGGCAGGCTCGGTGGTCACCGAAGTGCGCCGCCAGTTCCGCGAGATCAAGGGCATCATGGAAGGCACGGCGAAGCCGGACTACTCCAAGGCCGTCGACCTGCTCACCAAGGCCGCGATCAAGGAAATGGTCATCCCCTCGCTGCTGCCCATCCTGGTCCCTGTGATCGTCGCCTTCGGCATGAATGCGCTGATGGGCCCGGGCGCCGGCATCAAGGCCTTGGGTGGTCTGCTGATTGGCACGATCGTCACCGGCCTCTTCGTCGCCATCTCCATGTGCACGGGTGGCGGTGCGTGGGATAACGCCAAGAAGTACATTGAGGAAGGTCACTTCGGCGGCAAGGGCTCGGATGCCCATAAGGCCGCGGTGACGGGCGACACCGTCGGTGATCCGTACAAGGACACGGCGGGCCCGGCCATCAATCCGCTCATCAAGATCATCAATATCGTGGCGCTGTTGCTGGTGCCGCTGCTCTGACGAGCCATCGCCTGATGGCAACAAAGGCCCCGGGAGACCGGGGCCTTTTTTTTGGCTATCCTGCAGCGGTCTCACGCCATGCAAGAGGGCCGTCCATGCAACTTCACGAGGCGTACAGCGAGTGCCTGCGACGACTGCAAAGCGCCAGTCGTCAGTTGCAGCTCGACGCGCAGGAGGCTGACCTCGGGCGAATCAGCGAGCTTGTAGTGCAGCCTCTGACGGGCCAATGGCGGCAATTCCATACCATCGAACACATCTTCGAGGTGGGTGGCAACGACGACCCACTCGAGATGGTCGCAGCGCTCTTTCACGACGTCGTCTACATCCAGATCGATCTCAGCATCAACTTCAATCTCGCCCGCTACATCACGCCCTTCGTGCGTGAGGTCAAGCCCGTGCGCGCCGGCGTCGCCGAAGGCCTGATCGTGCGCGAGCACGATGACATCGGTGACGACCCCATGTTCGTCCTCGTGTCGACGATCTTCGGCATCGCGCCGGGCGATCGCCTCGAACCGCAAGCCGGGCAAAACGAATTCCTCAGCGCACTCGTCGCGGCCAAAGTTCTGGAGGGTGTGTTTCCGGCCGCTGCAATCGCCCAAATCGTAGCCTGCGTCGAAGCGACGATTCCGTTTCGCGTCGCGCCGGCTGAGGGGCCGGACAGTTGTGGCGGCCGACTGCATCGGCGTCTCGGCGTCGCCAACGAAACGCTGCGCCTCGGTCTCGATGCCGCCACTTTGGACGCCGCGACGCGCCGTGCCGTGCGTCTCGCCAATCGCGATGTCGAGGGCTTCGCCTCGAGCAACCCCGCGGAGTTCCTCGACAACACCTGGAACCTGCTGCCCGAGACCAACCACGCGCTGCTGACCAGCACGGCGTACACGGTGCGCGATTACCGCCTATCGCTGCAGCGCATGCGCGGCTTCCTGCACCGACTCGATGCGGGAGCCGTGTTCCGACGCTTCGCCGACGAGCCCGCCGAGCTTGTGCATCGCGAGCGCCTTGCACGCGTGGAACACAACCTCGCGATCGCGTCGCGCTACCTCGGTGCCAAACTCGTCACGATCGCGTTTCTCGAAGCGCTCTCGATGCGTATCGGGCCGGACATGCCCTTGTCGATGATCATGGGCGCGCTACCCCACCCGGATGCACCGCCCGGGCCGACCCTCGAAGGCTTTTTGCCGCCGGCCGGCAGCCCGCCTGCCGGCCTGTCCGCGCTCGACACAACCGTACTTCGCTTGCTCGAATTCGGCCGCTCATCCGATTTGAGCTACGACCTGAAGCATTCACCGCTCGCCGCGTACTTCGCGCTGGAGTTGGGGCTCGGGCCAATGCTGGATCTGCTCGGCCCCGCCGAAACTTTGTTTGCCTGCCTCGATTCCCGCGACGACATGGACCTCAAGCGTGAGCAGTGCGAAACCTTCCTCGCCCTATTTCCTGAGCCCGCCGCCGAAACGGTCATCGCCTGCGCGCTGCAGGTGCTCCTCGAACGCAGCCTCGCCTTGCAAGCGAAAAACTGACCGGGGACGAAGGCCCCTAGAAGATCCGCCCAGGCTCGCCGATTTGCGAGCGATACGCCCCAGGCGGTGGCTGAGGATCGTCGGGACTGCGCGGACGGCTGACCTCGTTGGGATCGGGCGCCAGCAAACGCCAAGCCTGCGTCGGGTTATTAACGCCCCACCATAAGCCGTTAAGCCCCTTCGGCAAGACGCGCTGCTCGGGAATGTCGTCGGGCAGGGGCCGGCTGCGGATGATGATCTCGTCGAGATCGCGTGGCAGCGGGGTGTACAGGTCCGCCGGATCGACATGGCGACGCAGATCGCCGAGTCGCAGGTCGAGCTTGGCCGCGGGCTTGGCCACGGACTCGGCTGCGGCCGCCGTGCCAGAGAGTATTGCAGCGCCTGCCCACGACCCAAGCAGCACCACAAAGCAAGCGCTTGCATTGGCCGTGGCGGCCGCTACATTGGCCGTCCTGTATTCCATCGCCGGAGACCGTCTCGTGACCACCCTGACCTCCCGCTTGGGCGCGCTGCTGTTCGCGCTCATTCTCAGCGCCGCCCCGCTGCATGCTGCCGCGGCAGCCAAGTCTCCCAAACTTTCGCCCCCGGAGAAAGTGACCTCCGTCGAGGGCATCACAGAGTATCGACTGGCCAACGGCCTCAAAGTTCTGCTGTTTCCGGACCCGTCGAAGTCGACTATCACCGTCAACGTGACCTACCTCGTCGGTTCGCGGCACGAGGCCTACGGCGAGAGCGGCATGG
>Ga0315902_10013471_pt1 | contig 10573 bp, 10 predicted proteins | sample LakEriMetagenome_9_FD_203523 | JGI IMG/M metagenome (GOLD analysis project Ga0315902, IMG submission 203523) | Freshwater fungal communities from buoy surface, Lake Erie, Ohio, United States - Buoy 12 MA117 | ecosystem: Environmental > Aquatic > Freshwater > Lake > Lake biofilm | place: USA...
TTCGCGAACCGAAATGGACATAGAGTGGGTCGCTCATGCCGAATCACCCCGAGCATGAACGTGCAGTTCTAGTCCGAACAGTTGAAGGACTTGCAACACCAGCCCCAACTGAAGGGTCGGCTTGCCACGCTCCAGCTCCGACAGGAATCGGATCCCGACCCCCGCCATGCCGGCAGCTTCTTGCAGCGTCAGCCCCGCCCCCTTTCGTCGCTTCCGCACGAGTCTTCCGATATCGACGGGCGTTTCAATCTTCACCATTGCAGCACCTAGCTATTTTCCCGATCGGGACAAAACCATTCCATTCCAGTGCTAAATCACTGTTTCATTCCCGATCGGTAACTGTAGCCCCCAAACCGAACACAAACAAGCAAAAACCATCCCGATCGGGAAAACAGGGATTCAGGAGAACGCTGCGGCGATGAGCGGCTGGGGGGCAAAAACTTAACTTCCCGGAGTTGAGGAACGCTGGCGGAAGTATGCGTACGGCGAAGTACAGGTTGACGGGGATGGGATACTGCTGGCTTTTCTAGTCAGCGGAGAAACAGCCATGCCTCGATGTCGCTTCCAGCCAGATCAGTGGACCCAATGGATTCAAGATCATTCCGTCAGCAACCTCTCCGTGGCTGACTTCTGCGAAAACCACCAACTCCCCGTCCACTCCTTCTACCTTCTGGCGCCGGAAACTGGCGAATCATTCCAAGCGGATGAAACGGAAGACTCGCGCGGATGCTAGGCTTGCCGAGAACTCGCTTCAGTTCATTCCGCTGCAGCTTCAGGGGATAACGCCCGAAGTCACGGTCGATCTGCCGGGCGGCTTGGTACTTCACATCCCTACCGATCCTACGACCCTCCAGCCTTTTCTCCAGGTTCTCATCAAGTTGGGGGTAGCCGCCAACATTGATGGGCCGGTGACTCTCTAGACGAATTACTGCCTGACCGGTGGCTCAAGGACCAGCCGAGTCACCGGTGGTCGATTGGTTCTCTTCGGCAGGAGGAGCGGGCGACCTGAGACTCTTGCCCGTCGTCCTGAACGCCCATCGCCCCATCCCGCCCCCCTGCGGAAGTCATCCCGCCAGGTTGTACTTTGGCGTGCGCATTCTGACGATTGATGACAAGCCCCTTCCAATACCCGCCACGAAGACCAAGTAATTTCTTGACCAGGGAGCGATGGGCATGGCTCACTCCCGGGCCCTCTCTCCGATCGCGCTTGCAAAAGGGTAAAGAATCAAGGCTTTCGTGTAGGAGCCCTGGCAAGCCGCAAACCGTTCTTGAAGAGCGTATCCGTAGGAACGTAGTGATGCCGAAACGAAGCCGAAGCTTGACGACCATTGTAGTCGAACGACCCGCCCCGCAACACGCGGTTAACGTCGCTGTTTTCATAGTGACTATTTGTCCACTCCCAGACATTTCCCAGCATGTCATGGATTCCAAATGCGTTCGGCTGCAGTCCTCCCACGGGCTGAGTTTGGCCCGTGCGCGATTCTCGTGTCCAAGCGAATTCTTGAAGCCTCACCCCTTGGTCGTCGTCTGGCCAATAGTACTTCGAGGGGTTCCCGCTGCTGTCTTTGCATTCCGCTCGACATGCATACTCCCATTCCCACTCGGTCAAAAGGCGGCTTCCACTCCAGATGGCAAACATTTCTGCATCCCAGAAAGTGACGCCAATCGCAGGACGACGAGGATCGTCACTTGCCAAAATTTCAAAAAACTCGGAAAAGTGTTTGTCATGAGCTGGATCAAAAAGTCGGTAGAGAGCCTGCGTGCACGGGTAGATGGAAACCGAATACCGCTCGTCTAACGTAATGGAGCGTGGTTGATTGTCCTCTTCATCTCGATGCCCGACCATGACATCCAGACTCTTTCCTTCCTCTGGAATGACCTTCGAAAAACGGAGATCTCGCTCAATAATCTTTTTGGCGTCAATACTCTGTTGGAGTCCTACGAATTCAGCAAGGAAGTCTTCCATAACTTTGCCAGCAACCGCACAGAGGGGACTGCTGAGGTCCTCTGACATCTTCTTCAGCCTCGGCCAAGCAACCGCCATCAACTCCGTCGGCCTCGGACGTTCCGGGCACGGTCGAAAGACTCTGGAAACCAGTTCTCCCCACCCGTCTTTCGTCGGGCCCATCGCCGACGGAGACATCCCACACAAGAAGGTCCAGAGCTCCTGGGAATCAGGATGGATCGATTTCTCCTTCGGAAAGGAAAACAATTTAGGAATCCTGGCTGCCGCTTCTTCCCGCTCCTCTTGGCTGGAATATCGAACCAGCCAAAGCGCAGCAAAAAAATCACGAAGGGTCGCACTGCGCCATGATACTTGCGCATCAAATAAATCAAAGAAGTGAAACTCAATCATCCCCGCATTGCATGAACGAACCTTATCACGGATGCCTTCCAAATAGTCCGGCGTTGCAGTCCTCCATCGCGAAAGCAATTGCAAACGCTCCAGCACCTCTACTTCGATGGCCGCATAGCTCTGCCGGCGACTATTCTTCCGGTGCATCGTCCATGCCAATGCCGAAACATATTCCAAATAGCGATCGATATCGATCCCAGCCGGCCCTAGCGATAGACCCTTATCCTTCCGCTGCACGTCTTTCTTGGAGACACCCTGATAAGACTCCCAGTAAACGTCTGCCAAAGTCTCCACCTTGCCAAACTGTTCTTGCGACAAACCCCTCAACACTTCAATGGTCCTGGGTGTCAACTGGAATCGGTGGGACAAATTCTTTAGCTGCGCAAAACGCTCAGGACCAAGAGCCACCTCGCTTTGCCTTCCATTGAACATCGCCACGCAACCAAAGCACCAGGCGGAATTTGCGTCGTTCCCCTTGCTTCGGTCTGTAGACTCCTTGAAAAGCGCATTCCAAAGCGAATCGACGATCGCAAAGGGGCGCCCCGCAACCATGCAATGCAGTCGAGGGTACTTGCGCAGCAACTCCCGAATCGCTAAAGCCCGAGGAACGCCGTCGTCTCGATCCAATTCATCCAATCCATCGACAAACAGCGTCACCTGGCCGGCATCTATCCTTCGAACCAACCACTCTTTGATTCCCGAGTGATACGATTCCGGAATGCCGCCCGAATCCGGAGTCGTCACATCGGCGATCGCTAACTCATCGGCCATAAATCCCTGCATCTGATCGAACACCGACCTACCTACCCCGTTTGATCCTACTTCACCCCAAAATGCTTGAACCGATGAAGGGAACTCTTCAAAATGGAATTGGATGACGATATGGTGATCAAGTTGACTTCGGAGGTATGCTGCTTGCTGGAGGGCGATCGACTTACCGATCCCAGCCGACGAGGTGATGCACAGCAACCTCCTTTGGGGTGATTTCGCAGACGTAGCATCCTCTCCGCCTAGTTGTTCGAGAAAACGAGAGCGATCTTCCGCCGAGTCGATGGGTTGCCAATCCTGCGGGCCATGGGCATCACGCCTCCAGCCCGAAGCCGATAGCTCCAACGCAGAAAACTCCGGCAAGCTCTCCAGCTCCAGCGCCTTCTTTAGCGACGCACTGCCTCCCCCCATCGGCTTCAGAACATAGATCCGCTGATCGGCGATAAATGGAGATAAACCTTGACTTGCCACAAAAGGATCTTCGCTCACTGACCGCCCTCCAATCAATCGAACAGGTCATTACAGAACGGATCAAAAAAATCCGTCATCGTTATTGCAATGCCAGCATGACACCCCCAAAATCTTGGTTTGTAGCACCTCCACGCCTCTGAAACAAGTCCGAGGATACCCCTCAAACCATGTCCCACAATCCTTCGGCCGATCCTACCAAACAAAAAGCCTCGCAAGAAAACACAGGCCAATCAACAACAACGGATTCGAGCCCAGAGGGAACTACATCTTGGCTCTACCAAGGAATCGCAATCAGCAGTCAGTTCTATCGTAACAATTTATCGCTGATGAATTTGTGCCCAAAGCGAAAACCCGGAACCCACGAACAAAAACCGGGGGTTGTTCATCGGCACCTTGGATGGGTCGACGCGCTGACGCTTTTAATGCTGGTTTGCACGATGATCGCCTATTTTTCGCTCTCCCCAATCCTGCGCAGTGTTACAAAACCTCTCGAAATCCAACTGACTGATGTCCACGATTTGCCTGCAATTGCAAAACATCTCGAAAAAACGGACGATTCATTCCTAGCTATAATAACCTCACAGATCCCTTTCCAATTTCGGATTAGCAAATTGGCCGACGAACAGATATCTTCAAAACAAGAGTCCATCGAATATCTATCGGCTATCAATGAAATCCTGCGGACGCCATCCCTCATGCCATCAGACAAAGAAATAAGGTACACGACAGATGCTTCATTCCTCGAATCTTTGGTAGACTCATTTCCAGCAAATCGAGACACGCCTTTCCTGCGCCTTGCAATCCAAAGAAACATCTTCCAGTCACACTTCACTACGAATATCAGAGAAATACAAACAAATACTACCCTAAAGTATTTAAACCTTGTTCGAAACTTCCGTATTTACATCCTAGCAATAACAATCTATGCTATTTACCGATGGCTTGACATAGCGATACTGGCAATCACAAATTCCCCGATTGGACTAAGCAGCGTATCTCCGGGAAAACGCACCGACGAACAAAATAAACGGCTTATTCTACTAAGTTTTCTTCATCTCATCGAACTTACCTTCTGCACATCAATTATCCTGTTTTTCTTCGAACAAACCGGAATGATGCGATTCAAAGAGAGTTTTACGTCAAACTCTACGATCGAGCATGCTCCCGCACATGCCCTTCAAACAGCCTTTTCAACTCTGTCAACAATTGGCTACGGAACTTACGCACCAAATTGCTCATTCAGTTGCTTATTTTGCTTTACATCCGCAATCACAGCAGTATTGCTACTATCCTTTGTCGCAACCAGCGCATATTCAGTAGCATCGTCAACGAGCGAACCTCCAGATTTTGCAAAGTATTTGAACTATCCAAACCAATTCAAATACTTCGCTGGAATCTCGATTGCCATCTCCCTCGTGTCGCTGATTTTATATTTTGTAGCCCAATATACTATTCCTTGGTACCTCTTCCGATGAGCACACAACTTTCTCAAAAATAGATTTTTTTGATGCGCTGACAAGGCGATCTACATGAAACCGATTGTATAAGAGAGCACTAGGTTAACAAATGAAAACTGATTCGCATGAACTTTTCTCGTCGGAATCCAAAGACATAGAACGCGAAAAATCCTTCTCGCTTTATTCTCTGGTTCTCCTCGTGATCGTCTTGTGGTTAGGCTGGTATGCCTGGGTCAGCTACCTTTTCGAAGGAGCGATTGTGCCTAAAATCGGAGCTAATATTGACGATGCGGGCACATATGGAGATCTTTTTGGTGGTATCAATGCCTTGTTCACTGGTTTGGGACTAGCTTTTCTTGCGTACACCATCCAACAACAGCAGAGCATGATTGCGCATCAAACAGAAGCACTCGACTTGCAAAGCCAAGATCTCACTGAACAACAAAAAGCTAACAGCAGAACACAGGCATTACAAGCCATATTGCAACTGAGGAGCGTCCTGCAGGACGAGGAGACGAGGAAAGCACGATCTCTTATACTCTCAGGAGCCGGTAAACCATCAACTCCCACCAAAATCACAGAAGCACTTTTAAAGAAAGAGTTAGGACTGGAACTCGACGGAAAAGAGAAGGCAGCTCTTGATTGGCATTATGCCGCAGAGAAGACATTGCATACATACGACTTCGTTGGCGTGTTATGGAAAGGAGGGTTTCTCGAAGAAAATGACCTTCAAGTCATAAAGGACACATGGGGTGAATCCATCGCGCGGTGCCATGAACAACTGGAAGAATACCTGACTACACCATTCCGTCCTAAAGGTAGGGAGTTGCACCAATTTTCTTCGCACTTAAATCATTTGATTCAAGCCGAAGAGTTCACTGAAGCCGTGAATTGGCTGTCCGAAAAATCTCAGCTTCATAAACTTACGTACGATAATTTTGTTGAATTAAATAAAAAGCTTAGGTCGATGCAAAATTCAGCCTGTCAGATTTAGATTGCGATCGCTCAACTGAAAGCAGAAACAGACGTTTTCTAGATTACATTGGTTTTTAAGCGTGGCGAAGGATCCATAACATGACAGATCGTGAAAAAATAGATGAATCCATACATTACCTAAAAACAGCACTCTCGGAACCACAATATATAGATTTGCAAAATGCAGCCCTCCATGGAAGCTTAGTTCAGGATAGAACAATAAGTGCTTCCACTGATGCTGACATTCTTTTTGAAGTGGCTGACGATTTTAATGTACGGATGCGTCAACTAGTCTGTATTCGGAATTTCGTGCAGGCGACACATCAGCAAGTAAAAGAAACCCTCGGGGCGAAAAACCAAGCTCGACCAGTTAGCCCAACCATTCTTTCAAAAAGCGAAATTCGTTGGGCGATTGTAAAAACTAAATTCTCGGGAAATTTCTTTGAAGGGTGGAGTCCTCTTCCCATCAAAGGAGAAGTTGATCCATTTTCGGTATGGAAAGAGCAGGCGTATCGTGTTGAGTACTTTCACAAAGATTTAACTAAACCTATTGAAAGAATGAGACACGCCGTGGAAACGTTGCAAAAGCTACGTGCTGATTTCTGCTACGGTCAGTTTCTTCACGGTAATGCTGATGAGAGCCAAAAAGATTTTAATAACAGCTATTCATTTTGTTTTGCCGGCCATGGTTCAAATAATGCAAACGAGCGAGCCTCTAGGGCAATTGATAATGAGATTTCCGAATGTCGCAAAAGCGCGAAGACATCGCTAGATACGGATTTTCCGATTGAAGGTTTTAATGATGGGATTTTTGAGGTGCTTGTTGTCTATGAATATCTTTTGCCGAAGTTTCTCGATAAGTTGGAGAGTCTTGTACCGAATCTCGATCGGCTTATCGAGGAATATAACCGTCGATTGAAAGCGAATTGGGAATCACAATGGAGACAGACTGAGGATTAGGGATGGGATCAATACTTTCCATGGATGAAATAAAGCCTTGCTATATCCACGATCAAGCCGTTAGCGTTCTGATCTGCAGTGATTCGAAGCAGCGGCGAAAGTGCCTCGATCCACAACTGCTGAGGCAATTACGCAATACAAACAACTTCCACGCCGAGCCTACGCTGCATTCAAGCCAATCGGGGGAAGTTCTTAAAGCTGACGAGCTCGAAAAATTCTGGTACGAGATTTCGGGTCGCGAGCAGATCCTGAGCGATCATCTTACAGCGATGGAAGCCCCCTCTGGGAGGGATGCGCAAGGCAACACTCCAGCTATCAAAACCCGGCGTCTCTGCATCGTAGCTGACGCTGGGATGGGCAAGAGCAAGCTACTCGAATGGCTACTCTACCGCTTCAACACACAACCGCAATCCGACCATAAGCCTCTGGCTCTAGAGCTTTCTCTCCGAGATTTTCACGAAATATGGAAGACTGAGCGGAAGCAAGTAGAGCACCCACCGTTCGCCAGTATTTTGTTAAAGCACCTAGCCAACCAATTTGTCAATCAGTCGGCTTCATTCATCAATCATGATAGGCTCGCAAAGTCGGCGATGGAGATTTTGTTGGAGCGGAAAGCCAACGCAGGTTGCTTGGTCCTGCTGGCCGATGGGCTGGATCAGATTGCCGACCACAGCGACTTGCTCTTAGAGTTTGGAAATCGAAAAGATCCGCTGATTGGAAAAATTCGACTGGTCGTCGCGGGCCGGTCGAATGCGGTTCTCATGGCCTGGCAAAGTGTATTTCATTCCAACGAGTGGACCTTTCTGCGAGTCGACCCCTTCACGCCAGAGCAACAAGAACGTTATTTGGGCTTTCTTCCTTCCGGGGCACCAGGGGAGGAACCAATCTCCCGTTACGGTCTGGTCAAAGATAAGGCACCTGATCTTCTGTTCATCCCCAGGGTTCTGGAATGCCTTCTGCAGTTCAACACGAAGAGGGAGTTCGATCAACTCGAGACTGCATCCGATATCTATGCTGCTGCGATCGATCGGATGATTGATAAAGGTCTCGCCGGCATCGCAGATCCCAAGCCAACTTCTGCCATGGTGCTAGAACTGCTGGCCCGCCAAGCTTTCTATTGTTTTAGGACATTGGCGACGCCAGGACCGACCTTCGCGACCGATCATCCCTCGACGGCGGAGAATGATCCGCCACGGTACCAACACGATCTCCCGGATATTCAATTCGATTCTGTGAAGGATGTCATCCGGAAGGGTTGTCGAGGTAGTTTGGAGAATAATTTCGATCTTGCATGGGAGGCCATCCCCCGGCTCAATACGATCCTGAAATATGGGATCTATGATGCCCCATCAACCAACCAGGATTATGGGAGCTTCGTCTGGTCCAACAAGTCGTTGCACGAGTTCCTGCTTGCCCTTTATTTTGCGAGGTACGCTTTGCCGCAAGAGTCCGAATATCTCTGGGATTGGATTTATCTTCCAGATCGCTTCGCAACCGATCAGTACTACCCGTTCTGGTCGTACCTCTGTGAAATGCCCCTCGATAAATGCGAGCCAAAGATTTGGCTGCGCTCGATCGAGATGATTTTTCAGCCCGCTAGACGCCTTCCAGCCGAGCCAGGGAATCGGCTTGTGCCCAACTTTCTCTCGGCCGCTATTCAACGACTGCGCGACCTGCTGAACCCCGATTCCCGGTGGATTGCCAAACGATCCAACGAAATGATCTATCGCTCCTGGAAACGCCTTGACCAATTTGCATTGCACCAGCAACCGGCAGTCAGCAAAGAAGCCAACCGAATTCGAGATCGCTGGTGGGGTGAGTTCGAGGACGTACGAGACAAGCAAGTCCGGGGCTGGAAGGTGAGCACCCTGGCCATGGCGATCACGAAGCATTTCCTTGAAATCCCTGGTGGCAAGGTCATAGTGGGCACCACGAAAAAGCGTCAAGAATGGCCGGAACTGATCGAGTATGGGAAACAAGAGCTTCTCGATTTCCACAAAGATGAAGCAAACCTGGCGAAGCATTTCGACAAGTATTCCTTCTACAGGACTCGGGCGGGTAGAGTTCTTCGTGCAAAGCGGACCTTGCTTTTTCACCAATGGGCACAAGAGCCAGAATCAGCGGAGTCGATCAGAGCCTTTCTTGCGGAAATGTATGGGTATGCAGTCGTAGAACCTAAGGAGATGCTGCTAAGCGCTTTTCAATTGGGGCGCCAAACGATCAGCAATGGTTGGTACGAGCTCTACGATTCTCGGCACCCAAACAAGCACTCGAATTACTCCCAGTACTCGCCTTCACCGGATCATCCCGCAGTAGCGCTATCGTTTTACGATGCTTGGGTTTATTGCCAGTGGTTGCGTTGGGACGGCCAATCATGCCGTCTTCCGTGGGAGGCGGAGTGGGAGTATGCGGCCAAGATCGGATATCCGCACGGGGCCCTGGAGTATTGGTGGGAAGACACCCAAGATCTCGACAAGCCTAAATACAATTTTAGTGCGGACTGGATCAACTGCTGGGAGACAAGACAGAACAAAGATTCGGAGGGCATGACAGAGATTCCTAGTGCGAAGCGAGCTTCTCCAGGCAGCAAAAAAGCCGACCCGTCAGGTGAAGGGTTGAAGGACATGCAAGGGAACACCTGGGAATGGTGCATGGATGCCTGGCAACCCAACTCTATAGGGCCCCCCCCCGAACCTACGATCAACCCCCACCCGGGCAATGCTAGCGTTGACCGCGTGTTGCGGGGCGGGTCGTTCAACAACTTTGGACGTCGAGCTTCGGCTTCGTCTCGGGTTCCCGACGATCCGGCGGATGCGTACGTCAAAAACGGTTTGCGGCTTGCCAGGGCTCCGGATCGAAAATCTTAATCTTTTACCGTTAACAAGCTTGGGAGAGGTTACTGGCAGGGAAGCGAGCGAAGCTCGCGCGCGATAATAAGCATCGAGCCCTATTGCGCCCAAAGTCAGCGGGTGAACATTGCTCTTAAGGCTTCACAAAGTGATCATCTACGCATTCTTTTCATTTTCCGCTTGTTCATAGAGAAGGTTCGATTTGGGGTGAGTCCGCTTGAGCACCCTCATCCCCTTGGCCCATCGCTTCGGGGGGAGAAAAGAAGGTAGATGGGGAATGGACGCGAGTCCGGTGGATGGCACCACCGGCATTTCGATGCCGGCCCCCCGGGCCTTAAGATCAAGTGGAAATCGAACACTGGTGCTAGCGTGTTTGCGGTCAGATCTTTAAGGCAAATTCGCTTTATCTGGATCTCTGATCATCTACCCCATGATGACTCGCCTGACCCGACCGCTACACACACCCTACAAAAGTCCCGTAGGGTGTGTGAGCCGATCGCATGACTCGCTGGACGAAGTGACTTCACCAGACGTCGGGTCTTCAAACATCGGCATGAATCCATCGTCGCGATCGCGAACACACCAGAAACAAACGCCGAAGGGAGAACAAAGCCCCCTCTCCCACCCTCTCCCCCATCGCTACGCGACGGGGGAGAGGGGCAAGAAAAAGGAGGATGTTTGGTCAGATAGAAACCGGTGGCTCGCGCCACCGGCATTTCGATGTCGGCCCTCCGGGC
>Ga0315902_10013475_pt1 | contig 10571 bp, 6 predicted proteins | sample LakEriMetagenome_9_FD_203523 | JGI IMG/M metagenome (GOLD analysis project Ga0315902, IMG submission 203523) | Freshwater fungal communities from buoy surface, Lake Erie, Ohio, United States - Buoy 12 MA117 | ecosystem: Environmental > Aquatic > Freshwater > Lake > Lake biofilm | place: USA...
AGGAAAGGGCGCACTAAAGAAGAGGTGGACGAAATCATTCGCTGGCTCACTGGATACAGCAAGAAAGAATTCGAGAACCTACTGAAGAACAAAATCGACTTCGAAACCTTCTTTGCCCAAGCACCGCAAATGAACCCGGCGCGGGAACTCATCACCGGTACCATCTGCGGTATCAGGATCGAGGAAATCGAAGAGCCCTTAATGCGAGAAATACGCTACTTGGACAAAATGATCGACGAACTTGCCAAAGGCAAAGCGATGGCAAAAATACTTCGAATCCCAAAGTCGACTGACGACTGACGACCTGCAGCAGGAGTTGGTAGTTCGTCGATCAACGCTCATGAAGCGACAAGACCACGGAACTGCCCGTCGTTAGCTTCCTCTCGCCTTGCTCCACCCGCACCATTGACCTTATCGGTCACAAAACCGCCCGTCCATTGCGGCGATATGGGGTAATATGGCAAGCCCCTCACGCTTCGCAACCTCCAGCTCCACTTGCATCGTAAACGCCCCTCGCACCGTTCCATCCGGTAATGTCACCAACCAATCCTCGAGTGCGCTCAGCGGCAATGCTTCATTCATGTCATCGACAGGTTCGCCGGTGACTAGAGGCGTCTCAAGCGTTGCACGGAACGAATCCTCGCCCAAGTATTGCAACTCACCCCACACATGCTCGGTAGTACCTTCGGTTGTCTTTACTTCATACTTCACCCATGCTGCATTGTTATCGGTTTCATGCAACTCATGGAGGATTGGCAAGGTGCTGCGAGCTCTGGAGACAGCGGTCGTCCACTCGATCGAATTTGGGTCGATAAGCATCCCATACGAACCGTTCGCCGTTTGTACCAAAAAAAGATACGCCTCCATCTGGATCCGCTCGCGAGGAACATGCTCCAGAACCAGCCTTGAAAACTGGGGTAAACCCTCTAGCAACACCGAAATACGAGCCTTGGCGCCCGACGAAGATTTCAAGATGCACCAACCCATCGTTTGCGAAATCGACACATACTCTAGATCCTTCCATGCCATAAACCCTTGGGTCCCGAACATTCCTCCGTAGTCGATGCCTTCCTCGGTGACACGGTGGCGAGAAAAAAGGTAATCCGCGATCAGTGGAAGTCCGAGTAGACCAAAGCCCACAAAAAAAGAAGTCGTCCAAATATTCGTGGTTTCATTCTTGCCAATGGTGTTAGAGATGATTGCAAGTCCGAAACCGAATAGGACTGCAACAGAACCTAGTATTGGAACCCAACCTTGGTGACGCAGCGTCCGAGATTCATCGTCCTTCCAACGTCGCCTTAATCGGCGATTGACGACTCGCGTAGCAAGATAGAATAGAAGCGAAAACAGTATCGGCTTGATCAGTGGAATCCACCAAGGCTGGTTCATAGCGAGCGTTCTCAACAACGGTTTTGTAGGGCATATAACGACGTCAAAAAACGGTAGTACTCTCGAGAGCTCAAGGCAACCGGATACGCACCCGCGCGCGCGGATGCCAACCGTACCATCCAGTCTGAAACGCCTGTATCGATTATCCGGTGGTCCGCTTGCTGTACGGCGAACCGTATCCCTAACTCGCTACCTGAGCGTGGCAGTCCACACCCGCGAGAACAAGACTCACGAAATCTCAGTGAATTTATCAGCTTGAGAGACCACAATGGCAAATATCTCACCTGAACGGGTAGTCCACCGGGCCTTGGTGCAAACTCGCACCACTGCGTATACTATGCTGTCGACCAACGATACACTTCCCGCGATTTTTCTCGAACAACTTCTGTTTTGACGGAGCCTTTTGTGAGCCGCTTAGCTGATATCTTCCAAGGTTGCATGCCCGCATTGATGACACCGTGCGATTCCGCGGGCTCGCCCGATTTTGACGCACTGGTGCGCAAAGGGCGAGAACTGATCGGATTGGGTATGCGAGCGGTCGTTTATTGCGGCTCGATGGGGGATTGGCCCTTGCTCACCGACGCCCAACGCCAGGAAGGTGTTACCCGCCTTACCAACGCAGGTGTACCCGTCGTCGTAGGCACGGGAGCTCAGAATCCAAAGATCGCAGCTGCACACGCCGAGCATGCTCAAAAGATCGGCGCAGCGGGGCTGATGGTGATTCCACGTGTGCTTTCGCGCGGCACATCTGTCTCGGCACAGCGCAGCCACTTCGCTGGCATCCTGAGCGCAGCGCCAGACCTCCCTGCGGTCATCTACAACAGTCCCTACTACGGCTTTCAGACTAAAGCCGACCTGTTTTTCGATCTCCATCGTCAATTCCCAAATCTAGTCGGCTTCAAGGAATTCGGGGGCGCGGAATCCCTTAGCTATGCGGCCGAGCATATCACCACTGGCGATCCAAACTTGGCTCTGATGGTTGGAGTGGATACGCAGGTCTTCCACGGATTTGTCCGCTGCGGAGCCGTCGGCGCTATCACCGGTGTCGGCAATGCTCTTCCCAGGCAAGTACTTCGGTTGATCGAATTGTGCAAGCGAGCCGCGGCGGGTTGCGTCGAATCACGACGCTTGGCGATGGAACTAGACTCCGCTCTCGCGGTACTCTCCAAATACGACGAAGGCCCCGACCTTGTTCTCTACTACAAGTACCTGATGGTGCTCGAAGGAGATGCGGAGTATCAACACCATTTCAACGCATCAGACGCACTCAGCCCGAGCCAACGTGCATTTATTCATGACCAATGGACTCTGTTCAAATCGTGGTGGAGTCAATGGCCAGGCGCGGGTGTCTAGCGTAAAACCGAATAAAACGATGGCTGTCGGTCCGTTATTCCCGATTGGATTCGTCCTGCGATGCCCCCAAACTCTCGATCCACTCTCGGATCAGCGCATTGCCTGCCTCAAAGGTTCTGTTGCGAGCGAGGTTTGGCATCCTCGCACCGACATCCTCAGATTCAATTCGATACATCAGGATCGACTCGTCAGGCTTTCCGGGTACGACATCGTACTTTCGCCCACCCGAACCCTTGCCTGCTGCAACCGGGGATTTCATCACACCCCACTTCGACGAATCCAATTGAGCGATACTCAAATCAAGCCCTGATGTTCTCGCGGATCCTGCTGGATTGTGACAATGCGCACAATTCACCTCGAGCCATGCCCTTGCTCGCTCGTCCAATGTGCCCGTCGCCGGATCATCAAATCTAGCCAATACGGGATGACGAGATGACTCGGGGGCGCCGACCAAGATTGCTTTACTGATCCATGAACCGATCTGACTTTGTTCGTCCTCGTCATTGCATTTGCGATTCAAGTTTCTAGCCGTAGGGCCCAACGGCTCGTACTTGTTATTCTGACTGTGGCATGTCAAGCATTGGTTGGCATTCGGAACCTCATAGCGATTGGTTTGCACTGCGCCCGCTGCATCGATCCATTGGGCTTCGATCCGCCCACCACCGAGTCGCAACTCGGCATCCGTCTGATCCTCGTTCCATACATACGAGTAGCCATACCAGCCTGAAGCTTCCCGAAATTCTATGCGTGTTTCCAGGTACCGCTCTCCGGGCGTGCTGTCATCCGTCGAGTCAGGATAGGCAAACGTCTTCGCAATGACGGTACCCACCGGAAACTCCAACGGTCCATGGTCAGTCCATTCTATGGCCGCTTGCTCCGGCAATCGAAACCAGCGGTGTTTCGTGGTATCGTCCGAATAGAGTGGAGTATTCAGTTCGTAGGGAATCGTATTGCTAGCCCTTATCCAGTGTGCCTCCTTCTTCTCAAACAGTTTCCATTGCGAAAGGAATTGCGGCGCCCGTCGGTACACAGCGACTGCATCAAGCCCCTCATTGGTCGCAATTGAGGGTGGCTTCAATTGCACCGGATCTATAGGAGGCGATACTCCATTCAGCCCTTCCGAGCTACGCTCCACCTGGTATTTGCCAGTAAGCATATTGGCGGGCGAGAATTGGTCGATATGCACATTCGCAAAGGTTGTTTCCGCCTCTTCACGCACACTTCCACGAAGTTCGTTAGGAAGTTCACCATTCACAAATTTTTTCTTATCGACGATGCCGTCGAAGAAAATATCTGGAAACGGGATCCCAACGACAGGCGCGAGCATTTTTCCAATTTTTCCAGATGGTTTCCTGCCACCACCTGAAATGCGATTGTCATGAACACTAAACGCTTCCGGATACGGATCATACTTCTTGTCGTTGAGCTTTCGCTCGGTGATCAGGTAGCTGACGATCACAATGTTACTGGTTTGGTGATCGATGATATCGTTATCAAAAATCTCCACATGATCGGTCGACATCAACATTACCCCGGTCCCCGGGGGAACTTCGCCCACAATGGCACCCGGTTGTGCGAAATTCTTATGGTTGTTCCTTTCGACGCGATTTTTAAAGATGCGAACATAGCCACCATTGGTCAGCGTTAACCCAGGAAGGTCGAACACGAGGATTCCTCCCGTATTGTCGGTGGCAATGTTGTCATAAACATCGGCCCGCAAACTATTTTCAATTTCGATCCCCGCAACGTTTCTCTCGGCGCGGCACCCGCGAACAATAACATCTTGAGATTGACCGACATAAATACCAGCATCCGAAGCTCCGATCGCAATGCAATCCTCGATCAATACATTGGTGCACTCGACAGGATAGAGTCCGTATGCACCGTTGGTTGATTGCGGGCCAGCCGTCCACTCGGTGCGCACTCGGCGCAGAGTCACGTCGCGTGCACCAAGGATTTTGATCGCATTCCCCGAGGTGTCTTCGACGGCCAGGTCCTCAATGGTGAGACCATTCCCGGTCCCTAAAATACCGCTCGCTCCCGCCGATTGATTCTTGAACGAGAGTACGGTTTTTTCTCGGCCTGCACCTCGAAGGGTCAAATTGGAGCAGGTCACATTCAGTTCGGTATCGAAGCGGTAAATCCCTTCGTCAAGCTGAATCACATCCCCAGGGGCTGCCAGAATAAGTGCCGATTGCAAGCGATGTTGCGCATCATCTCCCACGCCAACCTTTGCGATTGTTGGCTCTATCTTCAAGCTATCCGCCTGACGTACGTTGGCGTCTTGCGAGTACCCGAAGCGAACCATTACCACCACGCAAAAAACGACGAGTGGTACAAGTTGGAACTTATAGAGACGGTTCACTGAAATTCTCACGCGAGGAAATCTCACTCTAGGAAAAGAGCCGCAGCGAAGGGGAAATAGCAATCTGAAAATGCGTTTTGAACCACACGCAACAAGAGGAGTCGAGGGGAACACCGCGTTTTGATGATGGGCAGCGTCCCCTTCGCCCTAGCATGCCCGTGCAGCCTAATATGAAGGATACTTTCCGTCGCGTCTCCTCCTACTCGCGATCGTCGTTTCCAAGTAGGATTTCTAAATAAAAATCATGGCTTTGGCGTGGGGCACTCGGCAATCCGGATAGCTCGTACCACAATCCGGCCGAAACTCAACAAAAACAACCATCCGAATTTGGCTCGCTCAGAAATACCATTTAGAAACATGACCATACGAACACGATTTGCCCCGAGCCCCACCGGTTACCTCCACATCGGCGGGGTGCGGACCGCTCTCTTCAACTATCTGCTCGCAAAGCAAGCAGGCGGCCAATTCCTTCTGCGGATCGATGACACAGACCAAGGTCGCAATGTCGATGCAGCTTTAAAACCGATCCTTGATGGATTTCGTTGGTTGGGACTGAACTGGGACGAAGGCCCAGACGTGGGTGGTCCGTACGCCCCCTATTTTCAATCGCAGCGTTCGGAACGCTATCAACAGGCTGTCTCGCAGTTGCTAGCTTCGGGTCATGCCTACCGCGATTACGCAAAACCTGAGGAACTCGCCGCTGCGAAATCCGAGGCGGAAAAAGCGGGGAAAGCCTTCATCTACGACCGAGCGTTCATGGCTACGTCGCCTGAGGATGAGACGCGATTTCAAGCCGAAGGACGCACCGCTGTGGTGAGGATGAAAATGCCTCGAACTGGGGCTTGCCAATTCCACGACTTAATTCGCGGCGACTGCTCATTCGAGTGGGCTGACGAGCAAGACCACGTGATTCAACGCGCTGATGGTACGTGCCTGTACCATCTAGCGAGTGTTGTCGACGACTTTGATTTTCAAATCACCCATGTCGTACGAGCTGTCGAGCATTTACCGAACACCCCTCGCCAAATTTTCATTGCGCAGAGTTTGGGGTATCCCCTCCCGATCTACGCGCACCTCCCCTACGTTGCGGAGCCCGGCGGCACAGCCAAACTCAGCAAAAGGAAATTGGATAAGTACCTCAAGCAGAAAGACTTTGCGACTTTGTTCCAACTCGGAGACGGGATCGCCAAACGAGCTCACCTCGAGACCACTCCGGAGACCTTCAATCCGGTCGTCGTCGATTTTTATCGCGAAACAGGCTTTTTGCCCGATGCCATACTCAATTACTTGTTGCTGCTCGGTTGGTCGCTCGACGACAGCACCGAGCACTTCTCGCTCAATGATGCGATACGCCATTTTTCGCTCGAGAGAGTCAACAAAGCACCCGCTTCGTTTGATCCACAAAAACTATTGGCGTTCCAAGGGCGTTGGATGAACCAGTTGGACCCAAAGAAAAAGGTGGCGATGGTATTGCCGTATCTTCAGAAAGCTGGGCTCGTCGCGGATCCGGCACCATGCTCCGTGGCTGAGCATTTGCAGCGTGTCGTAGCAGCTGCAGGAGATCGAATCAAAGTGGCTGGTGATATTTTGCAGTTCGACGAGTACTTTGTAAGCGATTCGGAACTGCCGATTGATCCTAGTCTGCTCGAAAAACGTGTCATCGGTGAAAATCGTGGGATTGAAGTTCTCAAGGCATTGCGAGATATCGTTGCGACCGAGGCCCCCTTCGAACCATCAGCACTTGAGCCAAAGATCAAAGCCTTGGCAGAATCGATGGGCGTTAAGCTTGGAGTTTGCATCAATGCCTTGCGCATTGCACTCACAGGAAAGGGAACAGGCTTGGGGATCTTTGATGCCTTTGCAATCCTCGGACGAGAGAGTTCACTCGCTCGGATCGATCGTTGTTTGGCAATGTGCGGTTAAACGATTTGCGATTCACGGTTTCTACCGGCACGCTATTGGGAGGTATCTGAATCTCCCTATGGTTTTTCGTTCGCTGGATCAGCATCGCCAGTCGCCGGCAGGTCCTGCGATGGCGAGGTCGAAGTCTTTTCTTCGCTTGAACTCGACGTTTTGTCTCCAGAGAGTCTCCGCTGCGCCTTCTCTACAAAACCAATCATTTCTTGATTCCCGTTGTAGAGACTGACAATCCCTTCCCAAATTTGGCGAGAGCCCAACAGATCGCTCGCATCGTAGAGCTGGTCCGCTTCGACTAGCTTCTCTTGAAGGAACCGTCTCAATTCCTCGATGCTCGGCGGGTTGGATTCAAGAACTGCGATTTGCCGTTTCGCCAGATTGACAAACGGTCGATCCTTTTCCTCGTCTTTGAGCAGTTTTACGATCCCTTTGTATTTATCGAGAGCTGTAACCCGATCTCCAAAGCGTTCAAAACGGACCGCCTCACTAAACTTGCGCTCTCCTTCCGAAGTAGGCTCGCGTCCCACACGGAGGTTTCTACGCATGCGTTCTTCCGCATTGCGCATCTCGACCATATCGAGTTGCTCTTGAGCCCAGTCCGCGTAAGCTCCCTCTGGGTACTTTTCAAGCATCGGGAGGAGGTACTTGTCTCGTGCATCGTTCCACCGCACTGCATCTTCGGTCGCAAGCAGCGATTCAGCACGCGTCTTCATCTGCGATTCATTGAGTGGCCAAACCAGGAATGCGATCAAACCGATCAGCATCGCGAGCGCCGAAAGGAGTACGATGGGCTTTTCCCAAAAAGCTTGATAGGAGCTCTCATCCTCTTCCGAGGCAAACCGCCGTCGTTGCTTTTTCTTTTTGATCCCGAGAACACGCTCCGCTTCGGCCCGGTCGGTTTTCAATTGCAGTGGACTGAATCCAGAGACCGCATGCTCTACCACCCCGATTCCCTCGGAAGCCCTGCGTTGGGCTTCGCGAAGAGCGAGGGCCGTCGCGGCAGCTGAATATGGTCGTTTCAAAGGATCGCGGTGAAGCATCTGCTCGACGATCGTACTCAACCAGACCGGACAATCAAAAACGAGTGAGGCGACGCTCGGTAAGGGCGTGTTGAGCACCGCATGCCTCACGTTAGACGCGTTCTCACCCGAAAATGGAGGCGTTCCCGTGAGCGCTTGATACATCGTTGCCCCCAACGAGTAGATATCCCAGGAGGCATTCATTTTCGGCTGGTCGGAAAATGACTCGGGAGGAGCATACGCCAGCTGCGCTGGAGGGATCGAAACATACGGAGGCAGTTCCATCCTCAAGTCGCTCAATTTCGCGGTGCTGATATCGTCGGATAGCAGAATTTTGTCGGGCCGGATTCGGCCATGGTAAAGACCAGATTCATGAGCTAGCTGAAGCGCATTGCAGATTTGCAATCCTAGTTCAAGGACGCTCTCCCAAGGCAACCGCTCCCGCCGAGCGAGCGCGTTTTCGAGCGAGTCACCATCAAAAAGTTCAAAGACCAGGTATGCGTCCTTTGCGTCGAATCCACCCCCAAAACATCGAATGATGTTTGGGTGTCGAATCGATTTCAACCGTTCGACATGATCCGAGAACTCGCGTTTCACCTCCGGAGTTAATCCCATGGTGATGGGAAAAACACGGACAACTACCTGAACGCGCTGCTGCACGTGCAACGCTCGAAAGACGCGGGATTGCGGGCCTCCCAGGGGCGCTTCGAGAGCCAGTGGACCGATTCGAGAACGTGTCACTGGTTACTCCATGGATCGATCAATTTAGTGAATGAATGGCCGGTTCGTCTGCATCACTCAGTACATTGTCCGGCAAAACGGAGGGCGTTGTAGACGGCATCGCGAGCAGCCTCTGTTTCCGATTGGTAGGCGATTTCCAATTCTCTGGTAACCGAAGCGAACGGCCTACGATCGACGATGGTGGCACCGCGTGTCAGCACGCCAACTTCCTCCACCTCGAGAGCATGCGGTTCGCACTGAAATAGTTCGGGTTCGGTCAAGTAAACGATCCCAATTGCCGCTTGAAGGGAAATCGCTTCCTGAGCACGATTTTGGCGATAGGTTCGGAAAAGATGCGGTAGCATTGAATGCAGGAGCAAACCGGCGCGAGTATGCTTTGACGGAATCTGGGCCAGCATGTTCAGATCGAAGGTGATTTGATTGGTCACCTCAAGAGGTATCAACGTCTTCGTCGTCGGGGAACGCAATATCGAAGCCGCACTAGCAGGGTCAAAATGCATGTTAAACTCGGCAGCAGCCGTAACATCACCGACACCGGTAATAGATCCACCCATAATGATGAGTTGATCGACCAAATTCACCACGCTCGGATCGCGCTGAAACGCCCTAGCGATTCCAGTGAGAGGGCCGAAACACAAAATCGATACGTCGCCCGGGTCCGCCTTTAGCCTATCAATGATCAATTTGTCACTGCTCATAACATGCTGCCGCTGAACCGGCTGCAAACCCATATTCCCCAAGCCGTCCGCACCATGAAGATCGCGGGCATCGCTCACCGGAGCGTCCTCAGGATCCATGCCAACGCCGACCCTCGGATAACGTGGTGGATCCAGTTTCTCGAGAAGTCCGAGAACGTTTTGACTGCACTGGTCCGCTTCAACAGTCCCCGAACACGTGGTGATAGCTACCACTTCCAGCCTTGGGTCAAACAGGGCCATGATCAATGCAACCGCATCGTCAATTCCTGGATCGCAATCGATAATGACTTTTCTTGCCATGGGGACTCAGGTTCGATCGTGACGGTTTGCAGAAGGACGAAGTTGTTGAGTGGGTCGACGACGGCGATCACTAAAAAGGTGCTGCCATCGATCGCTGTAAATGTAGTTTAACGTGCAAGCCCATCTTCATGCTATAGAGACATGCACTAGATCTCGCACAATCATCGAAGGGATTGAAAAATCGGAGGAAGGCGCCGATACCTTCAGACCGTTGGGAATTTCTTCTGGGATGGTACTAGCCACCCCCTTTATCACGATCGGCCCACGAAACATCCCCCCTATCTGCCAAGCTACCCTTTAAAGTTACCCTGGAAAGTTATCTGGGTGCGGAGTTATCTGCCAACGGAGTTATCTGCCATTTGCTGTTTTTTAGCGACCTGCTATGGCTGAACGCTTAGAATATTGGAACGCGAGGGTAAGCGACGACAAATCCTTGGTATCTTGTTAGGAAAAGGTACGGCATCCAAGGATGGAATCACCATCCTGTCCGAGAATCACGCTAGCCGGGGTTGGTGTGATCATGGATGCTTACCGAAAACTTTTGTTGCTAGGAATTCACCCGAGGCCAATATGCTCGAGGATTTTGTAAACCTTGCTAAAGCCGGAAACGATTTGTCTGCCGACCAGATGCAGCAAGCCATTGTTTGGATGCTGGCAGGGCGCGCGAGCGATGACGAGATCGGACAGTTGTTACTGGCCCTGCGTGCCAAGGGTGAATCGGTTTCCGAAATGGTAGGTGCAGCTCGGGGAATGCGATTGATGATGACCCCTATTCGCTCGAGGCGAACG
>Ga0315902_10013476_pt1 | contig 10571 bp, 5 predicted proteins | sample LakEriMetagenome_9_FD_203523 | JGI IMG/M metagenome (GOLD analysis project Ga0315902, IMG submission 203523) | Freshwater fungal communities from buoy surface, Lake Erie, Ohio, United States - Buoy 12 MA117 | ecosystem: Environmental > Aquatic > Freshwater > Lake > Lake biofilm | place: USA...
CATTGAGGCTCCACTGAGCTTGGCTGACCGCATCGGTCGCATGCTTCGCTCCCTGATTCGCTCAATTCAGTCCCGAAAGTAGACCATGACTTCCCCACTGCCCACTGCCCATTGCCCACTCCCCACTGCCCTCAGTCTTTACCGGACGATGCAAATCATCCGGCAGACCGAGGAGGAACTGGCACGCTGTCACCAGCGCGGGCTCATTCATGGTGCGTGCCATACCTATGTCGGTCAGGAGGCGATTGCGACCGGGGTCTGCTCGCATCTGACCGCGCGGGATCCGGTGTTCTCGACGCATCGGGGACACGGGCACGCTCTCGCGAAGGGAATGCCGCCGCGTGAGCTGATTGCGGAGCTCTTCGGTCGCGAAACTGGCTGCTCACGCGGGCGTGGCGGCAGCATGCATCTCTTCTCCCCCGAGATCGGCATGATGGGGACCAGCGGCATTGTCGGGCCATGTCTGCTGCAGGCCTGCGGCGGCGGCTACAGCTCCAAGCTGCTGAAGAACGGGACCGTGGCTGCGGCCTTCTTTGGCGACGGAGCCGTCAACAACGGAGCGTTCCACGAAGGCCTGAACATGGCCAGCATCTGGAAGCTGCCGGTGCTGTTCATTTGTGAAAACAATCAGTTCGCGACGGAGGTTCCGTTCTCTTATTCGAGTGGAAACCCGAGCGTCGGCTCACGCGGAGCGGCCTATGGGATGGCAGGCGTGACCGTCGATGGCAACGATGTTCTGGAAATTCATCGCGTGGCAGCGGAGGCCATTGAGCGAGCCAAGAGCGGCGGCGGGCCAACGCTGATTGAATGCAAGACCTACCGCACGCGGGCCCATGCCGAAGGGATGGGCGACTTCACCTACCGCACAAAGGAAGAAGTCGCAGCCTGGAAGGAGAAGTGTCCGATCGTGCGGCTGCGTGAGGCCATCCAGAGGTCGGGAGACGCGGATCTGGTGTCCCGACTCGACGAGATCGACCAAGAAGTCGCTCAGATGGTTCGCGAGGCCCGCGAGTTCGCGGAATCGAGCCCCGTGCCCGATCCCAAGTCGGCAGCGACGCATGTCTACTCGATCCCCGCAGCTCCTGTCTCGGCCCCGCCCGCTGCTCCGCAGTCCCGCTCGGTCACGTTCGTCGCAGCCACGCTCGAAGCCCTCGATCAGGCGATGGCGAGCGATCCCTCGATCTTCGTGATGGGAGAGGGGATCGGCGTGCGTGGAGGGAACTTTACGACGACACTCGGGCTGCATGCCAAGTACGGCGGCGAGAGGCTGTGCGATACTCCGATCTGTGAACGCGGCTTCGTGGGTCTGGCCTGCGGCGCGGCGATGACCGGGACTCGCCCGGTGATCGACTTCATGTTCATCGACTTCATCAACGATTCGTTCGGAGAGATCGTCAATCAGATCACCAAGATGCAGTACATGAGCAGTGGTCGCCTGCAGATGCCAGTGCTGCTGCGCGGCTGCGGTGGCGTGGGGCACTCCGCTGCGACGCACCACTCGGGGATGTACCACTCGATCTACTCCCACATTCCCGGCCTGCGGGTCTTGCTGCCGTCGAATCCGTACGATGCCAAGGGGCTGATGGCCCATGCCCTCCGCAGCCGCGATCCGGTGCTGTTCCTGGAGCACCGCGAACTGATGCAGACCAAGGGGGACGTGCCACTGGAGTACTACGAGATTCCATTCGGCCAGGCCCGCATCGCCCGAACCGGAACCGATGTGACGGTCGTCGCGTTGTCGCTGATGGTCAATCACACGCTGCAGGCTGCCCAACAGCTCGCGACCGAGGGAATCAGCGTGGAAGTCGTCGACCCGCGCACGGTCTCTCCGCTGGATCTGGACAGCATTCTCCGATCGGTCTCGAAGACGGGACGACTGCTGATCGTGGACGAAGCGTTTGGGCCCTGCGGCTTTGCCTCCGAGATCGCAGCTCAGGTGGCCGATGCGGGGTTCAATGACCTGGATGCCCCGATCAAGCGGCTGCATGGAGTACACGCCCCGACGCCGTATGCCCCGACTCTGGAGCGGGCGGTGGTGCCAAACGTCGAGCGGATCGCCCAGGTGATTCGCGAGCTGATGGGAGAGTAAGCCGATGCCATACCCGATTACGATCCCACGTCTGGGCTGGTCGATGGAAGAAGGAGTTTTCGCCGAGTGGCTGAAAGCTCCGGGAGAGATGGTCCGTGCGGGCGATATGCTCTTCCTGCTGGAGGGAGAGAAGGCTGCGCATGAGATCGAGTCGTTCGACTCGGGCGTCTTGTGTGTCCCCAGTGATGCACCGAAGCCGGGCACCACCGTCAAAGTTGGCGAAGTGATTGGGTACCTGCTGGCTGAAGGGGAACCGGCCCCGAGGACCGTGGGCGTTGCTCCGGTGGCTGCCGATCCGCCTGCGAAAGCACAGCCCGTCGCTCCGGTTCTGGCTCCGACGCGGGTTGAACTACCAAGCGTGCCGCGCGCTGCGGGGCCGGCTGCTCGCCGGCTTGCCCGGGGACTCGGTATCGATCTGAACGCCGTCTTCACCCCCGATCCCACGGGACGGGTTCTCTGTGAAGACGTCCAGCGCGCAGTCAGCGGGCGCTCACAGCTGCATGCCGTGCAGCCGATCGCCACCCCACGCGCCCGTCGAAGAGCGAGGGAGCTGGGGGTCGACTGGACGGTCCTGGCGGGAACGGGCCGCGACGGTCGGATTCGAGAACGCGACGTCTTGGCGAAATCGAGCTCAACAGCCGCTGCATCGGAGGAGATCCCTCCGACGGAAACGGGGCGCCACGTCCCGGCTTCGAAACTTCGCCGGATCATCGCCCAGCGCATGTCGGCCGGAGTTCATCAGGCAGCCCCGGTGACATTGACCACCAAGCTCAACGCCGAGGCTCTGGTCGTCTTTCGTGATCGTCTGAAGGCCGAGTCTCCGACAGGCAGTGTGCCCAGCTACAACGACATCCTGCTGCTTGAGGTCGCACGCACTCTTCGCGAATTGCCGGACCTCAACGCCTGCTGGTATCGAGACGGGATTCACCAGTACGACGGTATTCATGTCGCGACCGCCGTTGATACCGCGAACGGGCTATTGGCTCCGGTCGTTCGAGACGCCGACCAGTTGACGCTGAGTGAGATCGCTGACCGCACGCGACAGCTGATCGCCGCAGCTCGCAACGGCCAATTGAGCCAGAACCAGCTCTCGGGCACGTTCACCATATCGAGTCTGGGGATGTTCGGAGTCGACTCCTTCACCCCGATCCTGAATCTGCCGCAAGCGGGGATTCTGGGAGTCGGCCGCATCGTTGAGGAGCCGGTCGTACGGGATGGACAGCTCGCCGTCGGCAAGACGATGACGCTGAGCCTGACCTTCGATCATCGCGTCGTCGACGGAGCTCCCGCCGCCCGCTGGCTGCAGCGACTTTGCGAACGGCTGCAGCGTGTAAACCCTACGGACCGATGACACTGGTTTTCTTCTCCCTCTCCCCATGATCGATGTGACCATCACTGGGTTTGAATTTGGGGAGAGGGGGGAAGCATTCGAGACTTGCCGACGTTCTGACCATCGCTCCTGCTCGCCAATCAACTTCGGCCCACGAATTCTGATTCACCCGGCGGTGCAGTACACTCCTCCGCGTGGCAAAGCAGGCGACACTTTTTGAACTCCCTCCCGATCCGCTGCCGTGGGAACTGGCTGCGGATGCAGACCGCGTCGTGGCTGGGGTCGTGCTGGCGCGGCCGATGGAAACGGTGTACCACTATCTGGTCCCAGAGCCGCTACGCGAGATCATCAAGCCCGGACAACGAGTACGGGTGCCGCTGGGGGCGGGCGACTCGCCGACGCTCGGCTACTGCGTCGAGGTCGGCACAACCGCGCCGACCTCCCGGCGGCTGAAATCGGTGCTGGAGATCCTGGACCGCGATCCGCTGATCGGGCCCGAGATGCTGGCCCTCACCAAGTGGATCGGCGAGCGGTATCTCGCCAGCTGGGGGCAGGTGCTGGAGACCGTGATCCCAGCCGGAGTCAAGAAGCAGTCGGGCACCCGCGAGATTGTCTGCTACGTCCCGGCAGAGGGGCTGTCGGAGAAGGTCCTCTCGACTCGGCTCAGCAAGAAGCAGCGGGCTGTGGTCGATGTGCTTCTGGCAAGTACAGAGCCACTCGCCGTTGACGAACTCGCGATGAAAGCCGACTGCGGAACTGGACCAATCCAGTGGCTGCGCGAGCGACAGCTGATCGTGCCGATGAAGCGGCGGATGTCGACCTGGGAGGACGAAGATGTTGGCCCGGTCAACCCACAGACCGATCTGGTCCTGAACGAAGACCAGCAGAAGGCGGTGAACCAGATTCTGTCTCTGGTTCGTAAGAAAGAGCACCAGACGGTCCTGCTGCATGGAATCACCGGCAGCGGCAAGACCGAAGTCTACATCCAGACAATTCGCGAGATCGTCAGCTACGGCAAACAGGCGATCGTGCTGGTTCCGGAGATCTCGCTGACGCCGCAGACGATCCGGCGGTTCCGCAGTCGGTTTGACTCGGTGGCTGTGCTGCATAGCCACCTGACCGATTCGGAGCGTCACGCCCAGTGGCAGCGAATCGCAGCGGGGGGAGTCCAGGTCGTCGTGGGAGCTCGCAGTGCGATCTTCGCCCCGACACCCCAACTCGGCTTGATCATCATCGACGAAGAACATGAGACGACATTCAAGCAGCAGACCACACCGCGTTATCACGCCCGCGAGGTGGCTCGCGAGCGGGCCCGCCTCGCCGGGGTGCCACTGATCCTGGGCTCAGCCACTCCCACTCTGGAGTCACTGGTCCGGACTCGGCAGAAGAAGGATCTCTTAATCTCGATGCCCCGCCGGGTCGAGGGGCGTCCGCTGCCGCCGGTCTCGATCGTCGATGTCCGCAACGATCCGCATGTGCAGCGCGGCGAGGCGATCGGCCGGGCCTTGATGAACAGCGTCACGCAGTGCGTCCGCGATGGAGGGCAGGCGATCCTGTTCCTGAACCTGCGTGGGTACTCGCCCGTGCTGTGGTGTCAGAAGTGCGGCGTCGGTGTGCGCTGCCCCGATTGCGACCTGACGCTGACCTGGCACGCCGACCGGCAGAAGGTCGTCTGTCACAGCTGTGATTACGAGGCCGCCAAGCCCGCGGTCTGTCCGAACTGTCAGTTCCCGGGGCTGAAGTACCTGGGCACGGGTACACAGCGGCTGGAGCAGGAACTGGCCGCCAAGTTCAAGGGGATGCGTCTGCTCCGCATGGACAGCGACTCGATGAAGGCCCCCGGCAGCCACGACGAGGCCCTCGAACGGTTCCGCAGGCACGAGGTCGACATCCTGCTGGGAACGCAGATGATCGCCAAGGGACTCGACTTCCCCAACGTCACGCTGGTCGGAGTGGTCGCCGCCGACACTCTGCTGCATCAGCCCGACCTGCGGGCCAGCGAGCGAACGTTTCAGCTGATTGCCCAGGTCGCGGGCCGGACAGGTCGCGGCGAGAAAGGGGGCCGTGTGATCGTGCAGACCAGCTGTCCCGACGAGCCGGTGATTCAGCGGGCCGCCAAGCACGATTATCTCGGTTTCGCGGCGGGCGAGCTGCGACATCGACAGGAGCTGAAGGCTCCGCCGTTCACACACCTGGCCCGGATCATTCTGCGTGGTGAACACGAAACGCAGGTCAACGAAGAGGCCCGTCGGATCACGCTGCTGTATCGAGAGGCTGCGAAGGCTCAGAACCGCCCAGTCCGCATCCTCGGCCCTGCCCCAGCTCCACTGACCCGGCTGCGGAAGATGTTCCGCTTTCACTTTCAGCTGTCGGCCGAATCCCTCGACGAGATTCACGCCCTGTGGCGCGAGGTTCAACCGAAGATCGACGTGCATCCGAATGTGGAGATGACGATCGATGTCGATCCGCTCGATATGCGGTAACGCGGTGGAGCAGGGCTGCGGAATTCTGGCGAATTCCGCTACACGCGGAGGATGCCGACTGTCCCTAGCAGTGCGACCGCGATGAGGGCGATGACTCCCCAGCGGAACCGCCACGAGAGGAGCATCTCGACAAAGAGCAGCCCGAGGGCCGTCCAGATCAGTGGGCGCGAGTAACTCGATGAGCCGTTCGAGGAACTGGACTGGGCCGACACGGGGGTGGAGCGTTCGAGCCCCCAGTCGAACTTGAGCCCAGCCAGGACACCGCGACGCAGAGACTCCTCGGAGACAGTGCGGATATCACTCTCGCGCGGGTCGGCATTGACCGCGAAGGTCCGTCTCAGATTCAGCGGCGAAGCTGCTGTCATCTGATAGAAGCCTGCGGATCCGGTCTCGGGCCAGAACAGGACGGTTTCCGGTTGGGAGGTCGCGACATCGCGCGTCTCTGTCAGGGCATCGACGGTCTTCGCGTCGGGAAGCATCAGTGTGCCTTCGACAGGTTGCGGCACATCCAACCGCACGGGGCTGCCGACCAGCAGTGGTTCTGACTGGATTCGTCCGGCCATTGAGAACTGAAGCAGGCGATTCATCAGCGGAACAAAGCTGGGCCATAAGACCCAGTTCCCCCAGCTGTCGTCGAGTGAAGTGGTGACTAGTACGACTCGCCCTTTGCCGAAGGGGCGTTCGAGGATCGCGGGATCTCCCGTCGTCCAGGGGAGCACGGTGGTCCAGTTTCCATCGGCTTTGGCCGTCACGCGGACAAAACGCGATACCGGCGAGGTGGCCAGCCCAGAGTCGCTGCGGCCTCGAAACGGACTGAGTACCGGATGGTCAAGGTTGCCGGTCTCAAAGGTCGCCGGTTCATCGGAGCGGTCGACGATCTCTCGCACATCCACCGGCGCCAGCGAGCCCCAGGACTCGACGAAGCGGTTCGTGTCGACTTGGTCTCCCCACCCGATGACGAGCCCGCCGCCTTGCTGCACGAAGTCGGCCAAACGAGTGACGCCCCCCGCAGGCAGACCCGCCACGTCGCACATGACGACCGTATCGAAGCGAGCCAGATCGGTCGTCGCCAGTTCCCCGGGAGTGCAGATCGTCGGGATGAACGGGCTGGAGTCGGCCGCGAGCGGGGTTCCAGCCGACATGGCCGGGGCGAGCGTCAACTTCACAAACCCACTGGCAGACTCGGCCAGCTTGGGGGCGGGCCGACCATCGACCAGCAGCACTTCCAGATGCTTCCGCCCCGCCACGACCCGCTGAATCTGATTGTCGGTCGCAATCGAATCGGAGAGAATCCGGGCCTCCAACAGGACCTCGGAACCGGCCTCCGGAAGCTTGAGTGTGGCTGTGATTTTCTGTTCGGATCCAGCGGCTACGGTGACCGGCTGACTGAAGCGTACCACTCTGTCCGCGAGGATCTCGATGTCCCGCGTCTGGTCTTCGCTGGTGTGATTCACCAGCGTGACCTCGGCGTGGAATGGACGGCCCGTTAAGGCCACTTGCTCGGGGACCTGAAACGACTTGAGCGACAGATTCGTCGGCGGCGGACCGCTGGCATCGACAAGAAACATCGAGGCCCGCGTCTCGAACCCCTGCAACAGCTGACGCAGCTGGGACTCTTCCGCCGGCGTTTCGAGCGACCACTGTGTGGCCTGGAAATCACTGATGATGAACAGCTCGACGAGTTCATTGGCAGGTGCTTCGCTGAGCAGGTCCTGGACCTGTCGCAATGAGGCGGCCAGGTCACCCGCGTCGTCGAGTTGTGGCAGGCGATCGATCTCCCGCAGGACATCCTCACGGTCATGCGCGGGGCGGCGGATGATGACGGGCGAGACCGCGTTCCCGATGCGGCACAGATTGAAGGTGTCACCCGCTCCGGAGCTGAGGACAATCTCACGGGCCAGCTGGCGGGCGCGGTCCATGCGGGTCGCATCCCCAACGCGTGCCGACATGCTCAGCGAACCGTCGATCAGCAGCACCCGGTGACGATGCGGAGCGGAGTCTCCGACCGACGAACTGCCCGTGACAAAGGGCCGGGCCACCGCGATCGCCAGCAGGGCGAGCAGTAGACACCGCACCAGCAGGACCAGCAGCGACTCCAGACGCACCCGCCGGGCATGGCGGTTGACGACCTCGCGCAGGAACTGCATCGGAGCCCACAACTGGACCCGCGGGTTCTGCCGCCGCCACAGGTGAATAGCAATCGGAACCGCCAAACTCCCCAGCCCCCAAAGCCAAAGCGGGCTGGTGAAACCGAACGCCAGAAGTGAGGGGGCCGAAAGCATGTGGGCAGCATAGGTTGCGGTGGGCGGTTCTGTCAGCTGTTGGGGGGAAGCTGTCAGCGATTGGGTGCTTTCGCTCATTGGTGGTCCCCGCTGGATTCGGCATAGTTCCATCCTGCTCGGATCGGCCACGCATCGAGGCTACGACTCGACGATGGCATTGAGCCCTCCGCCATGAAAGGGCACGACAAATCAGCCTGGGGCAGAGAGACCATCGGGAGCGCCGCCCCAGGTCGCAGAGTTCCTGCCTGCCGAGCCCTGTGAGGGCGGAACAGAGGCTCATCGGACTTCTGCTTCGCCCCGTCAGGGCTTGGGCCAATCAAGCCAATCAAGCAATTCCAACCCAGGACGGCGCTACGCGGCTATCGCCGCTGCGCTCTGCCCTGGGCTGGTTTGTGATGCCCCTTCGGGGCGGAATAGAGCCCGGTGCGATGAATAAACGCTGGCGTTGGTGACGTCCAAAGTGGTCGACTCGGGCTTCGCGCGATCGCCTTTCGGGGGACCACCAATAGGCGAATGCCTCCTCAGCGTTCTTTCACGGCCCTCGACCGAGACATTCGATTGATAAATCGTGACAATGCACCCGCGTCCCGGTCCTTCCTTACGACGAGTTCCCCATGAGTCGGGCTGCCGAGTTCATTGTCACCAGTCATATCCCTGAGCTGCGGCAGGCGGTCGCGACGGCTCGTGTGTCGGGCTGTACGATTGGCTGCGTGCCGACGATGGGGGCACTGCACGCGGGGCATGTCAGCTTGATTGAAGAGGCCCGGACGCGGACCGACTTTGTGGTCGTCACGATCTTCGTGAACCCCTCGCAGTTCGCGCCGCACGAGGATCTGGCCAAGTATCCGCGGCCACTCGAACGCGATCTGCAGCTGTGCCGCGATGCAGGGGCGAGTCTGGTCTATGTCCCGGAAGTTCCGTCGCTCTATCCGCCGGGGTTTCAGACGTGGGTCACAGTCGACGAGCTCTGCAAGCCGCTGGAGGGGACCTTCCGCGCGACTCACTTCCGGGGCGTGACGACGATCGTGCTGAAGCTGTTCAACATCGTTCAGCCGGATGTGGCGTGTTTTGGAGCCAAGGACTATCAGCAGCAGACGATCATTCGACGGATGGTGAAAGATCTCGATCTGCCCGTGGAGATCGTCGTCTGCCCCACCATTCGCGAGCCAGATGGGCTCGCGATGAGCAGCCGCAATGTCTATCTGAGCAAGTCCGAGCGGGTGACAGCGCTCACGCTTTCCCAGGCGCTGGCCATGGCTCAGGAGAAGCTCGACGCCGGGGAGCGAGATGTGGCTGCGATCCGCACGGCAATGCGGGCGATGCTCGAGGCGCAGCCGATGCAGGTCGACTATGTCGAGATCGTGGACCCGGACTCGCTGGAGACAGTGACCGTTGCCCAGTCTCGTATGGTGGCACTCCTCGCGGCGCGGGTGGGATCGACCCGGCTTATCGATAACCGCGAACTGCGGGCGTAACGAGCGATCAGCGGTCAGCCAGAAACACTGGCGCGTTTACCGAGCGATCGGCGGAAACGAACCGAGGTCGCGAGATTCGTCAGAATCCCGCGACCTCGTGGTTCAATCTCGCTGGTGTGAGCGCCTCGCCTTAACGCTTGGCAGCTACCTGATTCAGGCCGGTGACGTAGTCGAGCGTGACGTTCAACAGCTCGTCGTTGTAGAAATTCTTGGGGAAAACTTCCTTCGACTTCTTGTCGGGGTCGTCCTCGCCCAGCTGCTTCTTTTCTTCTTCGACGATCGCCTTGTCGGTCTCGCGCTCGGCCCGCAGGACCGATTCCTTCAGAGAGACTTCCTTACGGCTCTTGCGTTCCATGAACCGGGAGATCCCCTGCTCGACCTTCTTGAAGTCCTCGTTGCCACCGACCCGTGATTCACTGCTCTTCTGCAGTGCCGCGATCAGATCGGTGCTGACGCGGTTGCCGGGAGCGTAACGAGCATTGCGAATCTGGTCGAACGGCAAGGCATTGTCGAGACCGGCTTCGCCCTCGTCGATGTGATCGAGGATCGAGGGGAGCACGACATCGGAGCGGACTCCGCGGTTCTGGGTGCTGTCGCCGTTCACGCGGTAGAATTGCTGGATCGTCATCTTCAGACGGCCCAGATCGCTGCCGGCTCCTCCGAAGGGACGGAATCCCTGGCGGGCCGAGACCGGCATCAGGTTCTGGACGGTTCCCTTACCGTGAGTTGTCGAGTCTCCAATGATGATGCCGCGGCGGTAATCTTTGATCACTCCCGCGAAAATCTCCGATGCTGAGGCGGAGAGGCGATTGCAGACCACGATCAGCGGACCGGTGTAGAGGGCCCCCGGGACTTCGTCGTCAAGCTCCTTCACCCGACCGGTGGGGTCCTTAACCTGCACAACAGGCCCCT
>Ga0315902_10013483_pt1 | contig 10568 bp, 6 predicted proteins | sample LakEriMetagenome_9_FD_203523 | JGI IMG/M metagenome (GOLD analysis project Ga0315902, IMG submission 203523) | Freshwater fungal communities from buoy surface, Lake Erie, Ohio, United States - Buoy 12 MA117 | ecosystem: Environmental > Aquatic > Freshwater > Lake > Lake biofilm | place: USA...
GACGTCGATGCGGCCAAGGCGGCGCGCCTCCTCGGGCACCGGATGCAGGCGCTTCGGGCCGCCCAGCCAGGGCACCGGCGAGGCGCGCTCCGAGAAGTGCGGGTCGGTGAGCACGCGCAGGCCGCCTACCTCGAGCAGCAGCGTGGCATGACCGAACCAGGCCACGCGGGTGGCCTGGGTGTCGGCGCGCACGCCGGCGGCGTGCGCTCCCGGGCCGGCCGGGCCGGTCGGCGCTGCGGTGCCAGCCGGGCCGGCCCCGCCGGCCGTGTCGCCCACCGACAGGACGCGCCACGCCTCGGCATCACCCGGCCCATCGGCCGCCGCCCAACGCCAGGCCGCCGGCAAGGATCGCCACGCCGCGGCGATGCGCCCGGGCGCGACCAGCGCATCGAGATCGAGGTCGCGGCGCGACCACCACCAGCGCGCAAGCTCCGACAGGGGCTTGTTGACCCGCGTGCCGTCGCTGTTGACATAGCCGTCGTCGCGGTGGTGCGCGGCGCGCGGCCGCTGGTCACCGACCGAGACCGGGGCGCAGCCGCCCAGCGCCAGCGCGAGCGCCAGGAGCAGCGCCGCCAGACCGGGCGCGGGGCAGCGGGGCGATGCCGGACGAAACGCCACGAAACGCCGTGATGGTTGCGTGCGCAACGGTCGTCCGAATGCCCTCGCCCGCGCTCAGTCCATCTGCGTGACGAACTTGGTGTTCAGGTAGCCGTCGAAGGTTTCGGTGCCGCCCTCGCTGCCGATGCCGCTGTCCTTGATGCCGCCGAACGGCGTCTCGGCCAGCGCCTGACCGAAGTGGTTGATGTTGACCATCCCCGACTCCAGACCGTTCTGCACCGCGAGCGCGTTCTTCGTGGAGGTGGTGAACGCGTACGACGACAGGCCGTAGGGCAGCGCGTTGGCCCGGCGCAGCACCTCGTCGACGTCCTTGAAGGGCGCGAAGGGCGCGATCGGGCCGAAGGGCTCGGAGGTCATGACCAGGCTGTCATCGGGCACGCCGGTGATGACCGTGGGCGCGAAGAAGTTGCCGATCTCGCCCAGCCGCTCGCCACCGACCTCGATGCGCCCGCCGCGGGCGCGCGCGTCCTCGATGAACTGCGCCATCGCCGGCAGCCGCCGGTCGTGCGCGAGCGGGCCCATCCTGGTGTCGGCCTCCAGGCCCGGGCCCACCTTGAGCTCGCGGGTCTTGGCGATGAAGCGCTCGACGAAGCGGTCGTAGGCCTTCTCCTGCACGTAGAAGCGGGTGGGCGACACGCAGACCTGGCCGGCGTTGCGGAACTTGAAGCCCACCAGCAGGTCGCAGGCGCGGTCGATGTCGGCGTCGTCGAAGACGATGACCGGCGAGTGGCCGCCGAGCTCCATCGTCACGCGCTTCATGTGCGAGCCGGCGAGCGCGGCGAGCTGCTTGCCCACCGGCACCGAGCCGGTGAACGAGACCTTGCGCACGATCGGCGACTTGATCAGGTACTCCGAGACCTCGCCGGGCACGCCCCAGACCAGGTTCAGCACGCCCGGGGGCAGGCCGGCGTCGTGGAACATGCGGGCGATGGCCACCACGGCGCTGGGCGCGTCCTCGGGGCCCTTGATGACGATGGTGCAGCCGGCGCCCACGGCCGCGGCGATCTTGCGGATGGCCTGGTTGTAGGGAAAGTTCCAGGGCGTGAAGGCGGCGCACACGCCGATGGGTTCGCGCAGCACCATCTGGCGCACGTTGGGCAGGCGCGGCGGGATCACCCGGCCGTAGATGCGCCGGCACTCCTCGGCGTGCCACTCGCAGTGCTCGGAGCACGACACCACCTCGCCGATCGCCTCGGCCAGCGGCTTGCCCATGTCGAGCACGATGTTGCGGCCGATCTCCTTGGACCGCTCGCGGGTGAGCTCGGCCACCTTGCGCAGGATGCGGCTGCGCTCCAGGGGCGAGCTCTTCTTCCAGCTCTCGAAGGCGCGCTGCGCGGCGGCCAGCGCGCGGTCGAGGTCTTCACGGGTGGCGTGCGGCAGCCTGGCGATGACCTGGCCGGTGGCCGGATCGACGACGTCCTGCTCGCGGCGGCCGCCGCCCTTGACGAATTCGCCGTCGATGTAGAGGCACAGGTCTTCGTAGCCGGCGTGCGCAACGGCGGCCTGCTCGGGGCGGGTGGCGGTGTTCATGGGGGGTCTCCTGAGGGTGCGATGGACCGGCGGCAGGGACTGCCGCGACGCAGCGGCGACGGTATCGGCAATCGGGGGGGCGTGCAATGCCGGCAACGAAACACGGGCTATTCCGGCCGTGGGATCGGATGGGCTATACCTGTCCTTGATGAACACGCAGCCACTTCCTGCGCCCGTCGCTTACATCGGCCACCCTCTGGTTGCGGCGAAACTCGCGCCCCGACCGGGCGGGGCCCGACACCTGCCTCGACCGCGTCTGCGGGCATCGCTCGACGACGACGCCGTAAGGCTGGTCCTCGTCCGGGCGCCCGCGGGCTTCGGCAAGACCACCTTTCTCACCGAGTATCACGGCTGGCTGCAGGCGCAGGGCGTGGCCGTGGGATGGTTGACGCTCGACGATGGCGACAACGACGTCTCCCGCTTCCTGACCCACATGCTGGCCGCCTTCCAGTCGGTGGACCCCAGCCTCGGGCTGATCCGTTCCGACCGCCTTTCCGGCACGGCGAACGTGGCGGTCGATGGCAGCACGGCCGGCGCTGCGATCGACCTGGTTCACCGGCTGTCGGTCCAGCGCGAGGCCTTCGCGCTCTTCCTCGACAACGTCGAAGCGGTGCGCGCGCCGACCGTGGTCGGCATGATTCGCACGCTCCTCGAGGCCCTTCCGGTTGGCGGCCGCATGATCATCGGCAGCCGCGAAACGCCGCGGCTCGGTCTGGGACGCCTGCGCGCCCATGGGCAACTCGTGGAGATCACCCAGGAAACGCTGCGATTCTCCGACGAGGAATCTGCCACGCTGCTGCGCGAGCAGTTCGGGCTGGCACTCGACGCCTCCTCGCTCGCTCTGCTTCAGGCTCGCACGCAGGGCTGGGCGGCCGCTACGTGGCTGGCCGCCCTGGCGCTGCGCGATCACCGCGACCCCACCGGCTTCGTGCGCACCTTCGGCGGATCGCACGCGGCGGTGGCCGACTACCTGCTCGATGACGTCCTGTCGCGTCTGCCGGCGGAGTCGCGTGACTTTCTGCTTGCGATCAGCGTGCTCGACGAACTGCACCCGCCCTTGTGCGACGCCCTCACCGGCCGCCATGACAGCGCGGAGCGGCTGAGCGCGCTCGAGCAGGCTGGTCTCTTCGTGATTCCCCAGGGCCCGGACGGCCGGTCATTTCGGCTGCATCCGCTGTTCCAGGATTTTCTGCGCACGGAACTGGCGCGTGCCGACTGCGACGCTGCGGGCAGGCTGAAGCAGCGGGCCGCAGAGTGGCATCTGCAGCGCGGCCAACCCGTGGCCGCGCTCGACCATCTGATCGGCGCCGGCGAGGTTGCCGGGGCGATTGCGCTGCTGCGGGAACATGCCGAGCCGCTGCTCTGGCGGGGTCGGGTGCTGCTGCTCACGCGCTTTTTCGATCGGCTGCCGGCGGCCGCCGACGCGTTGGCCCCCCCAACGCTCCCGTGCGCCCATGCCTGGGCGCTGCTGCTCACGCACCGCCTGCGGGAAGCCGGCAGGCAGTTCGATCAGGTCGAGGCTCGCGACGCGCTCCCGCCCGAGGTGGTCCTCAATATCGCCACCGGACGCGCCTTCCTGCTGGCAATGACCGACCGGATCGATGACGCACTTCTCGCGTGGAGTACCACCGAGGGCCTGATCGACCAGGCGGCGCCGACGAGCGATGGGCGGGCCTTCCTGGTGAGCATCCGGCAGAATTCGTATGCGTGCTGCCTGATCGCCGCCAACCGGTTCGACGAGGCTCGGCGTGCGCTGGCGGCGGGCGTGCCCTCACACCGCCGTCTGGCCAGCTCCTTCAACCTCGCGGTGTCGATCTGCCTGGAGGGGTCCGCCGAACTCGCCCGTGGCCGGGTCGGCGCCGCCGTGACAGCGTGCCGCGCCGCAGTGATGGCAGCCACCACGCACCCCGGCCAGCATGCGCCCGGCAGCATCATCGCGGCGGCCTTCCTCGCCGAAGCCTGCTACATCGGCGGCGAGATCGCGGAGGCAGGCCGTCTGCTCGATGCCTGCCTGCCGCTGATCGACGAGATCGGTGCGCCCGATCAGCTGATCACCAGTCATGTCGTGCTCGCGAAGATCGCCTGGCGCCAGGGTCGTCAGGCGCAGGCATTCGATCATCTCGCGAAGCTCGAACGCAGGGGCCTGCATGGCGGTCTCGCCCGGCTCGCCGCCTCGGCATGCCTGATGCGATCCCATCTGTGGATCCTGGCCGGCGACACCGCAGCGGCCGCCCGCGAGATCAGCCGTGCGGCGCTGCTCGACCCTCGGGATCCCGGCGGACCGCTCAGCCTGCATGCGAACGACACGCTGGGGCTGGAGCTCGCCCGGCTGCGCCTGATGATCCACACCGGCCAGGAAAGCGCGGCCGAAGCGCCGCTTCGATCGGCGATCGCCCGGGCCTGCGAGCAAGGGCGCCTGCGCCGCGCGGGCTGCCTGCGGATCCTGCTGGCCATCGCCCTCGGAGCTTGCGGCAGGCCCATGCAGGCCCGGGCCGTCCTGCACGAGGCTGCGCGCGATCAGGAAGCAGGCGCGCTCACGGTGGTCATCGAGGACGAAGGCCCGCGGGCCCGAGAGATGCTGGCCTGGCTCCAGGCGCCGGACACCGAGCCGGGCGCCGCGCCGCGCGAGGCTGCGGGCGTCCGCGCAGACTGCGCGCAGCCCAGCGCCGGACGGGCCGCGCACGAGGACGGTGGTCTGATCGAAGCCCTCACCGCCAGCGAGCAGCGCATCCTGATGCTGCTGGCCGAGGGCCACGCCAACCGCGTCATCGCCCGACGCCTGTTCGTGACCGAGTCGACCGTGAAGACCCACCTGCGCAGCATCAGCGCGAAACTGGGCGCCACCAACCGGACGCACGCGGTCGCGATCGCGCGTCGGCGGGGGCTCATCGCCGAACCCGGTTGAGGCCGGATCGGCGTGTCGCCGGGCCCCTCGACCGGCTCCCCGAGCGCGCGCGGTCCTCTACAGCGTGCGCGCGATGAGTTCCTTCATCACCTCGTTGGTGCCGGCATAGATCCGCCCGATGCGCGCGTCGGCGTACATCCGAGCGATGGGATAGTCGTTGATGTAACCATAGCCGCCGAAGCACTGCAGGCAGTCGTCGAGCACTCGGCACTGCATGTCGGAGGTCCACCACTTGGTCATGTAGGCGGCCTGCGGATCCAGCGTGCCGTCGAGCAGTCGCTGGATGCAGTCGTTGACGAAGCTGCGAACCACGTGGGCCATCGTCGCGCACTCGGCCAGCTTGAAGCGCGTGTTCTGAAAATCGAAGACGGGCTGACCGAAGGCCTTGCGCTCCCGCGTGTAGTCGATCGTGAGCTCGATGGCGCGCTCGATCACCGCCGCCGAGGTCACCCCGACGATCAGCCGCTCGTAGGGCAGCTGACTCATGAGCTGCGTGAAGCCCTGCCCTTCGGTGCCGCCCAGGAGATTGTCGGCAGGCACGACCACATCATCGAAGAACAACTCACAGGTGTCCGCGGCATGCTGGCCCATCTTGTCGAGCACGCGCCCCACGCGAAAGCCGGCCGGTGCCGGGTCGACCTCGACCGCAAGCAGAGAAACCCCTCGCGAACCCAGTGACGGATCGGTCTTGCAGGCGACCAGCACGAGCTGCGCGGTGCTGCCGTTCGTGATGAAGGTCTTTGCGCCGTTGAGCACATAGTGGTCGCCCCGCCGCTCGGCGCGGGTCGCGATGGATTTGAGGTCCGACCCGGTGCCGGGCTCGGTCATCGCAATGCTGGTCAGCCACTGGCCACTGGCCAGTTTCGGCAGCCAGCGGTCGCGCTGCCGGGGCGTGCCGTAGTCGAGGATGTAGTGCGCCACGATCGAGTGCACCGAGTGCTTCATGGGCATCTCGACTCGCGCGGTCTCGTCGAGGATCACGAACTGATGCGCGATGCTGCCGCCAGCACCGCCATAGCGCTCCGGCAGCTCGGGCAACATCATGCCGAGCTCGCCCATGCGACGCCAGATGTCGGCGTCGATGCGACCCTGGGCACGCCACCCAGGCAGGCGCGGGGCGAGCTCGGTCTGCGCGAAACGTCGGACCTGTTCGCGAAAGAGCGCGATCTCGTCGGTCATCCAGGGGTAGCGGTAGACCCGCGGCGGCATGCGATTTCTCCGGAATGAGGCCTGCGCGGCGCAGGCTCGAGGCTGGCACGTCGTTCAGGCGGCGGCACCGCCCGGGTCGGCATGTCGCTCGACCAGCAGGAACTTCTGTACCTTGCCGGTGGGGGTGCGAGGCAAGGCCTCGGTCTGCAGCACGATCTGCCGCGGAGTCTTGAAGCTCGCCAGGCCCGCGCGGCAATGCCTGACCAGCGCATCGGCGGACACCGCCGCGCCGGGTGCGACCACCACCACCGCGCTGACACGCTCGCCCCAGAGAGGATCCGGCAGACCGATCACCGCGCACTCGACCACCCCCGGGAATGCGAGCAGCGCCTCCTCGACCTCGGCGGCGAATACATTCTGGCCACCGGAGACGATCATGTCCTTCTTGCGTCCCCGGATGAACAGGTAGCCTTCGTCGTCGAAGCTGCCGAGGTCGCCGGTGTGGATCCAGCCGTTGCGGAAGGTCTCAGCCGACTTCGCCGGGTTGTCGTGATAGGCCGTGACACCGGTGGGCGCGCGCGCGACGATCTCGCCGGTCTCGCCGATCGGCACCGGCTGGCCACGGTCGTCGACCACCCGGACCTCGGCATGGGCGATCACGCGCCCGATCGAGGTCGGGCGGCGCTGACGGTCCGTGGGATTGCTGACGACCAGCGCGCCGGTCTCCTGCATGCCGTAGTACTCGTAGAGCGCCGGACAGATGCGCTCGGTCACGCCCCGGCGAACGGGATCAGGCAACATCGCCCCGGCAAACACCGTGGCGCGCAGGGAGGCAAGCCGGCGACTTGCCAGGTCCGGATGCGCCAGCAGCATCGCGCCCATCGTAGGCACGAGGTTGGTGATCGTCACCCCTTCCTCGTCGATCAGCCGCAACACCGTGGCCGGCTCGAAGTTCACGATCACATGGGTCAGCCCGTGATACAGGCCGGCGGCAACCCATGCGAAACCGACGCGGCCGAACATCGGAAAGACCGTCATCAACACATCGGTCGGCACGATGTCGAGCGCCGTGAACATCGGCATCAGCGTGGCGTTGTTGTAGTGCGTGAGGACGTAGCACTTCGGCAGCCCGCTGGTGCCGGAGGTGAGGTTGAAATAGAAGGGGTCGCTTTCGTCGAGCTCGCAGACCGGCTCGGTCTCGGGCTGCTCCGCGATCAGACGCTCGTAGTCGTGGCAGCCCGCGGCATCTGGTGCCCCGAAAACGATCCGCTCGCCCAACGTGGGCACCTCGGCTGGCGCACGGGCGATCACCTCGGCAAACCGCCCCTCGGCGATCAGAACCCGTGCACGCAAGGAGCGCATCAGGTCCATCATTTCCGCGGGAGCAAGCCGGTAGTTGAGCGGCAGCCCGACGATGCCGGTGCGCGCACACGCAAACAGCGCCTCGACGATTTCCGCCCGATTGGTCGACAGAATGGCCAGAACGTCGCCCTTGCGCAGCCCGGCGGCGAGCAGGGCATGGGCCAGCCGGTTGGTGCGGGCATCGATCTCGCGAAAGCGCAATCGTCTGCCGGTCTCGGCACAGACGATGCCGATGCGCTCTCCGTGACGAACCGCCGCGGTGCTCAGCAGACTGCCGACGAGCAACTGGCCGATGGCCCCTGGCATGCCCATCCTCCTGGTCAACGGGCTGCGGAGGCGCCGCTGCGATGGTCGTCCGGAAAACGCGGAGGCCGGCGATCGAGAAAGGCGCGCACACCTTCGGCGAACTCGGGCCCGCGTGCCGCGGCCACGATGGTCTCGCGCTCGGCTTCCAGCTGATCGGCCAGCGCTGTCGACCGAGCGGCTTGCACCAGCCGCTTCATGGCAGCCTGCGCGCCGGCCGGCCCGGCACGAAGCCGACGAGCCAGCCCGATCGCGGCCTCGTCAAGCCCGGCTCGGGGGTGGATCGCATTGACGAGACCGATCTCGAGCGCTCGGTGGGCATCGAAGGGAGCCGAGAGCAGCAGCAGCTCCAACGCCCGCCTCTCGCCGATCAGCCGGGGCAGATGCCAGGTGGCCCCAAGATCCGGCGTGGCTCCGATGCCGGCGTAGGCCAGATTGAATCGGGTGTCGTCGGCGGCAAGCACGAGATCCGCGAGGTTCATCAGACCCAGCCCACCACCGGCCACCGCGCCGTGCACGGCGGCCACGACGACGACCGGACTCTCGGCCAGGCGCACGAGCGCCCGGTTGAGCCGCCCGAGCAGGGCGTCGATTCGTGCGTCCATGCCCGGTCGATCGGGCGCCAGAAAAGCCATCGATGCGCCCGGACAGAACATCGGTCCCTCGGCGCGAAGCAGCAGCACGCGCAGTCGTGCATCAGCCACCACCCGATCGATGGCGTCGATCAACGCGGCGCCGCTCGAGGCATCGATCGCATTGCGGCTCATCGGGTCATCGAGCGTGAGGATCGCGATGCCGTCGTCGATGGCCAGGCGCACCGGGGAAGCCGCACCCGACCCCGGCGAGGTGTGATCGGCGAGCGGCTTCACGGGCCGATCACTTCGCCGAAGAGCACCCACTGCCGGCCGTCGAAGCGCGCCAGGCGAAGCTGCTCGATCGGGTTATGGTCGTCGGGGCCGGTATTGATCCGGATGCCCGGCAGCAGCCCCGGCAGTTCGACATTCCTCAGGCTGGCTGCCTGACGCATCACGTTCTCGCGCGACAGATCGTTGCCGGCCTGCCGCAAGGTGTGGACCATCGCCTGCGCCATCGCCTGCGCATAGACGTTGACCCAGTCCTCGAGGCTTCCCTCGGGGTAGTAGCGGCGCATGAAGGCCCGCCACTCGTTCATGGCCGGGTCGTTGGCCCATGCCACGTCGGTCGGGTCCTTCATGTAGGCACTGCTGACGATGCCCACGGCGTTCTCGAGGCCCGCCGGCTTGAGCACCGAGCCAACCGACGCGCTCACATTACCCAGCACATGAAGCGGCTTCCACCCCATGGCCGCTACCTTGCGGATCGACATGGCGGCGAACTTGGGCGTTGTCAGATTGAGCAGGACGTCAGCGCCCGAAGCCTGCAGGCTGATCAGCTGGGTATCGACGCCGGTGTCGGTCAGCTCGTAGGACTTCTCGGCGACGATGATGGTCCGGGCCCGCTCGCCCAGGCCCATGCGAAAGCCCGTGAGCAGGTCCTTGCCGAAGTCGTCGTTCTGATAGAGCACGCCCACTCGCGCCCCTGGTCGTTCGCGCATCAACCAGCGCGCATAGACCATCCCCTCGGTCTGGTAACTGGGGTTGAAGCCCATGGTCCAGGGGAAGTTCTTCGGGTCGCCCCACTTGGTGGCCCCGCTGCTCACGAAGAGCTGAGGCACCCGGTTCTGGTTCAGATAGCGATGCACCGCCGACGAGGTCGGACTGCCGATGGTGTGGACGAACAGCACGTTCTCGCTCTCGACCAGGCGACGGATCTGCTCGACCGTCTTCGGCGGGCTGAAGGCATCGTCGAGGCTGATCAGCGTCAGCCGGCGACCATTCACACCGCCTTCGTCATTGACCTTGCGGAAGTGCCCCGCGATGACCTTGCCAATGGCGCCGTAGGCAGACGCCGGGCCGCTGTAGGGGGCGGTCTGGCCGACGCGGATCTCGGTGTCGGTGACGCCCGGACCCTGATTGCGTGTCTGTGCGCTTGCCAGTCTGCCGGCGAGGGCGCCGCCGATGGCCGCAGCTGCCAGTAGTCTGCGTCGCGCCTTGCGCTGTGTCGTTCGCATCGAGGCACCTCTTCGGGAATTGGTGGGCATCGGGGCCCGAGCGTGGCGCCATCCGCGATGATTGCCCATGCGCACGGCGCACCACAGCCTGGAGTGTGGCCAGCCGCCTGGCATGGCGCATCGCCCGAAAGGATGGACCTGCGAGCCGGCCGATCTCGTCCTTTCGGACGAGGTGTGGTCCCCCGGTGATGCGAAGATGCCTGCGCGAGCGTCCTCCGTCAGCCCTCCGAAAAAAGGCGAGCCCATGTCGAGCTTCAACCTCACCCAATCGCTGCACCGGACCATCCAGCAGAAGCCCCGCGCTCTGGCCACCCGGTTCCAGGGGCGCGAACACACCTGGACGCAGTTCGGCGAGCGGGTGGCGCGCCTTGCCGGCGCGCTGCAGGCCCTGGGCGTGAAGCCCGGCGACCGGGTGGCCATGATGGCGATGAACGCCGACCGCTACCTCGAGTACTACTACGCCACCTGGTGGGCGGGCGGCGTGGTCAACCCGGTGAACATCCGCTGGAGCGCGGCGGAGGTGGCCTATTCACTGGATGACTGCGACACCCGCATCCTGATCGTCGATGACGCCTTTGCCGGCGTGGTGGCGGCTCTGCGCGCGCAGACCGC
>Ga0315902_10013484_pt1 | contig 10567 bp, 13 predicted proteins | sample LakEriMetagenome_9_FD_203523 | JGI IMG/M metagenome (GOLD analysis project Ga0315902, IMG submission 203523) | Freshwater fungal communities from buoy surface, Lake Erie, Ohio, United States - Buoy 12 MA117 | ecosystem: Environmental > Aquatic > Freshwater > Lake > Lake biofilm | place: USA...
TTGTCGACCGCGGCCTTGGCGGCGCGGATGGTGTTCTTGCGGCGGCCATAGAAACCGGCGGCCTTTTCAAGAACCTTCTTGTGGCGGGCGTGGGCGGTGACGCCCCTCTTTACACGTGCCATGCGTCAGGTCCTCCGATCAAAGGCCGTAGGGCAGGAAGATGCGGATGATCTTGGCGTCGGCCTCGGTCATCACCTTCGTGCCCCGGTTCTGGCGGATATACTTGGCGTTGTGGCTGATGAGGCGGTGGCGCTTGCCCGCCACGCCGGCCTTGAGCTTGCCGGTCGCGGTGAGCTTGAAGCGCTTCTTCGCCCCCGACTTGGTCTTCAGTTTCGGCATTTCACGTCGGAACCTTCCGGCCCCGTCCTCTGGCGTATTGATGAGCCGCCCTGGCATGCCTTTGGCCAGGCGGCTCCGAAGGGGCGGGTGAGTACGCCAAAAGGGCCGCCGGGGCAAGCCCCAGCGGATCCAGCATTGGGGTTGGACCAGCCGCTCAGGGCAGCGAGAAGCCAATGCGAAGCTTGAGCTGGTCCCGGGTCGCCGCCTCGAATGCGTCTGGCCAAGCGGCGCCCACCTCGGCGGTAAGTCGCCGTGCTCGGGGCAGGAACAGAGCCGCCACGGCCCGATTGCCGGCAAAGGCGCTGTCCCGGTCGGCACTGACGGCAGGGAGACCCTCGAGTGCCTGACGCTGTTCGGTGGTAAGGAGCGTGTTGAGATGCAGGGCGCCTCCGCGATCAGCGGTAGGCAGGCGATTCTCCTCAAGCATCAGGTCGATTGTCAGGCGCCGAAGGAGTTCCATGCCAGCCTGCGCCAAAAGCCACTCCCCGCGACCCACGGCGACCGGGAAGAGCCCGAGGACCCGCAGGAACTCATTAACGATCTTGAGGATCGTCTCAGGCGACGGCTGATAGTCAATCCGAACCTGCATCGGCGGTCCGGAGGCTCCGCGGTTGAAGATCTGGGTCAGCCGGGCGGAGTCGTGCATTTGCAGTTCTGGCGGCTCGAGAAAGAGGATGTCAAACCTCTCCCATGTCCGGGTAACGACGTTAAGGACACGGTCGCCGAACAGAAGATTGACCAGTACGACAGGGACGATCTCGTCAGCCCGCTCGGCATACTCCCGCCCGATCCGGCTAGCTGGCGGATCGCCAACGCGCGCGATGACGTCAACGTCGCTGTAGTCGTCGCCGCCGCCCTGCCCAAGGCTGCCTGAAAGCCAAAGGCCGTCGATCCGGGGATCGTTCCAGAGCGTCTGCTCGATGGCTGCGAGCAACGCGGACTGCACAGCGGTTAGCGGCATGGCTCTTCACCGTCAGTTCTTCAGGCTGCTGGTTCATATCCAGAGGCCAGAACCGACGTTAACCCAGACGCCCCCGACCCTCCAGCCAGTCCTTCAGTGCGATGTCGATCCGGGTCTGCCAGCCGGGGCCTGTGGCCCGGAACTGTTCGAGGACTTCGCGTGAAAGTCGGAGCGTGGTCCTCTGCTTGGTGACCGCCGCCCGCACTATCGACCGTACCGAGGCGCGATTGATATGCACGTGAGGGGCGGGATTCTCTCCGCGAAGGGCGGTTTACCCTTAAACTTGGTATCTGAGTTTCTAGCCAGTTCGTCGCATACCGCGCTCAAAGTGAGGAGATTGGTCTAGACGTTATCCAGCCTATCATGTCGGACCGAGCTTGCAAAAATCTTGGCAAAGATTAAGTTTTATGTTAATTGAAAATGCGATAGAAGCGGCCAAGGCTGCCGGTCGATTGCACCCTGCTACTCCGGTTGAGCCGTGGGCGTCACAACCAAGAGCGTTCCTGATGTGCAACCCGCTGCGAGAGGAAATCGAAAAGGGAAGGATAGACCTAGATGAGAAGGTGCGCGCCCGCTGGGCGACGCTGGAAGCCGGGATTTCGACGTTCATTGTCGGTGGTTATATGACGAGCAAGCTGATCAAGCATCTTAACCCCCCGAAGTACGAGCACTGGGAATTGAGAAGCCGTGCGCCAAAGCCTGGGCTGCGCGTCTTTGGTCGGTTTGCGAAGCCGAACGTGTTCGTAGGAACGCACGTGAAGCCTAGAGCGGGGCTGGGAGGGATGAACTCGCCTGAGTTCGAGCAAGAGAAGCTGGTGTGCGAGGATCATTGGTTGGCGGCGGGATTGCCCAAAGACGGGTTCTTCACCGCACCGCCTCATTTTGCCTACACCGACTACATCACAGAAAATGCATCACAGAGTGTTCGGGTGCCAAAATGAAGTATCCTTACGAAATGGCGGTGTTTGCGGCCCGCAACCGAGAGCGGGTGTATGAGTCCGTAGTGAAAGCCATTGAACACGCCGCAGAAGAGCGCGGCATCACCCAAAAAGCCATAGCAGAAGCCATCGGGCGTAAGCCGTCGCAAGTGAGCGCATGGCTATCGGGCCCGGGCAATTGGACGCTGGACACCGTTAGTGATCTGCTCCGCGCAATTGATGCGACTATGAGTTATGAGGTGGTGTGCGACGTCGATCAGAAGCGATCCAACTTCAGCAACCCTGCAAACCATGTGCCAGTTCCGCCGCCACTCGACGCGGTTAAGGCTGGAGCGGTTAAGGCGACCAACTTGGGCGGCTACGCGGTGGGGACAAGCCCGCAGTATCGTCCTGCAGCTAACTCGGGTGTCTTTGCAACGAACCATGTAAATTTAGAAAAGATGCCTCATGCCTGAATATTCGTTCGGACCAGCTTTGGTTTGCGATGCGGTCTATAAGGATCAAGCTACCAATAAAGCTGTTCTTGCAGGCGTTTATTCGGGATATATGATTGCAGAGCAATTTCCGATAGTTTTACCTTTGGCTGCATATATTGAAGTGATCAGTTCAGAGGGTGGCGAGTTTAATGTTGAGATTCGCTTCATGGTCAATCGAATTCAATCCGCCACGATGAGTCTAGACATCCAAAGAGCCGAACCCGGCGTTCCTGCTTTGGTGCTCCTGCAGCCGATCCCATTAACCATCACCGTGCCAGGCTCCATAGAGTTACAGGTTCGCGCGAACAAGGGGAGATACAAGACCGTCCTAAGGAAGGAAGTTGTTTTGAGACGGACGAGCGCCTGGCCACCGTCGTAGCGTCTAACTGGCGCCTATCGGGTCCAAATGTCGCCGCCCACTCTGCCAAAGTGGACCCTGTGATAACACGGCGGCGATCAAGCGTCCGGAGCTCGCACTAGTAGCGTAACGTTGTTGGCCGCCATCCGACCCTTCTGCGGGGTGGTGCAGATCATATCCGCAGCGTACCCCTCTTCCATTCGGCTGCGAGCGTCCATCATCCCGAGAAGGCAACTGAAGCGACGTAGCAATTCGAGAGATCGAAGAAACCCTAAGGGCGGAAGCCGCTGAGGTTTAGGTTTCCGCATGATCTCACCTACGCCCCCGACCCTCCAGCCAATCACTCAACGCCGCGTCGATCCGGGTCTGCCAGCCGGGGCCCGTGGCCCGGAACTGTTCGAGCACTTCGCGTGAAAGTCGAAGCGTGGTCCTCTGCTTGGTGACCGCCGCTCTCGGGCGCCCGCGGAGCTTTCGCTGCAGGCCTTCGGGAAGGGCCTCGAGCCTCACGGCGGCGGCGGCCATGGCCTCGGTCCACTCCGGATTGTCGGCGTCGGGCCGGGAGGCTCTATCGGTGGCGGGCATGAAGTCTGATCTCCCTTGCATTGGCCTTCCGGAAGCTGATCACACGAATCCCCGCCTTTGTTTCCATGAACACCAGGGCGTGTAGCCGGCCTTGCACGAATCCCAAGGCGGCGTAGCGCGTCTCGGGGTAGGCGCGTCGGCTGTCGACCCAGATCAGCGCCGTGGTGAAATCGAACCCGTCGGCGTCTTCAAAGCCAAAGCCGCGCTCACGCCGGTTCCGTTCGCTCTTCGCCGGATCGAACTCGATATCCATTTATTTTATGTGCATACAAAAAATGCCCGTCAACCTTCCGCGCCAAAGACAGGACGTGCATTGGGGCGTTTTTCCGGCATCCGGCTATCGGGGCAGGGGGGGCGCCCGCCGGCTCGCGGAAAGGGCGAGGAAGATCGCCGGCACCACCAGCGCTGCGCCGAGCACGAAGGGCGCATTGATGTTCACCGGGAACACCAGTCCGGCGCAGAACGGCCCGGCGACCCGGGACAGGGCGCCGCAGGCGTTGTTCAGACCCTGGATCTGGCCCTGCCGGTGGGGATCTGCGGTCCGGGAGATCATCGACGCCACATTGGGGAAGGCCACGGACTGGCCGACGGCGGTCAGGCACATCAGGGCGGTGGTCGTCACGGCGCTTGGCGAGACCACAAGGAGCCCGGAGCCCAGGACAGTCATCCCCATCCCCACCGCCAGCATCCGGCCTTCACCGAAGCGCTCCGACAGCGGACCGGTCAGGAACATCTGGGAGATCGCCGCCGAGACCCCCACGAAGGCGAAGCAGACGCCGATCTCCCGGGGGGTCCAACCCATCCGCTCGTTGGCCCAGAGCCCGAAGATCGACTCGATCCCGGTGAAGGCGAACCCGACGATGAAGGACAGCAGCATCAGGCGGCCAAGGACCGGGTTCTCCACCATGTCCTTGAGACCGGACAGCAGGCGGACCCTGCGGGACTCCACCTCCCGGCGGTGGTTGCTCTCCCGGATGACGATCAGGATCGCCAGCACGCAGGCGCCTGCCAGCGCCGAGGCGACGAAGAGGGGCAGGCGGAAGCCCTCCGGCCCGGCGTCCGGGTTGGCCAGGAGGCCGCCGAGCGAGGGCCCCACGATCATGCCTACATTCCAGGCCGCGCCCTGGTAGGACATCTGCCGGGTCAGCTGCTCCGGCGGGGTGACATCGGCCAGATAACCCTGGATGACGGCGCCGTTCCCGGAGGCCAGGCCGCCGACCAGGCGGATGAAGAAGGCGGCCAGGATGTTGGGCGCAAAGGCCAGGGCCAGGTAGCACAGGCAGTTGCCCGTGATGGTCAGGATCAGGATCGGCTTGCGCCCGAAGCGGTCGGACAGCCGGCCCCAGAGCGGCTCGCCGAAGAAGGCGCCGATCGAGTAGGCCGAGAAGATCAGGGCGATCTGCCAGGCCGGGGCGTCGAAGGACTTGGCGTAGAAGGGCAGCAGCGGAATGATGATTCCGAAGCCCAGCAGGTTGATGAAGATCACCGCCGTCAGGGCGATCGCCGCATAGGGCGACGCAGGCTTGGTCTGGCGGGCGGCCTCCGACATGCGGCGTCTGTTACGGCCGCGGCGCGAGAGGGGCAAGGGCGGGCGGCGACGAAATCCGGCGCCGCCCGGTCGGAATCCTACTTGGGCGCCAGGATCATGATCATCTGGCGGCCCTCCATGCGGGGCTCGTACTCGACCTTGGCCACCGGCTCGAAGTCGGCCTTGACCTGCTGGAGGAGTTTCATGCCCAGCTCGGGGTGGGCCAGTTCGCGGCCGCGGAAGCGGAGCGTCACCTTGACCTTGTCGCCTTCGCCGAAGAAGCGGTGCATCGAGCGCGCCTTGACCTCATAGTCATGGCTGTCGATGTTCGGCCGCAGCTTGATCTCCTTGATCTCGACGACCTTCTGCCGCTTGCGGGCCTCGTTCTTCTTCTTCTGTTCCTGGAACTTGAACTTGCCGTAGTCCAGGATCTTGCAGACGGGCGGGTCGGCGTTGGGGACGATCTCGACCAGGTCGAGCCCGGCTTCCTCGGCGGCCTCCAGGGCGGAGGAGGTGGGCATGACCCCCTGCTTCTCGCCATGCTGGTCGATCAGCAGGACCCGGGGAACTCGGATGTCTTCGTTGATGCGCGGACCGTCTTTGACGGGCGGCGCCTGCATGGGCCGGCGAATAGGCTTCTGCTCCTCAAGCTGTTGAAGAAGTTGGCGACGGAAAGTGTACCGCCACAGTTCGATATATGACCGTCCGGGCCCCGGCGATCAAGCGGCGCCTTCCACCGGAAGCAGGCTGTTGGCGGCCCGCTCCACCGTGGAGGGCTCCAGGGTCGTCAGGTCGTCGGCCTGGACGACGATGACGTGGCCCCTCGGGGCGGACAGGGCCGGGTCCGAGGCCTTAGAGAACAGGACCACTGTCGGGGCGCCCGCGGCGGCGGCCAGGTGCAGCGGGCCCGTGTCGTTCCCCACCACCAGGGCGGTCCCCGCACCGATCTCGGCGACCTTGGCGAAGTCGGTCCTGCCGGTCAGGTCCCGGGCCTGGGGCACGTGCCTCTGGATCTCACGACCGAGGGCGCTTTCCTGCGGGCCCCCGATGACCACGATGTCATAGCCGCGGTCATACAACCGGCGGGCCAGGCGGCCGTAGGCGTCCGCCGGCCAGCGCTTGTCCATCCGGTGAGCGGATCCGCCCGGGATCAGCATGACATAGGGTCGGTCTGAGGGCCGCCGGCGGTCCCGCCGGGTTCCGCCGATCCAGGACAGGTCCGGCGGCGGCGCCGACAGCGGGGTCGTCGGCGCGTCGGGCCAGATCCCCGCCGCCTTCAGTTGGTCGGCCTGGCGCTCAAGGGTGTGAAACGAGTCCTTGGCGGGGTTCCGGTGAGGCAGGGCGCATCCAAAGGCGATCCCTGACCATTCCGGCGGGAAGGGGCGCAGGAGGTGGAAGATCCGCTCCGAGGCGGCGGAGGTCTGCAGGTCGTAGACCCGATCATAGCGCGCCGCCTTCAGCCGGGAGCGTAGGGCCAGCCAGGCGCCGGGTCCCTCCGGCTTGCCGTCGGTTTCCACCTCGCTGAAGTAGGGGCAGGCCCGGGCCAGGGCCTCGAAGGGCGGCGTGGTCAGGAGGGTGATCTGCGCCTTCGGGTGAGCCTCGCGGATGTGCTTCATCGCCGCCAGCGCCAGGACGAAGTCGCCCAGGGCCGAAAGCTTGATGACCAGGACCTTGCGGATCTCGCGTCTCATTTCCCGGCTTCTCGCGCCTTCAGAAGCTCCTCATACACCGCCAGGGTCGCCGCGCACATGGCGTCGTTGGAGTAGAGCCGCGTCGCGCGCTCCCGAGCGGTCCGCCCCAGGACGCCGAGGCCGTCGCGGCCAAGCTCGGCGGCCTTGGCCATGGCCCTCGCCCAGGCGTCGATGTCCCCCGGCGGCGCCCGCCAGCCGGTCTGGCCGGGCAGGACGGTCTCGGTCGTCCCTCCGTGGTCCGAGGCGATCACCGGCCGGCCCATCACCTGGGGCTCGACGGCCGCCCGCCCGAAGGACTCCGGCACCAGTGTAGGCAGCAGGGCGACATCGGCCGCCAGGAAGGCCGCAGGCATGTCATCGCAGTGTCCCACCAGCCTCACGACACCCGCCAGGTCCGAGGCGCCCACCGCCGCCTCCAGGGACTGGCGGTAAGCGGTTCGGCCCTGATCATCGCCGGCGAAGATGACGCGCAGGTTGCGGCCTTCGCCCTTCAGGCGTGCAGCGGCGGCGATGATGGTCTCATGCCCCTTGATCGGCGTCAGTCGCCCCGCCAGCAGGAAGACCAGGGGCCCTTCGCCCGCCGGCGGCAGGTCCCAGGCCTCCCTAAGCGCCTCGACACGTTCCGCCGCCACGTGCTCGGGGTCGAAGCGCCCCAGGTCCACGCCCCGTGGGATGGAGACGACCTTCTCCGGCGCGATCCGGTGCTCGGCCAGGACATGGGCGCGGGTGTAGTCGGAATTGGCGATCACCCGGTCCACCCGGGTCATGACGGCGTTGTACCAGCGCTTCAGCGGGCCCTTCGCCAGGTAGATGCCGTGATAGGTCGCCACGGTCGGCACGCCCTCCGCCGTGGCCGCCCACAGGGCGGGGAAGGCCGGCGCCCGGGAGCGCACATGGACCAGGCTGACCCCGCGGCCGCGGACCACCCGGCGCAGGGCCCGGGCGGTCTTCAGCATGACCAGGGGGTTCTTGCTCTGCATGGGCAGGCGAACCAGCTCGCCCCCCGCCGCGGCCAGGGCCGCCTCCATCCGTCCCCCCCGGCTGGCCACCAGGGCCCGGCCGCCGGCCGCGACCACGGCGCGGGCGACGTCGATCGTGGTCTGCTCGGCGCCGCCGGTCTCCAGTTCGGGGACCACCTGCAGGAGGGAGAAGTTCGGAGGGAGGCTCACCGCGCCCTGATAGCGCAGGCCGGCGCCCGGCGCTATGCAGGGGCCATGCAGGAGACATCCGGACACCTGGAGCGCGAGGCGGGCGTTCCCCTGGCCTGGCGGGCCGTCGCGGGGCGCGGCCCCACCGTGGTCTGGCTGGGCGGCTTCAAGTCAGACATGACCGGGACCAAGGCCCAGGCCCTGGCCGACCAGGCCCTCGCCGCCGGCCGGGCCTTCCTGCGCTTCGACTATTCAGGCCATGGGGAGTCGGGCGGCGACTTCACCGATGGGACCATCGGGTCCTGGCGGGCCGACGCCCTGGCGATGATCGATACCCTCACGACCGGCGACCTGGTCCTCGTGGGCTCCTCCATGGGCGGCTGGCTGGCCTGCCTCTGCGCCCTGGCCCGGCCGGAGCGGGTCAGGGGCCTGGTCCTCGTCGCCCCCGCCGCCGACTTTCCCCAGGCCCTGATGGTCCCGGAGATGACCGACGCCGACCGCGCCGCCCTGGCCCGGGACGGGGTCTGGATGCGCCCCTCGGAGTATGGCGACCCCTATCCCATCACCCGCCGTTTCCTTGAGGAGGCGGCGGACTGGAGCCTCCTGCCCGGGCCGGTAGCGATCGATCTGCCCGTGCGGATCCTGCAGGGCGGCGCCGACCCTGACGTTCCCTGGCGCCACGCCCTGGCCCTGGCCGAGGCCCTGTCGGCCCGGGACCAGGTCTTCAGCCTGGTCCGCGACGGCGACCACCGCCTGTCCCGGCCGCAGGACATCGACCGGCTGCTGGCCTTCGTGGACGAGCTCTGCGGATAGCTAGCCGCCGGCGGCGAGGATGGCCGCCAGGCCCTCGCGATAGGTGGGGTGGGCGGGGCGCCAGCCGAGGGCCGCCTTGGCCCGGGCGTTGGAGACCCGCTTGCTCTCGGCCCAGAAGCGTCGGGCGGCGGGGGTCAGGGCCTCCAGGTCCAGGGGCGTTTCCGGCGGCGGCTCGACGCCCAGCAGGCGGCAGGCCTCCAGGGTCACGTCGGCGGCCGGCGCGGGCTCATCGTCGCAGAGGTTGAAGACGCCGGTCCTTTCCGGCCGGGCCAGGGCGGCGGCGAGGCCGTCGGCCAGGTCGTCCACATGGATGCGGCTGAACACCTGCCCTGGCGCCGTCATCCGCCGGGCGGTCCCGTCGCGCACCCGGTCCAGGGCCGAACGGCCGGGGCCGTAGATGCCCGGAAGCCGGAGAACGGCCAGGGGCCGGCCTGTCGAGGCCCAGGCCGCCTCCGCCGCCACGCGGCGTCGCGAGGTCTCGGAGGCGGGGGCCGTGCGGCTGGTCTCGCGCACCCAGCGCCCGCCCCGGTCGCCGTAGACGCCGGTGGTGGAGAGGTAGCCGATCCAGCCCGGTCCGGACCCGGGGGCGAGGTGCGGGGCCAGGGTCTGGAAGCCGGGGCAAAGGCCGGTCTCCGGGTCGGTGGCGGCGGTGACGAGGAGGGCGTCGGCGCCTCGCAGGGCCGTCGCCAGGGCGTCGTGGTCGTGCACCGACACCGTCTCGACGGCGTCCCGCCAGGGGTCGGGGAGGGGGGTGCGCACCGTCGCGGTGATGTGCAGGTCACCGGGTGCCCGCGCAGCCAGGGCGCGGGCCGAATAGCCGAAGCCGAAGACGAGGAGCCTCACCCTTCGCCCAGCAGGTCCTTCAGGACCGCCCGGGCCCCCTCGGCCAGGTCGGGCCGCTTCAGGGCGTAGGCGACATTGGCCCGCAGGAGGCCCAGCTTGTCGCCGCAGTCATAGGTGGTCCCGTCGTACTCCAGGGCGTAAAAGGGCTGGTCGGCCATCAGGTCGGCCATGGCGTCGGTCAGCTGGATCTCGCCGCCGGCGCCCTTCCGGTGCATGGCGAGCCGATCGAAGATTTCGGGCTGGAGGACGTACCTACCGGAAATGAAAAGATTGGACGGCTCGGTCCCCGGCGCAGGCTTCTCGACCATACCGGTCATTCGGTTCAGGCGGCCCGACTGTCCGTCGAGGGCCACGATGCCGTACTTGTGGGCCTGGCCCTCCGGCGCCGGCTCGACAACGACGATGTTGCCGCCGACCTGCTCGAAGGCCGCTATTGCCTGGGCCAGGGCGCCCGGCTCGGCCATCATCGGACTGTCCGGCAGCATGACGGCGAAGGGCTCGTCGCCGATGATGTCCCGGGCGCACCAGACGGCGTGACCCAGGCCCAGGGGCGCCATCTGGCGCACAAAGCTCATCTCGCCCGGCTTCGGCAGGTCGCGGCGGACGTCGGCCAGGACGTCGAGCTTGCCCTTGGCCTCCAGCTGGGCTTCGAGTTCGACGTGGTGGTCGAAATAGTCCTCGATGGCGCCCTTGCCGCGGCCGGTGACGAAGACGAAGTGCTCTATGCCCGCCGCCCGGCCCTCCTCGATGATGTAGGACAGGATCGGCCGGTCGACGACGTTCAGCATTTCCTTGGGCGTGACCTTGGCGGCGGGCAGCACCCGCGTGCCCAGCCCCCCCACCGGCAGCACCGCCTTGCGCACCTTGCCTGACATGGACGCCTCCGTTTC